>Ga0116227_10013052_pt1 | contig 13251 bp, 5 predicted proteins | sample S1TSphgellanicum_FD_89693 | JGI IMG/M metagenome (GOLD analysis project Ga0116227, IMG submission 89693) | Host-associated microbial communities from peat moss isolated from Minnesota, USA - S1T2_Fb - Sphagnum magellanicum MG | ecosystem: Host-associated > Plants > Peat moss > Unclassified...
ATGGCAATATTACCTGACTTTAGTTGATGATGTAGTAGTAGTGTAGAATCCTCTGAAAAGAAAAAAAAGGAGAAGGTGAAGAAGGTGGTGTTCAACATAAGAAAAAGGAGGAATTTTGCCAAAATATAGCCTAATGGTGTAATAAATAATTACCATGCAAAATTGCTTAATAAAAAATAGGATTCAAAATGAAACATTTGAGGGTTGATAGCCCATAGTATATTGCTGTCAAAAAAGGTTACTTGTCCATCTATTTGTTGCCAGTACTTGTTCAATGTTTTGTTTTGAAATCTTTTGTCCCAAATGAGAAATCTGAACCATTAAAATGAATTTTTAAAATAATAATAATAGTTTTTATAAAAAATTAAACCTTTTTTTTCGTCATCACCAAGCCATATTTGCCTTCCATTTACCAAGTTACTCCTCTTTAATTACCATGAATTGATCTTGATTTTAATGTTTTGAAACTGAAATTCTAACAAATTATTAATGAAATGGTTTTAGTACATGTAGTTAGATCTAGATTGTTTCAATCATTAATCAGCCCCAAGCCTTAGGCTTCAAGGTTTGATTGGTCAACAACAGGTGTTAGGCTTTGTTGTGCCTCTTGCCATCCAAAATTTGTTTTACAGTGCACTTACTTGTGGAGTTGCTATGAGAGCATCCCTAGCCGTTATGGAATACTTTTTACTCATCTCATGGTGTCAAATTATTTGTGTTAATTTTTAGAATTTCATGGTAGTAGTTTTCATGGTATCTTTTTTCAAGATTACATGTGCAAGTTTTGAATTTTTTATGGTTATAGGTATCACTTTTTAAGATCATAGGTGTCATTTTTCATGATTACAAGTGTATTATTTCATGGTGACATGTTAGCACAAAATGTGTAATGCACAAGTCAAAAGAGGGAACAACACGATTTGCGCAAGTATAATCTCATGGTGCTCATTTCATGATGTAAAATCCACTAATGTAAATTTTCAATATTTCATGGTAGTAGTTTTCATGGTTCAAATTTTCATGGTATGTTATTTTGAGATCGTATGTAGAAGATTTCAATTTTCAATGGTTGCAAATATCATTTTTCTTGGTTAAAGGTGTCATTTTTCATGGTGACATGATACCACAAAATTTGCAACCCATAAGTGAAAGGAGGGTATAGTACAATTTGCACAAGCATAATTTCATGGTTCTTTAAACATGGTGTTCAATTTATTGATCTAAAATTTAAAATTTTCATGGTTACAATTTTCATAGTATGGGCTTTTGAAGTCAAATAAGCAAGTTTTTAATTTTTAGTGGTTACAAGTTTTTTTTCATAATTATAGGTTTTGCATTTCATGGTTACATATGAAAATTTTCAAGGTGACATGTTACTATGAAATTTGCAATCCACAAGTCAAACAAGGGAATGGTACCATTTGCACAATGTAATTCATGATTATTCATATCATAGTGTCAAATTTGTTGATGTAAAATACTATATTTTCATGGAAGTAATTTTTGTGATTACAATTTTCATGGTAAAATTTTAGAGGTCACACGTGTAAGTTTTTAATTTTTAATTGTAATGTGTTCTTTTTTCATGGCTATACATTTTTTTTCATATGGTAGGAGGTGAAATTTTTCAAGGTGACATGTTACCATGAAATTTGCAACCCACAAGGCAAATCACATATAACAATACCATTTGCACAATCCTACTCTCATGGTTGAATGTTTACAATCCACAATATCAAGTAGTTGTTCGAGTAGCTTTACACTACCTTTTTAAAAAATTGTGGGCAATCACTTTGGGCATTTTGTAGTTGTCCTTTAAAAATTTGACATAGTACCACACAATAAATCATTTTCTTGAACCAAAAAGTCTTTACTTGAATTGGAAAAAACACCTTCATCCTTTGTGTTTCTTTTAGGCTTTTGGAGACATATGTGTTTTTAAAGAAAATGGTTAAGGCTTCAAATTCAATGGGGGAAGATGTGAATGTGTGATAATCATGAGTATTTTATTTTAGAACATTTACAATTTTGTGTTTGTGTTTTAGGAATTTATAGTTATATAGTATAGTTGTTTGAACCTAGCTAATAATGATTTGGATACAATAAATCAAATGAATGTATTCCAAAAGGCCTTAACAAGAAGTGTATATAATATTCATGTCAATATAAATGAATAAAGCCTTATAAGAAACCACATAATTTTTTTTCATTCTATAATAAGGATTGCACTATGATGACCCCAAAAGTGATTCTTGAGCTTGAATCAATAGTCTTGTTATTGCCACCTTGCTGATGTTGTTTCCATCCAAACACATCTCCAAGTAAGCTTGGAACCCATATTGACCTTGCATTGCCAAGAGACATTCATGGGTGAATGCCAAATGAAGCTTGAACTTTTTATCCAAGTCTTCAAAAACCAATTCTCCAATTTTGTAAGCTTTATATATAGACAATGATTACTTCATTAGTTTACAACTTTACAACCACATTGTTTAGACAATCATCAACATTGATTTCAATCCATTATTATAAAGATCCAATGTATCCATTGGTAATGACAAGGTTGCAATAAATGTTAAATGTCAAATTGATACCATTTGCTATTGAAATAATTGTTTTTGGATTAGTTGGCACATAGTCAAAGGATTTCATTGTCTTATGGAAAAAATTGAATTTAGTACTAATTCCATTTTTCTCTTATGAAATTTTTTTTATTTTACAAATTTAACATATAGTGAATCCCACATAAATTCAACTTGTGGATGTTGCAAAGCATAAGGCTTTGAATGCATACCTAAGTGATATGGTGAAATTGGTCAATAGTTTCATCTTCACATACTTGATTTCAAAGACCTACATCTTCAATCTTTGATGCCATAATTCGACAAAGCTCAATTATTGCACTATCCAAAGGTGAAAAATTTCTCTGCATATGCACACAATATGAACAACATTCGTGCAAGTATGTGCATAACATGAGATAAAACTTCACATCCAATCTAGAGGTTGTAACACATGTGCACATGATGATTATACCAAATCATATGTTTAAAAGTTGCATAATATGTGTGTATTACTTACTTAAGTTCTCTTTCATGAGGTTGGAAGACTTGTGCAAGAACATGAAATGGAATAAAGCTTCCATTTTTTGTAATTTTGTGGACCCTATGTACATTCCATGTAACAACCATTTGTTTCACATCTCTTTGGAATGTTGGTATAATTATAGCATGAAGAAAGGGTTTATGAAATTCATCGACAATGATTAAAGTCCCATTGTCGGACATCAAAATGAGAATGTGTTTTGTAAAGAAGGCTACTTGTCACCATATTTGCTACCAAAAAATTTCAATTCTTTACATGCATACAAAAAAAAATTGAATTCCAATGCATTTCACATCATGCACATCCTAAATAAATAGATTATTATCCAACATTTAAAAACAACCAAACTTGCAAATTCATAAGTAATCAAATTTTGAATAAAGGAAAATCGCAACCTTTAAACAATCATATATCTAACGACAAAACAATGTGAAATTACAACTATGAATTTAATTCAAAATGAAACAAAGTAATAACGAATATGTATTATGGATTGTGAAATGCATCCCAATTTGAGCCTTTATTTCCCCTATAAATGTTAGATTAACAAAGTCATGAATCAATTGTCCATGAATTGATTATTTTCTAATGAATTATCAAAAGCAGATTATTTAACAAACACAACATAATTTCAAAAATCAACGATATTTGCACTTGGTTGTGCATTGACGAACTTGTTAAGTAAGGCTTGTACACATTAGGTCTACCATGTTCCATGTCTTCTCACACAAGTGAGTTTTCAATAACACAATTTGATTGAACTCGTATTGGATGTCCATACTCGGCTATTGTTGTTGAATACCTAGCAAAAGTTGTTTCTTTTTTCTTATTAGCAAAAACAACAGCCCATAGCAAGAAATGTCACCCTCCATCAATGCCCCCATGCAAGCGAATGTGCCATGGGGTGAATTTATCATATGCTGCCAAACAAAATGAAAAAAAGGTTATTTCAATTAAATAGACTCCAAGCATAATTTCTTGTTAAACCACAAACGAAAATGGTTTGTTGAAAGTATTGACTTTTAGAAAAAGGTATAACAATCAACATGCACATCCAAATGTTGATTGTACTTGCAAAATTAGAGAAAACATGCCTTGATACATACACAAAAAAATTTCCTAGATGTAAGTAATAATAATAATAATTTAATAAATCACAATGTGTTTAAACAATTACAAGTATGGATCAATTTGAATTTTATTTGAATTTTAAATTTATAAATCATAAGTAAACATGTCAACTAACTGGCCACATCTTCAAATGATAGTTGTAGAAATGTGTGTTCCAAAATAATGAAAGATGAACATCACAATATGCATGACCATGAACATGATAAACAACATTTTCTAACAAAATCTTGCCCACTTGTTAATTGAATGATGTTTTCCTTTTCAACCATAAAATTTGAAAATGTTGTAAATCTTTTTTGTTGTTTTTTTTCAACCAAGTCCCTTACACCAAGTTGAAGAGAGAGAACCTAATAATGCCATAAGCAAATAATACTAAAGTTCCAAGTTTGTGTGGGAAGTGAAATTGGTCTTAATGGTAACTCTTCCATCAAGGTGTTTTATAGTATAATGTGGCTCTTATTAATTAGTCATGGTAGCCCCAAATTTTATTTTTTATTTTTTGTGATGGACATCATTGATTGGCCCACCACAATACATATAATCTAATGGCTAGTCCAAATTAAATAAATACATTCTATCCTTTTGATCCTTTTGAACTACAATTTACATAGGTTATAAAAGTAGAATCTAGGGTAAAGGATATGGACAAATTGATGTGCTATTAGGAACATGTTGGAAACTTGATTGAATATATTGAAAACACCACAAATTAAAAAAATCCAACACTTCTTAACCCATAGGCCCAATAGGAAAAAAAAAACTAAGTTGTTTCGGTGCATGTTGGTTCACTTCATTAACAACCAATAATTTTTATGCTCACCTTTGTTCTTTACCATTTGGGCCTAGGCTAATGACAAATAGGGCAATAATTGTGAAATACATAGCATATTTTATTTTCATTAAAATAAACCTCCACTACAATCACTTACATAAATGGAATCCAATTGTATTTAAAGTTTGGAATAAAAATATTATAAAAATTTAATTAAATTTGTCAAACTTTAGTTAGGAACTTGCTATTTGATTGATATATAACTTGTAACATTTTATTTCACCCTTAAAACAATCTAGATTTTCAATCTAGATACATGAATGAAATTTTTTTGTATTGCATAAGCTAAAAAAGGTGGTTTGAATTCACGAATTTTTGGGTGGTTAATTGTGCATGTGGTTTGAATTCATTGAATTATCCTTGTATACACAAAAGGAAATTCCATAGAAGGATGATAGTTCTATGAAAAAAGGGGGTATTTGAAAGAATTGCCCCAATATTCAATGGGGTTTTGTGAAAAAAATGATTTCTACCCAACAATGGTAAATAGATAATGTTATTTTTTCCTTTTCCATCACCATTTTTTAAAATGATAATTATGACAACATCCAAGATGTGTTTAACCCTCCCACAAAGGTAGCTTATCATCTTTGCAAAAATGTGGAAAAGGGGTTCAATTAAGATTTGAATTTTCAATCGTGAACTTTGAGGCCTTTACCATTTCCTTGTTTCAACCAACCACTATTAGTCTAACATTGTCTTGTTCACAAAATAATTTAAAACATCATAATACCATTTTTATAGTTTGGTGATGTTTAAATTTGTTTAATTTACAATATACAATTTCAACCAATAGAAAGGAATTTTGTGAAAATATGACCCTAATTCACTAAATTATGAAAATTTTAAGGTGAATTACCAAAGTTTTAAAATAATTTTACAACAAATAGCCAAAATATAAAAAGATTAAAAAGATTATATTTATTTTATAGCCAAATTTGGTTAAATTTCAATATGCTTAAACATATTTACAAATTGTAACATGTAATCATCTAACACATAGTTCATATATGTTGTATTGTTATTACTATGACATGAGAAATTTTGTATGGACTAAGGTGCCATTTTCAATAAATATGGGAATCAATACATGTTCCATTTTCCTTCTTTCCAAGGGTTCATTTGGGGGCTCGAAAACTTGTCATCAAACATGCTACAAGTCCCACAAGAAGAGTGTTGACACAAGCTTTCCATGAGATGTTTGATGGCTTAGGAGTATGTATAACATTCATTCTAAACTACATTACTTAAATATGATTGAGAGTTGATGATTTCTCTAAAATACTTATTGTTATGAACAATGTATATGCAAAAATTATCTAACTTGTATGATTTAAGGGTTTGGGCAAACTTTTGATAACTAGCAGTATGATTTCTTTCCACACCAACAAAAAAAAAATGATTTTTGTTATCATTTTAACACAATGGAATGAAAACAAGAGTATGGTGTTATATTTGTCACTGGTGAAAACAAATGCATCCAAGACTTGAAGTCAAGAACAACATTGTCATCATGGGAGAAACCAAAGTTTGAGTTTATGGGATTCTTGTTATTTAGCTTGTGTTTTTGTCCAGTTTGGGTTCCAAATTGCATAATTGCATCAACAATTGCACATGCATGTGAAAAATTCCTTGATTTGACCATCGAGGAGATTTTGCTATACATTATGAAAAAAAAAGGTGTTTTGCAACTGGCCTTGCAACTCAATTTTTGAGTTGCATTGGACATTTGCAACTTACCATATTTATATGCTATGAGTGCTATCAAACAAGTTGCAAGAGTTGTAAGAATTGCAATTCACCATATATATGGTGCAATTCATTATAATTCAATTACAATTTTGTCGCAACTCTTTTCCAACTACTATGCAACTCCCCTATGACTACAACCATAATGTCATGTTGACGTCATTTTTCATCCATCCATCAAAATTTAACATGTGGCGCTATGAAGATTTTTCGTGATTTTTTTGAAATATTGATATCCATCATCCATTATGATTATTTCTTTTAGATGGTATTGGATTATGACACATGGCATATTAATTGAATTTTGGAAACAAATATATATATATACCTAGGCAGGTCGGTACATAGCCATAGGTAGGTAAGTTGATATAATTCCAACCTGCCTACTTACCTAACTACTTACTTAACTATTTACTTATTATCTAAGTAGGTAAAAAAGTAGGACCTACTTACTTAGGTAGGTAAATAGGTAGGTAAAAAGGTAGAATATTAAAAGAATAGGTGAACTAAATAATAGCCACATAAGTTTTTTAATTTGTTATGTGTTTTGCCTTTGAAGTTAAGCTTTTATGAACTCATCCCAACGTGGCAGATGTATTGTAATGTGAGAATGCAAGAGGAGACACCTCCTTTATATAGTTTGTGAAATGAAATATTGAAGACCAAACAAAACATATGGGTTAAATATTTTAATGGCACCTTAGTTGCAATTGAATTGTATTTACAAAAAAATATTTCCCACATGTTTTTTATTTGATTTTAATTTTGTAATTAATTTGAAATTTATAATTCATCATTTGACATAATGATTTGGAGTTTAATTATTTGAATTAAATATATGATAATTAATTATCTTGATTGATTAAATGAATTAATTAATATAATTCAGATAATTAGTTACTCAATTGATTTAATTAATTAATTAAAAAATATGATTAATTATTTAAATAAATATTAGATAATTAATTATGTTGATAATTGATGATTTGAGTTCAAATAAAATTCAATCATTACTCACCTACATTGACAAAGTTTATTATCCAAAATTATATGAATGAATTAATTAAATTTATATAATTAGTTAATGAATTTAAGTAATTAGTTGTTAGATATTTGTTTATTTATTATCTGAATTAATGAAATACTAGTTAATTAAATCTGATTAATGAACTCATTTATGAATAGTTTATTATTTAGTTTACTTAATTGGTTCATGGTAATTAAGTATATTAAATATTAATTAATAATCTAAAAATTAGTAACAAATAATTCATGTTGAAATATTAAATAATAAACATGAATTTGAGTAAAAAACATTGAAGTATATAGAGACATATTCATATGTACACCCTTATTGAATGTTTAATCAAATATACACATTACTTTTAATTTCAATTAAAAAATAGACTTGCACCTTTCATGAAATTCTATGATTTGATATGTATGTATACCAACATAATATTGTGAATTCCAATGTAATGAAATATTACTAACACAATAATTGAACATCAATCACAAATAATAGGACTATAAATTTTATTACATAAAATTTAGGTATTTAGATAATTATGAAATTTAGTTATTTTAATTAATTAATTAATTGAAAATTCTAAATTATATTTATTAATTTATGCCAAGGGCGAATCATTTAATATATTTTTAAATTCATAGTAATTAAGTAAATTAACCATAAATTAATATTTAATACTTATTAATTATTTTTAAATATTATGTATTAAATGTGCCACAAAATATAACCTTTGCGGGCGCCACAACTAGTGGCATAATTGTGCCATAATAGTGGCATAGTAATGGGCAATTAATAATACAATAGTGACTACTTAGTGGCAACATAGTGCCCAACCAGTTGCACAAATAGATTTCATAGTTGAGAACCAATTAGAAAGTTTGTACCTTATGGATGGTGAGAATGCAGACACATGGTTTAATCACACATATGAGTTGTACACTAGTTGCAAAAAAATTGTTCAATGTGTAGTCCATTTTTAACAGTTGTAACTTAGTTACACATTACAACCACAATGCAACTTTTCAAAAAGTCAAACATAGTTGACTACATGTGCAAATACAATGCATATAAATTATTGTATACGAAACACATTTAGAACTACAATGCAACTACCAGACAACTAACTTATTTTTTGATGTGGAATTTTATTTATTAAATCATTGAATTTATAAAATGTAGTTGCATAGGAGTTACACTTTGGAGGACCTAGTTGCAACACAATTATATTTGAGTGGTTTTTGAACTCTAATTGTAGGGTAGTGTGGTTTCTGTGAACACGATTTCTCATAGATATATGGGAGGTTGATTTTTGAACCCTTAAGTTCTCAGTTTGGCACAAGTTCCGTACAGATGATGTGGAGATTCAACAACTTGCTAAAAGTTCCATCATGGAAGATGACAAATGGGCAACATTACTATGGATGTTTATTGGATATTTGACTCCACGACCAATCTTTACAAAGGGAGTTGAAGAGATAATGAGAACTTTGATATCAAAAACCTTGTTTCAAGATTGTGCAATTGTTGGTCATGCACTATTTGAAGGTTTCAAGTTTCCTCACTCTAGGTTTGACTTCAGTCATGAAATTTTATAGCATATATTAAATATCATTTTTTCCATCATATTTCACTAGTTGAAATTTTTAGATTAAAAATGTCATATTAATTTAAATTGTTGCAATATAATCAAGATTCAATTCAATCAAGCAATCAAAAACAAATTGTGCAAGAAATGATTGATATCACTCCATCCATGGTGACACCAATATTTGGTGTTGAAAGTGGTGTTGAGGTAGAACAATTCCTAATGGTGTCACATTTTGAGGGCATGAACAAAGCTCTAAAGGTGCATTTCATGGTTTTTATTTGCTTTTCAATCTTATTTAATTGTAGTTATTATTTTGATTTGATGTTAATGATAATGCTAGGATAGACCATTATGAAATCAAGTTGTTGAATATCAAGTTCATTATTTTTTATAATTTATTTTAGTACTTGCACCAAGTTATTATATATGTTGGGAAAGTCTAATTTTTGTCATTCTAGGTGCAAGCAAGGTAAAGTAAATGGCTCACTACTCCTTATAAAAAAAATTTACATGTAGGCATGAAAATGTTTTAATGTATTGAAAGTAGATTTTTTTGGGGTACAATAATTAACATGATGATAATCTTTCATTTTATGTATAAAATGTTGGAAAACCCCATCTTGAAAGTAGAATTAAGTAGAATTAAAAAAATAATTTCTACTTGCACAAATTGTTCAATCTTACAAAATGGGCTACATGTAAATGAAATATCGATTAAAAAAAAAATTCAACTTAGTGTAGTCCTAAAAAATACTTATGTATTATCAAATTATGAATTTTATAATCATAATATATCAAATTTTTAATATGAAGTAGGTTTGAACACCATTTTGACCCAATTAGTTTTAAACGTACTTTTAACTTACTTTTATGATACCAAAATTTTTCAAATTTTGTATCCAACTTCCCATAAACTAAATGTAGGGCCTTATGGTTTTCTATTTCTACTTCAAAATATTTTGAATCTACTTTCTTGTGTCCATATAAAAAATTATTCCATTTTTTAAATTGGATTTTGGGCAGACTACTTTTTTTTTTGTTTACTTTACCTTGTCTACACCCTTCTATATTATAAAAGTACCGATTGGTATGACATAAGTAATTTGATCTTTTCTTGACCTATGCACTTTTGTATAAGCAAGGCAACTACATATAAACATAATTTTTATAATAATTATGGGGTAAGTAAAAGGCTTAAGCCCAATGGATAACATGACAATATCTAAATGGTAGTTGTTTATTTATTGTTATGGATATGAAAACTTATCTATTTAATAGTTCTAACATGTTTACAAGTTTAACATTTTAGTGTGCAATGTTCATTTAATTGAAATGGTAACGTGTGCTTACATTAGTTCATGTTAAGCTTCAAATTTTTGACACTTGTAAACATTATTTAAATTGATTCATTTGTAACTTCACATTCTTTGTTCTATTATAGGACCGATTTTATGAAGTAGTTACAAAGATGACATATGGGGAATGAAATTGCTTGAATACATTCATCACGGATACCCTATACTTTGCTTATGAACATTTCATAGTAGTTGGGGATCCAACTTTGCTTCATGAGATATTTCCACAAGCTTCAACTTGTTCTAAAAGGTTGGAGATACCTTGGTATAATGATGTTGAAAACATGTTTTTTAAACTCAACTTGGCTTCATTGCACAAAGGGTATGGATTGACCTAAATTTTGTGGTGCTAGATGGTCATAATGAAAGTCAAATTTGCTACAAGGCAAATTTGACTTTCTAGTTAATTTAGTGGCTTGGTAACTTTAAGAGTTTTTGGTAATAGGTTTACTGACTACCTCCAATGATGTAAGAGGTGACACCACTTAGATTTAGCTAGGGTTCTAGAAGAACTATGTGCCAAGTGCTTTGTTCATCACTAAAGTAGGATTTGGAATAGGGGTTGGTTTTTTTGGGTCCAATTTTGTGTTATCAAAACTTTGGCACAATTTCTTAATCTTTGAAAATTCTTTTGAATTTATACTAAGGAAACCAAAAAAAATCAAACTTTTCCAATTTGTTTTGTGACCACATTGCAAAAATTTGCCAAAAAAGAAAACATTGATTTGGAAGATACGATTTGGATGCGCTCCCATCTTTCTATGGTGTTGGAATTTCTAGAGTCGTATTTTGTGTGCATTTATTATGCTTTGAACATATGAGAGTAGTGGATTTCAGGAGATATAGGTTAAATGGGGCATCTTACATTCTATAGTAGTCCCATGGATTAGACATAATGGTGATAAGAAGATGGCAAGGAGTTTCAACCCTCTTTCTATTTTTGCATCTATTCAAAGTTTATTATTATTATTTCCATGTGGTAGTACCTTCAAGAAATAAGTGGTCATATTTGTTGTAGAATATATTATCATTAGTTGAAATCAATACATTCTTTTGAAGTTCTTACTTTCTTTGTTTTTATTACGTTGTCTTAGAAGTTCTTTTTTAAAATTTCAACTTGTAGCCAGCAATTACCATTATTGGGTTTTGAATGTAATTGTCAAGCCCCTTGTCAAGGCTTATTTTCAAGGTATAATTAATCAAATTAATCCCATGTTTCTATTTTTTTTGGAGACTTTGAGGTTTATGTTGATGTTGTGTGTGTATTTTCTTTACCCTTAAATGCCCATAAACTATGTACAACATATATAAATTCATATGACATAACCTATTTTGTCAAACTTGATGTAATTTAAGGCTATTAATTCACTTTTTTTTGCATGTATTTGGTTTATTTATATTTGTGGATGAATATATTTTAGAGACCAGGTATGTAGGTCTTAGGGTACATAGGGTCTATACTTATATAACCTATTGACTACATATATTTTATATACGTTATACCCTAACCTTGCCTAAAACCTTAAACCTTAACTATACATGAAACTTTAGGATTAAATTGACAATTCAAAAACATTTGGATATTATACTGACAAAATTACTTTGTGGTCTTTGGTCTTTGTATCTAATAAGCATATAATCACAAGCATATTTGAAAAAAATGGTTCTTTTTAAACACTTGTGAAGTTGGTTGTAAATATTATAAATTCTTTAATAATTCACATCAGGATTTGTGTTTCTACAAATTATATGTACATATACAAGTTAGTGTTATGCATTTTAAATTTGAACCATTTCAAAAAAATCTAATGTTTTTACAAAAGTACAAATTGAGTCCAAATAAGTATACCCATTTTCTTCTTCTTGAATTAAAAACAAAATACATATTATTTGGTCCATGTACCCTAAAATATGTATATGATGGATGTGGTACTTGGCCCTACTTGAATCCTAAAACTATAAGAATAATTATGTTTGGAACTTGCTTTCATTTTTAAAAAATGATAGACAATATACCTTTACTCTAAGAGTTTTTTGGGGGAAATGTTATACACCCATACTTTAGGATACAAAGGACAATATAGCCACATAACATAGGTTTATAAAATAGGTATGGTGAATATGGATTCCAAGACTACTTGGAGATGTGCTTGGATGAAGGCAATGCTCCTAAGGTGACAATGCCAAAACCATTGATTGAAATTCATAAATCACTTTTTGGGTCTTCATATTGCAAGTACCATTATAAAAAACCATAACTTTGTGTGGTTTATTGTAAGACTTTGTATTCCATCTATGTTCAAATGAATATTACATACATTTTTTATAAGGTCATTTAAGATGTTTATTTGATGTCCTTGCACAAATAATTATTAATTGTTCAAAATAACTACCTATACTATAGTTTTACATACATCAAACATAAACATACTACCCATTCTTTGAGGTTAAATATTCATGA
>Ga0116227_10013053_pt1 | contig 13251 bp, 7 predicted proteins | sample S1TSphgellanicum_FD_89693 | JGI IMG/M metagenome (GOLD analysis project Ga0116227, IMG submission 89693) | Host-associated microbial communities from peat moss isolated from Minnesota, USA - S1T2_Fb - Sphagnum magellanicum MG | ecosystem: Host-associated > Plants > Peat moss > Unclassified...
CGGCAAGTAGGCAATCAGCGAATTGAAGAACAGTTTGAATGATTGATAACTTTGAGCGCGATACTGCGGCCGCATGCCAAACAGGATGACGTGGCCAGCGCCGCTTTTGGCATCAATAATGGCCGTTTTGCCGGCGATAAGGTCTGCTCCCAGAAGCCAGCCGGAAGCGAGAATTCCCTTTTCCGGATAAGTGGCGACGGCGGTTTCGGTGGTGGTGAATGCCGGACTCTGTTCACTCCAGATGGCGATGTTTTCGGGCAGGCCGCGGGTCAGCGGGCTGGCCAGATTGAGTTTGACGTTGAGGAGCGAACCGGGCGAGTAAAAGTTAGCGCGGGCGCCCGAATTGGATGCCGGACGAGATTCGTCGCCAGCAGCGGCAATGATGCGGTTGCTAAGGACATCTGTCGCCGCAACACCCAGCGCTTTTGCGCAAAATGCCGAAGAGTGGTTGAAGCAAACGATGGTGCCTCCCGCCGTTGCAAATTCCTTGAGCGCTTTTATCCCATCGTCACCGATGCCGCCGGTGAATTCAGGGGGCATCGCTCCGGCTCTATATCCTTCCGTGATTGTGGCGGGGGGCTGATCAGGAAAGATCACCACATCAAACTTGTCTTTGAGAGTTCCGGCTTGCAGATCTTTATTGGACACATTTTTATAGGCGAAGCCAAAATCCTCCAGCAGCCAGCGCGTCCAGCCTTCGTCCATGGCCGGAAAGTAACTGCGGTAAAGCGCGATTTTGGGGGCGGGAATTTTCTTCCAGCCAGTGCCAACGTTTGAGCCTGAGGGGTTCGAGCTGGAAAAGTCGCCCGTTTGTTCATTTCTCCAGACCGGCTGACTGGCTTTCCACAGGCGCGTGACGGTTTTCCAGGTATCGGTGTCGGCGGCCGCAAAAGCGGCGGGAGCGGGTGAATCAAAGGGAAAACTTTCTTTCTGCAGCTTTCCTGACGGCGCTTCGCTGACAGCCCTCAAATCTACGCCAAACAGCAGCGGCAGAGTTTCAGCCGTTGTGTCATAGGGCCGCTGCGGAGGGCCGCCGGGATACATGCGCAGGTCTGGATAATCCTGGCGCTCCAATAATGCTTTGGCCCAGCCGCTGTAGGGCTGCTGCATCAAAACAACATGATCGCCATTGGCCGCGCGCTGGATTTCCACCTTGCCGAAGCTGAGCGTCTCCAAAAGATGTCGGGTTGCGCCGGGATCAGCCTGATGGGCTGGAATCACCCACGCATAGGGGGTGGTTCGTTCCACTTGATGCTGGCCCACTTTGTAGTAATTGCGGACCATGTCATCGCGATGCAGCGTCACGTTATGGAGGACGGATTCAAATGCGGTCATTTGATAGTCGATGATGTCGCTTAAATGCCAGGTGCCGCCGGGCCAGGGCTGCAGGTAGTTCCAGCTTTTCTGCTGCGCGTTATAGCCCAGCGGATGGGTGTTCAACTCTTCGAACTTCAGGGTGACGGGGGTGGCCAGATTGACGCTGGCCGATTCCGTCAAGATGCGCATGCCGCCGTGAAAGGCCTGGTAATGGCGGGCCGGGCTCCAGAAATCATAGGCAGCATGCACGGCGACTCCCAATTTGCCAGCGGCTGTCAGATCGTTCGCCACCGACAGGCCCAGCATGTTCATGCCCTGCGCGATAATCGGGTCGATATTGGGCTCAATCGGGTCCAGCCAGGGCGGAACGAAAATGCGGGAATCTTTCTCGCCCTGCTGATGCACGTCGTAGAGAACTTCCGGCAGCCACTTGTTATAGACATTGATGACATTGCGTGTTTCCGGCTGCGAAAAGGTGTACCAATCGCGGTTATTATCGTGGCCGACATAGTGATGCCAAAGCTCCGGCGGCGATGTGCCTTCGTAGGGCGTGTTCAGCGTTTTGCGATACCAGCGCGTGACGATATCAACGCCGTCCGGATTGATGGAGGGCATCAGCACAACGATGGTGTTGCGGCGAATTTCCTCATACTTTGGCGATGTGTCGGTCAGAAGCTTGTAGGCAAACTTGACGGCGGTATGGGTGGAAGCCACTTCGGAGGCGTGGATGGAGCAGGTGATGAGAATAACGGCTTTCGCCTCGGGAAAGAGCTTCTCCGCTTCGGCAGGAGTGGTGATGCGAGGGTCGGCCAGCCGGCGCTGAATTTCCAGATACTTCGGGAGATGCTGCATGTTCTCCGGCGAACTGATAATGGCGGCGATGAAGGGACGCCCCTCGGCGGTCTTGCCGACTTCTTCGACTTTAATTGCAGGGCTGCTTTTTTCGAGTTTGTAGAAATAAGAAACGACCTGGTCCCAATCGAGCAATTCACGGTCCGCACCAATGGCGTGTCCGAAATGACTATCCGGCGTCGGCACAGCGGCGAAGGTGAGAAGGCTGAGGGAGCAGACCGAGAGAAAGCGGAAAAGCAGATTTCTGATTGATCTCACATGACAGTGATAGCACAGCAAATTGATTGACAATGTCAAACGTGCCGCTGGCAGTCAGCCCCCCTTTTTCGCTCGCTGCCATTGAAGCGGCGGCGGAATTAGCTACACGATGGTAATCGTGGGCTCTTGCGGCGATATCCCTGACGGGTCGTTGACTTTCGCTCCATGCGGCGCGCGCACGGGACCGCGCAGCAAGGGGTCGTTCGTCGCCCGCATCCAGGCATCCAGACGGCCGCGCATCTCCTCCAGCGTTGCTTTCGACGATTCATCCGCGACGAGATTCCGGTGTTCCGTGGGATCGAAGAGCAGATCGTGCAGCGACTCCTCAGGAAGCGCCTGCCCCTTCCAGCCGCTTTCGAGCCAAAGGCTCTTGCTCAAACCATCGTCACAATTTGGCAGCACCGGCGTGCGCCGCTCTCCATAGCGCCGAATGTACTTCCAGCGCTTGGTGCGCACGGCGCGTTTGGGCTCATAGGCCGCGTGGTAATTCACCTCCGCGAAAACGGCGTCGTTAATTTCGCGCTCGTCGCCGCGAACAACCGGAAGAATGGACCGGCCTGTCAGCCAGGAAGGGTGCGCCAGACCTGCCAGATCGCAAATGGTCGGGAAGATATCCACGTGCGAGATAAGAGCATCCGAAACTTTGCCGCCCTCAAATCCGCCCGGTCCGCGCATAATCAGCGACACGCCCCAGCCGTTATCTTCCAGATTGCATTTCATCAGCGGAAAGGAAATGCCATGGTCCGTGGTGCTGATCACCAGCGTATTGGCAGCCAGCCCATAGCGATCCAGCGCATCCAGCACCTGGCCCACGCCTTGATCCATCAGGCGCGCGCTGGCGTGGTAGGCAGCCATGTCCTTGCGGGTTTCCGGTGTGTCCGGAATCGGCTGCGGCGGCTGGGTATAGCGCGGATCATCGGCTGCGGTCGGCTTCGGATATTCGCGGTGCGTTTCGAAAAATCCGACGTCCAGAAAGAACGGGCGTGAACCCGCGCGGCTTAAAAACTGTTCGGCGGCGGGCGCCACATCCGCCGCTTTGACGGAGGTGGGCCGCAGCAGTTCGGTATATCCGATTTTCTCCGGTTTATCCGCCACATGCTGGATGCCGGCCAGAACGGAATGATAACCCGCCGCGTGCAGCGTATGGATGATGTGCTGGCTATAGTCGTTCAGCGAGAAACCGCGGTGCGCCAGACCCAGCATTCCGCTGGCATGCGCGCTCTGGCCTGTCAGCAAGGCCGCGCGGCTGGGCGAGCACGTGGGCGCACCGCTGAAAGCTTGCCGAAACAGGATGCCTTCGCTTGCCAGCCTTTGTAAGTTGGGCGTGGGAACGGGCTGGCCGTATGGCCGAAGATAGCGGCCGGTGTCGTGCGAGTGCAGATAGACGATATTAGGGCGCGCCTTCGCCTCCGGGCTGACGCCGGTTACTTGCGCCGGAAGCAATGATCCGGCTCCCGCAGCCATGCCTTGCAGGAATGTTCGTCGTGAATCTCTACTCACCCGATCATCATACAGTACAACGTTCAGTTGAAGAGGAAATTGCACATCAACTTGCAATGCATCTGCGAACAATTACTTGCATTACCTCAGTAGTTTTTGTATTCTCTAGTTTGTACATCAACATTACAGTCATTGCATTCTGGCAGAATGCTTTTTGACGTATGGGGTGAGTTCGAATATGAAGCAGATAAATTTTTTCTTAAAGCTTTCTCTTTTGGCCGTGACAGCGGCCAGCGCCAGTCTTTACGCGCAGAACTCCGAAGTTTCGGGGCGCATTCTGGACGCTTCCAAGGGGGCCGTCAACGGCGCACAGGTGACGCTGGTCCGCACCGGAACGGGTGACCATCGCGAGGCCGTTTCCAGCGCCGAGGGTTATTACACATTTCCCTTGCTTGTGCCCGGCGTTTACGAAGTGGATGTTGTTAAGCAGGGATTTCAGAAACAGTCCCGGACGGGAATTAACGTGGAGACCGGCCAGGTCAGCACTGTGGATGTAGAGCTGCCGGTTGGCTCCATTAGCCAAGTGGTGGACGTTGCCGCGGATGTTCCGCTTCTGCAAACCGAGTCTTCCGCTGTCAGCGGGGTGGTACAAAATCAGACCATCAAAGACATGCCGCTGCTGGATCGCCGATCGGCCCAACTGCAGGGCTTAAGCGGGTTTGTCGTTCCGAACGGTTCAGGCGCCTCGGCGACATTCGCTATCGCCGGGGGGCGCGGCAACAATGCCAACTATCTGATTGACGGAGGAACGGCGCAGAATCTGACGCTGGGGGTGCCGACCCTGATGTACGATCCTCCCGTTGAATCGATGCAGGAGTTCAATCTGTCGATCAGCAATTATGCCGCGGAACTGGGCCGCACCGGCGGCGGGGTCATCCAGATGACGACGAAGTCGGGAACAAATGCCTTCCACGGGTCGGCGTACGAGTTTCTGCGCAATAACGACCTGCAGGCCCGAACGTTTTTCTCATCTTATGTCCCAGAGCTTCGCTACAACCTGTTCGGCGCCAGCCTGGGCGGGCCCGTTATTAAAAACAAGACTTACTTTTTCTTTAATTATGAAGGCCGGCGGCAGATTACCAACACCAATGAACTGCTGAATGTGCCGACCCTTGCGGAAGACCAGGGCAACTTCTCGGCCGATTCCTACACTGTCAAGAATCCAAACAATGGCCAGCCGTTCCCGAAAAACATCATTCCCACCAGCCTGCTGGATTCGGTGGGTTCGAAACTGGCGCTGTTCTATCCCGCGCCCAACGTGGCGGGCGCCAGTTCGGGGAAGGGAAACTTCGACGCCAACGCGCAGTCCACCACCACTGTCAATGATTACGTGGCTCGTGTAGATCACACCTTCAACGACAACAATCGGTTCTTTGTCCGGTTCCTGGGTGAGCCGCAAACCGTTGCCACGGCGTCTATCTTCCCCAATAAATACGCCGATCCGTTCGGCGGCGCAAACGATAACTATTACTACAACGTTTCCGGAACTTACTATCACAATTTCACGCCGAGCACCATCAATGAGGCACGCTACACCTATACGCTGCGCCATGCGTTTGCCTATTCGGCGGGGGTGAACTCACCGGTTGATTCGCAAATCGGCTTAACCGGGGTGAATCAGTCGTTTTTCCCGACAGTGGTGGTCAATGGATTTCAGACCATTGGAAATGCCTCGCAGCAGCAGCGGCTGCAAGGTCCTATCCGAAGTGATGCGGCCGACGATAATCTGACGCTGGTGCGCAATCAGCACACCATCAAGCTGGGCGTGGAATACCGTTACTCATCGAATCTTGACAGGTACTCACCCACGGCCGGCGGATCATTCACGTTCAATAACGTGGCTACGGGAAGCGCTCTTGCAAGCCTGGAACTGGGCTGGGTTGATCAGGCCAGCCTCCTGGCAACTTACCCGCTGCTGTCGCGTGCCGATTCTTATGCCGCCTTTATTCAAGACGACTGGCGCGTTTCGCCGAAGTTAACGGTGAATTACGGGTTGCGCTGGGACATAGACCAGCCGCGATGGGTGGAGAACAACCGCCAGAACTCATTCAGCACGACTCAAATCAATCCGGTGTCTGGAACACCAGGTGTCGTTCTTTTCTCCGGACTCAACGGGGACTCCAAGTACGCGAGCAATTGGGATCTTCACAATTTCGGCCCGCGCATCGGGTTTGCATACAGGGCGGCGAATAACTTTGTGATTCGCGGCGGTGGCGCGCTTCTCTATCTGGGCGAGTATGACCAGGCAACGCCCATTGTTACTAATCTCGGTTTCAGCACGCAGGGCAGTTTCGTTTCTCCTAACAACGGAGTGACACCGGCTTTCCTTCTGGAACAGGGGCTGCCTGCCGTATCTGCGCCAACGACCGCCCAACTGACTGCCGGTTATGGGGCCGTGGCGGTGGGGGCAAAACCAACAACGACGGTCACTTTCTTCAATCCCAATCGGTCCAACGGATACCTCTATCAGTCCAGCTTGGACATCCAGCGGCAGTTCGCCGGCAACCTGATGCTCGATATCGGCTATCTGGGAACTTTTGGCCATAAATTGGCCGCGCCCGATGCCCAGAGTATAGATCAGGTTCCCACCAACCTGCTGGGACCCGGCAACACGCAAATCCTGCGGCCTTTCCCGCAATTCAGCAACGTGCAGGTGGTGGCCGCTGACATAGGTGCATCCAAATATAACGGTCTGAATATCGGACTGGAAAAGCGCTATTCGCGGGGATTATTGTTTAAGTTCAACTACACTTATTCGCACATGATGGATAACGTCGATTCGCGAAATGAGCTGGCGGCATTCCCCGGTACTGATGCATTCACTAACTACTACAATCAGGCCAACGACTGGGGCAGTTCTGGAAACGATATCCGGCATCGGGTGGTCTTCAGCAGCATCTATGAATTACCGGCCGGTCGCGGCCGGCGCTTCAGCATCAGCAACAAGCCGCTGGATCTTGTGGCGGGCGGATGGTCCATTGGCGCGGTAGCCACCTGGCGCACCGGGACGCCCTTAAGTCCGGTAATGTCCACCAACACGACTAACTCATTCTCCGACGGCGAGCGTCCCAACGTGGTGGCCAACACCAACTGGCAGCTTTCCGGCACCCGCACCACCGGCCAGCAGATTGCGGAGTGGTTCAACATCGCCGCCTTCGCCGCACCCGCGGCCTATGTTTTCGGCAATGCTGGCCGAACCTTCGGCGAAGGCCCTCATATGGCGAACATCGACGCGTCACTGCTGAAGGACTTCAGAATCACCGAGCGAATCGTGACGCAGTTCCGCGCCGAGGCCCTGAATGTCCTGAATCATCCGAACTTCGCCAACCCGAATACTTCCTTCGGCAGCGCGGCGTTTGGCCAGATCACCAGCCTGGTAGCCGGAAATCAATCGCGGATTCTGCAATTAGGGCTGCACCTGAGCTTCTAAAATGGCTGATTTCGTCTTGCTCGCGAAGAAAATTCTGGTGGGAATCGCGGTGGCCGTCGTGCCGCTCGCGTTTCTCATTTCCGCACTGTGGCTGACGCGGCACGCGCTTTGAGGGAATACTCATGAAAATACCGGAACACATTCGGCGGCGGATCATCGGCAACGCGATTGTCAGCGTCGGTATTCTTTGGCGCGGAAAAAAATAAAGGCTTATGTTCTTCCTCTTTGGGACGTGATTTTGGGCACCGCCTTGATCAGCAGGTAATATCCCAAATAGTATGGAGTGTCCCATTACGAAGGGGATGAATGGTACGCGCAATTATTGTGGCCCATCGTCAAGTCGATCGAGCGTGGCGGGCAGCGAACTTGCCGCGAACGGGCCCATGGTTCGTGAAGATTGCCAGGTGGGACAGGCGGAACCGCCTGTCCCGCCCGTGAAGGTATGTGGCCTCCATCAGTAGGCTTCGATTAAAGGCGGTTTCCACTTACGATTCAAAACCTCCGGCTTCGGCTGGTAAGTGCGCAACACAAGCTGGAAATTTCCTTCGGGTGCGGGCAGCCAGTTGCTGGGGCCGGAGTCGGGCTTCTGGTGCTGCAGAAAGATCTCAAGTGATCCGTCTGGCTGATGAAAGAGTCCCTCCGTGCGGTCGCTGATGGAATAGCGATTCAGGGAATTTTCATGGAGGAAGAAGTCAGCATTGTAGAGGATTAGCGACCAAAACGCGTCCACGGGCGGAAGTTGGCCCGGCGCAAACCGAATGCGGTATCGCGACGTTCCCGTCAGCCGCTTGCCTTGAGAATCTGCATTCGCATTGAAATACAGAGCCTCTTCGGCAACCTGCACGCCCGGGCCTAAACGGTTGGCAGCGGCACGCTGCAAACGGTCGGCGATAAATGGAGTCACTCCATAATTCACCTTCCAGCCATTTACCGTGGAACTGTAATTCGCTGCTTTGACGTGATCGTCCGCAGCCTTGATTGCGTCCTCATATTGTGCGTGCTGTGCCGAACTGGAAGGCTTGAAGCCGGACCCGATTCGTGCGTCGGCAAAACGCTTCAGGGGCGCATTTTCGCGGCGAGGCGGCGGATCAGCCTTGAGATACCGCCCTAAATCATCCAGAAATTGAGCGCCCTGCTCACCCGGGTGCAGAAAAGGAAAGACGCCGATGGCGGAGACCACGCTGAGTGACGGCTGGGCGGGCCCTCCAAGCGTGCTCAAGAGTGCAAATTTGTCCTGTATGGCGCGCGCATTCGGGAGATCTGCTTCTCCACGGACCAGCGTTCGCGCCAACGCCAGAACCCGGTTGGTTGGGGCGTTGAGACGGACTACTCCCTTCGGCAGACGCCCGTTCCAGCCCGGGCCCGCAATGGCATAGAGGCCTGCCTTGGTGCCAGTTACGCGGCGACCCACATATTGAAACGTATTCGAATAGGCGTCGATGAACTGGATGCAGTAATAGCGGTCGTTTGTGTCCGGCACGGAGAGAATCACTGGTTCCGCTTCCAGATCCAGCCAGGCATAGCCGTAAAGGGTATCGACGTTCGGACCGATGTTGCGGTCTTCCGGCCTGGCGAGCTGAGAGGACAGTGAGAACCGGTTCAGCGGTGTGCCGGCTTGGCGGGAGCGCTCGAGATATTTTTCCTGGAGCCAAAGCGGCAGCCCCCAGATGTAGGCTTCTTCGGCAATGGCATGGACATCTTCTGCGTCGGCGGAGAGGGGACCGGCTAACGCCGCGCTCAAGGAGGTTGCGGTGACGATATCTTGCAGCAGAGACCTGCGGCTGATGGCAGGGGTCTTTTTGTTTGAATTGAAAATCATGGTAAAGTCTATCAATAAAGTATAGAATTAGCTATTAAAGCAATGACCGTAGAAATACATAGTAAAGCAGCGGCGGGTTCCGCTGAACCATGGACGCCGCGAACCCCGCAAGACCTTGCCGTTATCGTTCAGGCATTTGCATCGTCGGTTCAATGGCTGGACCGGGTGCGGCTGCGGGTGGACCGGCGCTGGTATGAACGGCTTTATGCCGGGCGCGAGTACGACGTGTGGCTGATCAGTTGGATGCCTGGGCAATCAACCGGCTACCATGATCACGGCGCGTCGGCGGGCGCCTTCTTGGTGACCACGGGAACGCTGGAGGAGCATCGTCCTGGTGAGCCAAGTCGCGCCCTATCCGCCGGAGATTTCCGCGCTTTCGGACCTGATTACGCGCATGATGTTCGCAACGTCTCGAAAGCGCCCTCTATCAGCATTCATGCTTATTCACCGCCGCTGACGGAGATGAATCAGTATGAGCTTGCGGAGGATGGATTAATTCGGCGGCGGACAGAGGCTCGCGAGCGGGAGATTGGGACTGGCACACAGAGTATCAATCAAATGCTGGCGGCGGCACGAGGCAGGCTGCAACGGTTATCTCCGAAAGATGCTTATGCGGTTTTGGCGGATGGCAAGGCCGTGCTTGTTGATATTCGTCCCGCGAGTCAACGCGCGCTGGAGGGAGCGATTGATGGCGGTCTGGTGGTTGAACGCAATGTTCTGGAGTGGCGTTTCGATCCGACGTCGAGTTCGCGGCTACCGGTGGCAACCAGTCACGATCTTCAGGTAATTGTGTTCTGCTCAGAAGGCTACACTTCGAGTCTGGCGGCCGCCGCTTTGCAGCAGTTGGGACTGTGGCGCGCAACGGATATCATCGGCGGAATGAAAGCATGGCGGGAAGAAGGTCTGCCCACTGTTGCCTGTCCGATCAGTCTGGACCGATCAGCATGGACGGATCCGGCAATCCAAGGTCAGCAAATTCAATACCGACAATTACCTTAATGTCGATTGACTTATGTATTTTGAAAGCGTTAACATCAAGTTCTTGATCCAAGGAGATTCATGAAAAGAGTATTGAAGGCGCTGAAACCAGCGTTACTGGTTGCGATGAGTGCGGCATTCGCACTTCAGGCGCAGGAAACACAGCCATATCAAGGCGTGGTTGGCAGAACCCTGGCCGAGTCGAAAGAATGGTGGCCGGAGGCTGTGAAACCGCCTGCGGGCTCCCCCAACGTGGTTTGGATTCTGCTGGATGATGTGGGCTTTGGCGCCGCGGGCACGTTTGGCGGGCTTATCCAAACTCCCACGTTCGACACGCTCGCCAGCAATGGTTTGCGCTATACGAACTTCCACACCACGGCGATCTGCGCGCCCACCCGGTCAGCGCTGCTGACCGGCCGCAACAGCGCGTCCGTGCATGAATCGGGATTTTCACACATTGTTATGTCTGCCGGATTTCCCGGCTGGGACGGCAGGATTCCTTCGACCGCCGGGACCATTGCGGAAGTGCTTCGCGCCAATGGATACAGCACATTCGCGGTTGGCAAATACGGTCTGACGCCTGACGAAGAGGCAACCGATGCCGGTCCCTTTGACCGCTGGCCCACTGGAAAAGGCTTTGACCACTTCTTCGGATTCCTGGGATCGCAAACCGACCAATACAAGCCGGATCTGGTGGAAGATCAGGCGCATGTGCGTCCCGACGGCCGCCACCTCAACGACCAGATTACCGATAAGGCCATCAGTTATATCGACCGCCAGAAGAAGGCAGCTCCGAACAAGCCTTTCTTCCTTTATTACGCGCCCGGCGCCACGCATGCTCCGCACCAGGTAGACAAATACTGGAGCGATCAATACAAGGGCCAATTCGACAAGGGCTGGGACGCGTACCGGCAAGAAGTGTTTGAACGCCAGAAGAGGCTTGGCATTATTCCAGCCAATGCGATACTGCCGGAACGCAATGCGGATATCAAGGCCTGGGACACATTATCGCCGGACGAAAAGAAGCTTTATGCGCGTTTCATGGAGGTGTATGCGGGCTACCTGACGTACACGGATTTTGAAGTGGGCCGCCTGGTGAATCACTTGAAAGAGATCAACCAGCTGGATAATACCCTTGTCTTCGTGATGATTGGCGACAATGGCGCCAGCAAAGAAGGCACTTTGAACGGGGATATCGATCGCCGTATCGTGGGGAAAACTGTAACCGAGCAGGAAAATATTGCTTACAACTTGAACAAGATTGGGGAGATTGGCACGTCTGCGGCGACCCAGGGCAATTACCCGCTGGGCTGGGCGCAGGCCGCGAACACGCCTTTCAAGTTTTGGAAGCAGGATGCGAACAGTGAAGGCGGCACGCACAATCCTCTGATCCTGTATTATCCGAAAGGCATCAAGGACAAGGGAGGAATTCGCACCCAGTACAGCCATGTTATTGACGTTCTTCCGACGACACTCGAGATTGTGGGCATCAAGGCACCCCAGCAGGTGAGGGGAATCGAGCAGCAGCCCATTGAGGGAACCTCGCTGGCCTACTCGATTGACGATGCGAAAGCAGCTACGCGGCACACGCTGCAGTATTACTACATCTTTGGCGCGAGATCGATTTATCATGACGGGTGGAAAGCGGAATTGCCTTACCCCAACAGCGCTCTTACCGGCAATGCGCAGAGCAAAAAGCCATTTGATGAAAACGCCTGGGAGCTCTACAACCTGAATGAGGACTACACGGAACGAAACGACTTGGCCAGAAAGTACCCGGAGAGACTGGCCGAACTTAAAGCTCTCTTCGAAGAGGAAGCCAAGACTCATCATCTGTACCCTTACATCACCTGGGACGATGTATACAGCGGGCGGATTCACCGCACCAAAGACGCTAAGTCATTCACCGACGGACTGAAAGAGGCAACGAAGGCCGGTGATAACCAGTAGCTTGCTGCCGCTTTCGGCGGCACGCGCTTTGTTTCTGGTTGTGGGCATTAGCGGGTTCGCCGGGGCGCAGAATGCGGTGCAATGCGATACGGGTTTGTCGCGGCGTTCCCTGCATCCGGCAGCCCCGGCAGCCCCGGCAGGCATGGTCTGGATACCGGGCGGACGTTTCTGGATGGGAACCAGCCAGATGCGGGACGCCCAGCCCGTTCACGAGGTGGAAGTGAAGGGCTTCTGGATGGACCGCACCGATGTCACCAACGAAGAGTTTGCCCGCTTCGTGAAGGCAACCGGCTATGTGACCGTGGCCGAGCGGCCGCTGGATCCGAAAGAATTCCCGAATGTCGCGAAGGAGGAACTGGCTCCCGGATCCGCGGTATTCACGCCTCCGGACGGCCCGGTGCCCCTGGATCGACCGCTGGCGTGGTGGCGGTTCGTGCATGGCGCGACCTGGCGTCATCCCGGCGGCCCGGACAGCGATCTGCGCGGGAAGGAAAAATTTCCGGTTGTTCAAATTGCATGGTCCGATGCCGCGGCTTATGCAAAGTGGGCTGGCAAGCGTCTTCCTACCGAGGCGGAGTGGGAGTTCGCCGCGCGCGGCGGCCGCGACCGGCAAAACTATCCCTGGGGTAATGAACTCAAGCCAAAAGGGAAGTGGATGGCCAATATTTTTGAGGGACATTTCCCCGAAAAGAATACGGCTGAAGATGGCTACGCCGGCGTAGCGCCCGTCGCCTCTTTTCCCGCCAACGATTTCGGACTGTACGACATGGCGGGCAATGTCTGGCAGTGGGTTTCTGATTGGTATCGCCCCGACTACTACGCGCAACTGCAGCATGGCGGGCCCATCGCTCTTAATCCGAAGGGGCCACAAGACAGCTTCGACCCGCAGGAACCCGGCATTCCGAAGCGCGTACAAAAAGGAGGATCTTTTCTTTGCACCCCTCAATATTGCGAGCGTTATATCAATGGCTCGCGCGGCAAGGGAGATCCGGAGACGGGTACTAATCATTTGGGTTTTCGCTGTGTGTCGGAGCCGGAAAAGACGAAGGCGTCTTAACAAGCAGTTGCAAGGTTTTATGACGGCGGATTGCCGGTCTGAATCGGAAGCTGCTCTGGAACTGTCCGCTTCCTGCTTTCCGGACTTCTC
>Ga0116227_10013054_pt1 | contig 13247 bp, 10 predicted proteins | sample S1TSphgellanicum_FD_89693 | JGI IMG/M metagenome (GOLD analysis project Ga0116227, IMG submission 89693) | Host-associated microbial communities from peat moss isolated from Minnesota, USA - S1T2_Fb - Sphagnum magellanicum MG | ecosystem: Host-associated > Plants > Peat moss > Unclassified...
AAGAAAAAAAAAAAATTAAAAAAAAAAAAAAAAAAAAAAAAAAAAAGAAAAAGAATTTAGACTCCCCCAAAAAAAAAACAACAATGCTGGTTGTGTAGGATATGATATATCTTATATTCATCACCATTGTATTTAGTTTTGAAATTTTTCTTATTCATTTAAAATTGAATGGAACACACCAACACAAAAAACCAATTGAATGTGAGAATTTCTATGAATGAATGAGTACCCACATAAACAAGGCTTCCTCTTTTGGAATAGGTAATCAATTAATTAATCAATCAATCAATCAATCAATCAATATCTTAGGTATGCAAATAGAGCCAAAGGCCCATGAGACTATAATGGCAAGAGAGACATAACAAGAAGGTGAAGATACCAGTGAAAGTACTGGTTCACCCTGGCCAAAGAGGATTGGGGGCAACTGGGCTGGGCCCAGAACACAAAGCACAATTTCACCAGCATGTGCACAACAACATCACTACAACAAAGAGGATGCTTGGGTCCACAACAAACCCCCTTGGGCAATGATAGAACTATTCAATGTTTGCTTTGATTGGGTTCCACTAAAGATTTTATCCAAAATCCCCCCCCACCCCAACCCCACTTAAAAGGCACTTTTTTTTATCAAATTATGTTCCACCACTTGGAACCGCCCACTTTGTTGGAACTTGGGCCCACTTTGCAAGGTACACTTCAGCTCTTGGCCAATAGCCAAGCTTTAATGCTTGCTTGGGTTGGGTCCACAATAGGTTATTGGCCCCACCCCCCTCCTCACCCACAAAAAAAGGTCATTTATGTAAGCCACTAGTTGATGTGGGAAATTTATATCCTCATTTTTTTCCTCTTCTCTAGATATTCTAAGCACTTATTTTGGGTGTTTAAACTTGTAAGTACCCAATTTCTTTCATTTGAATAAAGAAGAAAATGAGGGGGAAAAGGGGATCCATGAAGGTAGGTAGGTAGGTAGGTAGGTAGGTAGGTGGCTTGATGAGTGGCTGGGTGGATGCATGTTGAGGAAGGGGGTAATGGGTCTAAAAGGATATCAAGTTTGAAGAGAGTGATTTTCATTGGTTTAAAATTGTGTTGTGTCATGATCTCGACATGTGGATTACATTTTGTGGACTAAAGTGTGAAAAGAACCTCCACTACTTTATGCAAATGTAGAGACAAAAACTACTAGCTAAAAGAACTTGAATTTTTTTAAGTTTTTATTTTGGCTACATTTCACAAAATATTATCATGTCAAAAAAAATTTGTACAATGCTTTTGGCCACTCATTTAAACCACTAATTTGAAGATAGTAATTACGTCATGTTTATACGTGTCAACATTTTGCACCACATTTTTATAGGATGTGATATAATGGTAAATAAATATTTTTTTGAAGATTATAACTATTTAAAATTGTGAAAATAATCAGAATTATAATTTTCATGTATTTATAGACCATACATTCCTCAAGATTGGAGATTGTATAGGTATGAAGTTCTACAACAAATTAAAACAGACTATTTATTTATACTTGCTAAAAATAAAATAAGATTTTCAACTTGCTTATATAAAGAACTTGGACCTGTCTTCATGGATGGGTTTTTCATGATTTGTCACCATTTCAGTTCTGATTTCAATTCTAGTGAAATGTTGGTTGATTCTTTTGCCAATTCCCCCTAAAGGGTGTTGGTTTAGGTTCAATATTATGTCACAAAAACCTCAAACTGAACCCCGGGTTTAACACTATAAGCAAGAGGATCTGCCAACACAAGAACTACCTTGATTTCTCTTTTAAACATCATCAATGAGGAGCTTTCAAAAAGCTATCTTTGCATGAAGTCCAAAAGAAGACTTCAAAAAAAGGATCTTCTTCTTCTTCAACAAAAAAAAGGAGACAGAACAAATCCAAATCTTCACTTTCAATCTGATTCTTTGTCATTTTTTCTATATATTACGATTTTTGCATATTGGAAAACTCTACTATCAAAGCAATTGCAAGGATTAAATTCCCTATTTCTTTGTTAAATGCCTTTTTTCTTTATCAAATTTGCATAACAAATCATCTTTTGTGTTCCATATATTTTTGTCTACCTCCATGATAAAATCATGATATCATAAGGTTGATGAAACAGAAGTTTTTTTTTCATGAATGACACGCTCATTGAATAGTAGTTTTAGGTAATTTCTTGACTTGGATTACAATGAAAATTTACAACACTTGGGACTCAAATTACTCACAACAACTAGTTACAAGGTTATAAGCAACAAGAGTTTCAAGATTCACCAAAATGGCATGCCACATTGGCAATTGGGGGTACCCCTTCACATACAGAAAATAAATGAGAACACAAATTATTGCAATTTGAACACAAAAATTCATTCATGAAGTCATTATATTAAATAAATTCTTTCAATAATTAAATTTGGGCATGCAACTCAATATGTCATGACCAATGGTTTTTTTTGGCAAAATTTTGCAACCTGAAAACAAAGAAAACACCCTTGTGAGGACATGTACAAGGGCTTTTTGGGCAAAAACAATGACCCAGTGTCATCACATTATGAGGATTTGTTTTGTGAAGTCACCATATTTAGACAATAGGTTGTAGCACTCCGCCAAATCAGTGTTGAAATCCAACATTACATTAAGTTTTTTAAAAAATATCCTTACATGATATTACAGGTGAAAAAAATAAAAACAAAAATACTAACTGAAACTGGTGGATAAACAAATTGATGGATAACTAAAACCGATGGATATTGAAAAAAATCTTATATCTGCCCAACACTGGTTGTGACCTTTTAGAGATCCTTTGAAAGGCATCAAAAAACTAGAATTCAAACAAGATATAAGTCTTTGAATTTTGCAACTCCTCAAAAACCCCCGCTTAAAACCCTTGAAAGTTGGTTCATGCATGTTGGAAGTCCTAAAAGTCCCTTGTCTTTAAAACCAGTAAAGAAACCTAGCCACCTGATATTATGAAAAATATAGAGAAATGGGAAGAAGTTTATGGGCTGCTAAATTATTGGAGTCTTAAAAAATTTGCTAACCTTTATTTGCTAGATGTTTGGAATTTTCATCAAAATAGGTTATCAATCTTGAAACCCTTAAAAACCTACAAAAATTTCAAAAGTTCACATATGGGTCTTGAACATAAGGTGACAACAATCTGTGAACATTTGAATTCCTTTGAACATGCTGTTCTTGGCTCTTTATTAGGCCCTGCCCCCCATAGGAATGGGGACTATTGCATTGGATCCAACTTTTGGAAGTTTTATCTTATTAGAACTAGTTTCACATCACGTGAACCGGTTTCTTTGGTGAAAGTGTTTAGACTGTTTAGATCAGAACGGATTTTTCTTTGGTGTTCAGAGTGTGGACACAGTAAGTGGATGTACAGCATCTTATCTATTTGGCAGGGCTGGCGTGTTTGTGATGCCTTCCTTGTTCATAAAAGTGGTAAGTACCAACATTCAAATGTAGCATATTGCACTTCCAATATTTTCATTGTCCTAGATACCTCTCAACAATTTTCAGTCTCTTTACAAGAGAGTCTTGAACCTATTTTCTTCCCTTCCTTTTTTTTTTCTGCCTCCAGCCCCCACACTTTTTATGTTGTGAAAGAAGCAAGACTTAGATGTCACTCTTGAAGCATTGTTATGGTTTTAGATGGTGGTGGTCTCTTTTGATAGATTGTTGTCAATTGATTTGTACTTTCTTGGAACACATCAATAACTGTGTAACCTTATTCTTGAAAAGAAGGCCACAAAGAAAACAAAGGAGTGTGTCACACTATGGCCTTGCCATTTACATTAAAACGTATCTTAAGGCCAAAGAACAATTATGAAAACTCAAACATTTCACCATGCAAAAATATGGGTTGTTAGTAGTAGGTAGGTAGTAAAAAAAAGGGAACTGAGGTAACCACCATGGTTAGCTAGGGAACTGGAACTGTCTCCTGACCACTTACCATCCATCCTTCATGGTGCATTGGTGGGTGCTGTTTCACTGTGGCCGCATTTGAGAATTGACCCTTATGCATAACAATAAAACCCCAATAAAACGGAGTAAATTGATAAGTGGGGTTATTACTTTCACAACTGAAATTGATAACTGATGATTTTTTTTTCCTTAAAAATTAATATTTATTCAAAAATTAATAAAAAAAACCTACCCTACCAGTTTTAGGTTTCATCTCTTGTAATGGGAAGCACACTAGTTTTGCTCTCTACTACTATGTTACTTTTATGTTTTGTATCACTAACCTGCTTGTTTTTATTTCCCAAGACTTGACAATCCCATCCATGAAGAGAATAAACTGATCAAGGGTATAAAATATATATGATTTTTAGAAGACTTGCTAAAATTTTTGAAAAATGTTTTTCCCAAACATTTTTTATTTTTATTTTTTTTGTGAAGGAAAATTAAGCATCTTTTGGAATACTTGAGAATATTTTATTTGTCAAAATGGAATCTTCAAAATTAAATAACTCTAGATCCGAATGAACCTGTTATTCAACTATGGTGATATTCATGTGATGGGCATGAAAAGAAATCCTGGTGAAACTATTCAAGTTGCTTCATTATATAATTTTTTCCATCTCAACAATTTTGAAAATTCTTCCAATGTCTCTTTTTTCTACAGAAAAAATTAAACAGTAATTCAACCGAAAGAATGATCTTTTCAACTTTTGGGTTTCTCCAGTTTCTTAAAACCTCTGGTACCTATGCAACCTAAGGATGTACAAAACCCTCACATTTTGCTACAATCTTATATAGGTACCACACACACTTGAACTTAATATCAAATTTGAACTAGCATTTGTTGCAACTACTCCTCTCCACATACTTCCCCCTATGTATTTGCCTTGAACAAGTCTTGGGTGCAACTAACTTTTAGGTTTTCAAAATAACAAGTTACAACTACAAAGCCTCAACTCAAAGGTGACTCTTTTTCCCTTTCCTTCCATTTCCTTCCTTTTTACTTACTTTCATGTTATCATTATGTGTTCATGTTTCTTTGATTTTTTTTTCAAAAATAAATAAATTGTTGTTTGTTTTATTTCAATTCATTCCAACATTCCTTTTTTTTTGTTTAATTTTTTTGTCATTAGTTTTTTGTGTAAGATTTGTGGCTAAACGTTTACTTGCAAATCCTATATTTTCATTTTATTCTACATTTTGAATGTTGACCTAGAAAGAAAGGAAAAGTGAATGAAAAAAAAAATCTTTATACTTTGTTTGTAAATGTTTTGCCCATCTTTTAGGATTTGGAATTTGTAATTTTGTAACCCCTACTTTTGCTTGGGTTCTGAACTCTTGTATGATTGATATATATCTTTTGGAAGATGAAGCAATTCTCTTGTCAAAATGGAAATGCATCTATTCAAAATTAAGCATTTTAAATATTTATAAGTGAATCATAAATGGAAGAAAATACAATAGAGCAAGAATCTTAAGAAAATCCTAGCTTCTCGACAAAGGTGAGTGGAGTGTCACAAAATGAAAAAGGAAATGCAAAAACAATCTATGTCAAAAGCGTCAAATATGTGTCCATAAAATTTGCTAAGTCAAATTTGCAAAGTGCATTACAATTTACTATATCAAATGTTTTTTAACAAAGGGCAAGCAAGATAATGGAACAAGGCATGTATGAATTTTAATCTTTGACAAACAAAGTTGATTACTCATGTGAAAACAAGATAATATTGAACATTTGACTAAAAACAAATTAGAGAGTTTTTCCTTTAATTATTTTAATCCTTGAACAAACATTAAGTTGAATTTTGTCTTTTTTTCAAGTTTATTAATAAGGTGATGATGCTCCAAGAAGCTTTACAAATTCAAGAGGTTATTGTATTTTACTATAGTAGGTAGATTGCATTGAAAATTACTAGGCACATCTCCTTTCATTCCTTCCACCTCCTTTCAGTTGGCATATTTCACAAAGTATTATGAATTGTTTATCCCTTGTTGTTAGTGCTTGTGTTCTAAACTAGTTTAGAAGTTATAAGTTATTTTATGATGGATTGAATGTTACCATAACTATGAACTTTGAAATCAAAAGAAAAATATGAAATGGGTGTAGTCACATTAATAGGATTCAAAAAAAGTGCAATCAAGGTTTTTATTTATTTATGTTTTAATGTTAAAAATTGTACTAATGTTGTAAGCCATTTAGAAGCATAATTTGATGACAATGTTTTTAATTATGGAACATGTGATATGATTTAGTATGATTTAAGAACATTTGTTTGGTTTCTCCATTCATAAGATGGGAGTAAGGTGTTGTTATCGTTGAAAAATATGATGACAATATCTTGTAGGATAGCTGTAGTTCACTTACTTAGTGGAATTAATTGAGAAAGGCTTGGAGGTAGAAGTAGGGCTAAAAGAATTTGATGGTGCATTTGAATGAAATGAAATTGTGAATATGTAATGAAAAAGACTAGTTTTGCATTCTAATCATTCTTATTGAGTCCTTTCATTTTTCCTTTTTGTTCAAAATATTGAAAATTTAGTGTGACATTTAATTTAAAAAATTCCAGTTTTAAAAAATATTTGAAAATTTTAACTATGATAAAGAGAACCACGAATGAAAATTGATGATCATCACCTTGTGAAAACTATCCATCTGAAAATCAATTGAGAAAAAAAATTGAAAAATTGAAACCTTGGCCGATTTTTTTAAACTTGATTTTTAAAAAAAAAATCAAAGAATTAATACATTTTTCTAAAGTTCTAAAATAAACTGAAACCAACATCTATCAAAAAAATGTGAGAATTGTTCAATAGTAACTAGGGTAGAACCATCCATCACCAAACACATACCTATCATCGAACACTTTTCAATATTTTCCTCATTCTTTAACCAAATTGAACGATTTTTGTGTCATTGGATGTGTAAACTAAAAGGTTGTAAATGCTCTTTGAGCATCAAAAGTAAAGGAGCAAGTCAGAGAACATAGGATGAGGATGAATGATAGTCTAAAATAATAATTTTAGACCCCTGAGCTCTAGTTCCAGCCCCATATTACTATATGGCTTCATCTTGGTCACAACCCATTCAATAAGAAGTAAGTCTAACATATAGACAGGGAAGTAAAAAAAAATAGGGGACTACTAGATAAGTAGATAGTTTATGCATAATAGGTAGGGGCTGTTTTTACTACCTACCTAGTTGGTAAGTAGTAAATAAAACAACTGAGCTAACCACCATGGTTAGCTAGAGAACTGGAACCCAACAGAAAACTGTTTCCTGATCACATTTCATCCATCCTTGATGGTGCACTGGTGAGTGCTGGTTCGCCGTGGCCCTGGTTTACAACCTACCCACCGTCAACCCACAAAAATATAATATGTTGTTAGTACAGGTTTAGGGTTTACCCTTACCTATGTGAAAACGTGTGTTCACAGGTTCCCCCTTTTGGAGTGTTAACTTGTATAAGTTCAAGTTCTTATGACTCCGACCCAACCCAACACCCATTTCGTAGCAGAAGAAGGATTTGGTTGTGAAAATAGCCTTTAACAAAAAAAAATTGAAACCAGAAGCAAAATCAGAATCTCCAAAATAAAATTGTGAAAACATGTTCAAATTCTTAATGTCAGCACATTGAATTTTTTTTTTGAAAAATCAACAAGTGAAGTAAACTTTATACATAGGTGATCAGTTTTAAATTTGTTGTCAAAGCCTGGTTCAAAAATAGGGTTTGGTTTTATGTACACACTAATACTGCTCTCAAGACTTGATTATTCTGAGATTTTGTTCACATTCTGAGACTTGACCAAATTCTGGAAATTAGAATTTAAGCGTGAGAGCAGTGTTTCTCTTCCAGGAAAATTTTCGCCAAATTTTGACCTGAAAAATATGGTTTCGACCTAAGCAAAGGATTTTTCATCGGAAAAAAATGACTGAAATTTGCAGATTTTTGAAGATTTTTTTTTTTTCAAGTCACCAGATTTTCATGATAAGTTCCAGCAGGCAGCCAAGAATATAGAAGAATTGGGGTTTTTTTCTACTTTCATTTCTGGTATGGAGCCAAATTTGGCTAAATTATTTGGTGAATGATTGCCACTTTGGGTACATCACAAAAGCCTAAAAAGAAACCCTGCCTGAGAGTAAGGGTCTAAGTTCAGCATCAAACATGCAAGTTGCCAAAAATATGGAAGCTTAACAAGTCTATATCCCCGTCATAAATAGTCACCAACATGTCTAAAAAATTGTCTTGTCGGTGTATATAACTGTCATACTATTTAGAACATTAACGATTACAAACAAGAACCATGCTTATTCCGTCCCTTTGTCCCTCAACCCATTAATGTGCCCAAATGAATAAATTGGGCACCTTGGAGCTTGTTTTCCATGGGAATATTAGGCAACATATTATTAGTCCTATGCATGTAGCATATTCTCTCATACACATGGTAGTAATTCTGTGCCTTTTGTAGCATGTCTTTCAGGCCATATCAATACAGCGCACCCAAGCAGTCTGTTTTTTTTGTTTTCTTTTTTTGCCTGCCAAATCTAGCACAAATAGATAAATATGAAGAGGGAATGTTTCTGTTTTATACTCCCCTTTTTTTCGGGGGAAAATTGTTAAATTATTTTAAATTAAGAACATTTCTCATCACATTTCTAATGCTTACTTTGGATTTTAGTGGTGAGGAGGAGAAGGGTGTGGGGGAGAACATTAAACATCCCTCATCGAACTTTGAGCCAAGGGGTCAAAAGAAGGGTTACTTGTTTGACTAAAGAGTTGAAAGTTGAGAAATATTATTCTAAGTAGTATGGAATAGGCTAGTGGTAATGGGTAGATCTTACTTCCCTCTTGTGGTGGGTCAAGTCCAATAATGAGTTGCACAACATTTCTAAAGTTTTTGTTGGTCAAGTCCCATAAGTAGTTGTAAAACATCTCTAATTTGTTTTTGTTGGTCAAGTCTCATAAGGAGTTGCAGAACATCTCTAGTTTTTTTTTGTTGGTCAAGTCCCGTAAGGAGTTACTGAACATCTCTAGTTTTTTTGGTTGGTCAAGTCCCATAATGAGTTGCAAAATATCTCTATTTTTTTTTGTTGTACGCAAAACATCGAAACACCAATTTTGATTTTGCACAAAACAATGCAAAGCAAAAAATTGCATCTAGGTTTTCTTTTCAACTTGTTCCTGATCATCCACAAGAAGATTTAGCAAATTTGGCTATAGACCAAATGTGAAAGTAGAAAATTTGAAGAATCCTTTTATATTTTGGCAACTTGTTGTAAACATTTGACAATATAAAGTTATTTTCTTTCAAAATCTGGAAAAAAATAAGACACATTCCTTTTCACAATACAAATGTATTTCATTTTATAAACGGTGTGCTCTTTTTTTTCCATTGTAGATCTTGGAGGTGGTAGGTTCTATGAGGCAAGTTGGATGAAACCTTCACCTAATTTTTTAAGGCAAATATGTTTGGGGCTATTTTTAACGTTTTTGGCATAACAGATTATTCCACACAAAAAACAGATGCTTGCCAAAATGATTAGTAAAACACTGAGGTGGAGTGTAGTAGAGCCTATTTCTTAGGTCTAAATTAGAGGACAGGAGGTTTTTCTACAACCCACATCCCCAGTTTATGTGAGGAGTTTAATGACAAGGCTGAGGCCTAGTGTAAACCAGCACCTACGTTAGTACCAGTCTTGTGGGTTCCTAGGTTCTAGGGGGAATTGTTGGTTTTGATTCTTCAAAACTTCAAAGAACCGGTTCTGGTTAGATTTTTCATCAAAAACCTCTAAAGCTTTATTAAGAAACACATTGTAGATTACGGAAATGTAGATTACGAAAATGTACAAAGGAGTAAAATAAAGAAAAAGGGAGAAATGATAGGTCATCAAGTTGGCTCAAAGTAGCTATGATAATCTCTCCATGTACATAACCAATCACATGTGGAAGGTCGGCCATATTTATATGTCAAAAATCAACGGCTTGCAATAGAATAGATGTGGTGATGGGAGGTGTGTCTTGAAGGGGTGGAAGTTGAGAAGTAGCTAAGCCTATAGCTATTGCCCAACTTAAGATGGAAGGACGCATACATCTTTTGTAATGTGATCAAAACTTTTTGATTAAAAAAAGTGACCAAGGTAGAAATATAAAGGCCTTTTGTCCCCTTCAAGCTCCAAATGGCATTGGCATAGTCGTGTAAAAACACATTGGCATGTTTGTGTAAACAACCAAATACTTCAATTGTTAAAGGGAGGAATTGATTAGTGGGGTGTTAGTTGTGATAGTTCCTTTCCTTGGCTTGAGATACATCGAAAATGACAAATCCTTGAGTTGCACAAGATCGAGGAAATAAATCCGTTCATGTCAGGTTAGCACTGACAACATTGGCTAAGGTGTGAATGCCATCTTTGGTAAACACAATGTCGATTTGTCGATGAGAGGAATTGAATGTGGTTGAAGGAAGCACATGTAATTGTTCTCATCCTACATGGAAACCAACATTTCACACAATGGTGGCAAAGGTGTTGTGAATTGCATCATGAGTTCTAATGTGTTCGTTGTTATGAGCACAACATAAAAGGTGGATATTCATAAGGTCGATGGGATGTGTGCACACACATCGAAAGATGCCTATAATTAATAAATGGGGTAGTCCAAGTCACGTATGAAATGTTGTGCAAAAAACTAGGGAAAATAATCGAAAGGTTAGGAAAATTGGTTGAACTATAAGTTAAGCAGGCCCTTAAGCCAAAACATGATAAAATTTGGGCATGATGGGCTTAAGATGTCTCGTTAAAAAACATGCTAAAAAGGGTATGATGGTGCAGACGTTCTAAATTGGAATCTTGAAGTTGAACCATTTGTTGCCTAATGAATTGTTCAAATGGAAGAAGACACACACGGGCTAGCAATGGTAGAAGATCACATGCCTCCTTGCAGTGTTGCTGGAAAGGAAATGTGTTTGTTGTTGACTCGTGCTAAAGCTTGAAGAAAGAAGGGATGTTGATCAACCATAAACCTAGCAACTATGATTGAAGCAACAAGGGCCCAACTCCCTAAATAAACTGTTGGGGTAATGGTGGATGTTGATATGAACCTGACACCATTGAAGGTTATTGGGAAGGAAGTTTGTTTACGAACTAAAAGTCCTTTTGGGCTATCAAAGGATCCTATTCAAAAAGGCATCTAAACAGTTTATGGAGGGAAAAATAAAAAGAAATAAAGGACTTTATGAAGGTGGAAAATGGAGATGTGCATTGTAAAAGATACAATGGGCGTTGCACAAAACAACAAGTTAGAATTCCAAGGGCCATCTAAACATCACCCATTTTAAAAAGAAGGTTCACATGTCGAACATCCTCTTGTAGGGCACTTTTTATGAAAAATGATGTGAAAATTAAGGTGCCCAACAAAACCCCCAAGATTTTAATTCCTTCAAATGGGGGGGTAAACTAGGATGGGGTGTTGAAGTTTGGTGGTAGGTTAGAAGGTGACTATGTAACACATTTTTGAAGTTGGATAAACAGACTTATCACACAGAGTTCAGTGTAGAGATGTTCATAAGCAATTGATACAATTGAAAGGGGACTTATGATATGAATGTCATTTACAATGGATGGAACTAGATAGAAAAGGAAATGACTAACTATAAAACATAAAGCCTTGAATGGGCTAAAGTGAATAGTGCCCGCCTTCAAATGATCACCTTAACAAATCCCCATGGCAAATGGGATGATTATGACATCACCTTCATGATTATGATGATTATAAAACAAAGGAGATTCAAATGCATAGAATGCACGAACAAAGGGGATGAATTGCATGATGTCCCCACTTGCTCCACAAAGTTCTTGAAATATGAAAGTTCTTGACACTGAATTGAAAGTGTTTGCCATGTCCAGTTGAAAAACAACCTAATCAGGTGAAGGTTTAAGGTGTACCTAATGCCATGGATTACTATTTCACAACCACCCTTAGTTAAAACTTTAAATTAATGTGGGGAAAAATGTGTTGCAAAAGTTTCACAAAATTGAAAACATAAAGTGTGATTTGTGAGTTGATATAATGTTTGCCCATTACAATGGGATGAACTCCACCTAAAGGCTTGGTCATGGCAAAGAGGCAGGCCATTCTGAAGACATGTGTAATTTAAGGTGGAATGACCCTAGGTAATATGAAAACAGAGTTGGAATAACTAAAGGAATCCACTCACTGAATCTTCAAGGTGAAAACAATTTTGAAGGTGTTTAAAAACCATCCCAGAAGGACGACTTGCTGATAAATGTAGCATGCATTGGAACATCAATTTGAAGGAACTAAAAGAAAGTTCGAAGTTTTGGTCTAGTTCATAGTCTTTGAAGAAAAGTGGGAAGTAGCCATCTAATTTGAGATGTTGTGCATTGAGAACCAAAATGGTGTTGGAGGAAGTGGGTGCGAGAGAAAAATGGTGCCAAAGTGCGAACTGCCTAAGAGTATTCCCTTGCATAACTAAAGGCTAAACTGTAGAATATGCATTTGTGAATTGGAGGATCATGTTGGGGAAAAGGGATTAAGCTTAAACTGGCTGACAAAGCTTAAGCCCACAAAAAAAATTCCTTTTACAAGTTTTTTTAGTCATTTGCTAGAAAGCATTTGAACCGAATCCACATTTCCCTATGTCTTGTCACCTTGCCACAAGGGGGCAAAAGAGAGACACCATTGGGTAGCAGGAGGAGAAAGTACCAAGTTGCCACATTATACGGGTCCTACACTAACTTATCCAATGGAAAACAAAATGTCATTTGTACATCACACCGTAGAATAATGGGGATGTAGTTATACAAACAAAGATGACAAAGGCTTAAGTGAAAGGACCCGAGGACATCCAATGTTGAAACCCAAGTCCAAGCCAATGTAAGTGGAATGGGAATAAGGGAAGGTATTGGGCTAGGATGATCACAAGGGTTGGGATTGGATGAATTAAATGTCTAATATGAACATTGATGACAAGTTAACCCTTCACTAGTAAATTGACACCCATAGGTGGGGCACATGATTTTAGGTGGAGGTTGAAGGTGTGTTGAAGAAATGGGGATAGGTTCACTAGTAGAAATCAGCCAAAATGTAACCAGTCAATTTACGACTACATGCGACTTATAGTCGTCTGCGATTAGATTTGAAAATATTTGCAACTACAAGACCAACTTTCAACTATTTTGGTCATTTTCACAACTATGATGCAACTATTAGAAATTTCATCCTATTGGTTACATCAATTTTACATTTATTTTCAT
>Ga0116227_10013055_pt1 | contig 13246 bp, 11 predicted proteins | sample S1TSphgellanicum_FD_89693 | JGI IMG/M metagenome (GOLD analysis project Ga0116227, IMG submission 89693) | Host-associated microbial communities from peat moss isolated from Minnesota, USA - S1T2_Fb - Sphagnum magellanicum MG | ecosystem: Host-associated > Plants > Peat moss > Unclassified...
CATCAAAGTAAAAGACCATGGTATCGGTATACCGGAAAAGGATCTACGCTATTTGTTCAATCCCTTTTTCCGGGCAGGCAATGTGGGTCGTAAGGAAGGCGCCGGACTGGGACTGGCCATCGTGAAATCATTTGTCACGGCCAACGGCGGACAGATAACCGTAAGCAGCAGCGACGCAGGATCTGTATTCACGGTTGTCTTTCCTTATTAATGCAGCGGTGCTTTTCAACAGATGCGGTGTATCATTAGCGTACCAACGTTACCGTGCCCTTTAACAAATGCGGTGTACCACGACTATCCGTATACGCACATACGTATACATAGGTCTGTACTCCTGCCGGCGCGCCTTTCCGGGTACCATCCCACCCGGTTGCCGGTGTATTACTCATGAAGATCAACTCGCCCCAGCGATCGTATATACTTAACCGGTAGTCGTGTATTGCATCATATACCTTTGGACGGAAAATATCATTTTGCCCATCGTTATTTGGACTGAATGCTGAAGGGAATATCACCGTACAGTTTTTCCAGGGAGATGTAACTACAGCGGCTGCTCCTGCGGTGTAATCGTGGGCATCAATTACTTCAGCAGCATAGGAGCCTGCGGTGAGACCAGCGAATACACTATCCGTTTGCCATCTCCCGCCATCCAACCTATATTGATAAGGACCAGCGCCACCGGTTACGTGCAGGGCTATACGACCATCGTTTACTTCGCCGCAACTGCAAGGTGTTGCCGTGGCGGCGAGCTTCGGCAGCACTAGCGGGTCTATCGCGGAAAAATTATCCAGCAACAACGCAATCCCATACATACTTTTATTACAGGCGGTGGTAGGGTAAGCCCAACAGGAGATATAGGTATAACGGGCATGTGGCTTGAAAACAGCATGGTAACGGCGCCAGTCTTCATGCGTAAAATTTCCGGATGACCATAACAATTCGGCGGTATCTCCCGGTGCGTTCCCACCAAAAATGGCCAGGTTGCCATAACAGGCAGGATACAGATACGCCGGCGTATAGGCCAGGTCAAAACTACAGATGTAAGTAGTATCGGGCTGTAATGGCCGCTCCAGTTGCTGTGCAATCCCTTCCAGGAAACCCTTTCCGCTATGCATGCCCACATAACTTTTACCAGCAGCCGGCGCCAGGTTGATCTCAAAAACGCCCGGCTGTGTATCCGGCGTGCCATCTGCCACCTTCCAGGATGCAGGCACCAATCCCTTTCCTGTCCGGCCTTCCAGGGAGGGATTATGCAAGGGAATCTGCTGGGCCTCCAGGCGGATAGAAATCGTCAAAAAAAGCCAGCAGCATAGCATTCCGTATATAATAGACAGATCTGACAACATGCTTCTTTATAACCGGAATAAAATTACCGGTAATAAAAATACCGGCATATACTCAAACCAGTAGTTTGTGTTCCTGACATTTGTTTTGATATATGTACCCGAAAAAATATCTTTGCCCACGAAAAAATACCCCGGGGTACGGGATTGTACCATCGTTTAATCCGAAAAACACCTTTATCATGAAGAGATCCATGCTGTACTTAGCCCTTGGTTCCACCCTGCTCACCACTACTTTTCTGTCGTGTAATGATACCGGCAAAAAAGGCGGCAACACGGCCTACGAAGAGAAATCAAGCAACTCGGCCAGTGAAGTGATTGAATATACCAATCTCATTGTAGACCTGTCTAACAAGAATTCTGCCTACGTAGTACGCCTGGTCAACAATGCAGACCGTGTCACCAAACTATTGACAGAAAAAAGTCAATCTGCGATGATGGTCAGCATTATTAAGCCGATCATGATTAATTCAATCAGCCACGGCAAAGTAAAAGTCGAAGAACCTGTAGATGCCCTAAACAAAGCCGACCAGGAATTTTTCAAAACAAACGTGGTGAACTTCAAAGGCTCCTTTGATAAAATAAAAGCCACCTACGGCCTGCTGGATGATTACCTCCGCGCTCAGGACTACAAAGACGATAAAGGCGCAAAAGGTCTGGCACTGGCAGATTCTGTCCGCAGCCAGGCACAGGTTTTCTTCGACCAGAAAGTTACGCTGATGAAAAGGGTAAATGAAGTAGCTGACGCCAGTGAAGCGATTATCCTGAAAGATAGCCCGATAAAAGACTATGTAATAGCGATGAAAGCAGACATGCAGGCGGTTCGTAACTACATCGATCTGCTGGAAGATGGCGGCGAAGATTTCGCAAAAATCAGTGACAAAGCCCAGGCAGCCTATGATGCACTGGAAAAAGTTCAGGCAGAGCATGCGGCGATTGACAAAGCCAATGCAGCCAAATTAAACAAAGATGGTTACTACAAATCATTCTACGACGGTTTTCATGATTTTCTGCTGACAGCCCGGAAAATACAACGCGAAGCCAAAGAAAAAGGCGCGATGACGACCAGTCAGCTGGAAACGCTGAACAACTCACTCGACACCATGATTAGCCGGTATAATACTTTTACCAACTAAATTACTTGGGGACAATAGCACAAAAAACGCAGCCAGGAATGGCTGCGTTGCTTTTCTTATCCACTCGTTTATCGTTGTAAACTCAACATTTTATTATGCGAAAATTGTTGCAAAGTAAGGGTGACGGTTTTCTCCAGCTCGGCGCCTGTCAGCTCTTTTTTATAAGCCTTCTCTTCCAGCGCAGACATCACTTTATATAAAGGTTCATCATTTACTTTTTTCTGCAGATTGATTTCACTGCTTTCCCCATACACTTTATCCCAGCTTTTACGCACCACTGCCCAGAATGATTGGTGTTGTTCCCACCATTCCTTTGCTGCCTGGCATTTACTTTCATCTGTACGGTTATAGGTGTTCAATCCTTTCTCTCCTACTATCACCTTGTCCACACCATTTGCCCGGATTACTTTCTGGTTATCCTGCTCGTGGATAGAACCGGTGGCGGTAATTTCATGGTGATTCGTACGGTGTAGCACGTTATAGTCTTTACGGGTAGTATACTCGCGGCGGGGCAAAGGCGCATCGCTGGATGATTCCCAGTAATGACGGCCATCTGTATGTACCCAGGTAGCCGAACCTTCATAACGGGGTTCATCGTCCACGCCATATACCTTTTGTGACCACTGACCTTTTACCTGCGCGGCAGGTAAACTTATTTTCTTCCACTGGTTATCCTGGGTATAGGCCAGCAGTTGCTGGTTCTCATATTGCCAATCTTCGGTCCAGTGCTTGATAACGAAGCTGTCTGCTATCAGCAGGTGCTGCAATACAATCCTGTTTTTGTCTTCCGCCGCTACGGTCACATATTCCACCGCATCTACAATCTTGTGATAGCCTTTTGGTTTATAACCGGTATCTGTTGGGAATGTTTCTGTATACTCAAAGGTTACTTCCTGGCAACCACACATGCTTTTGATAGCGGCTTTGTCCTGCGATAATTTATCGCTGCCTTTCTGCTGGGCTGCAGCCGCCAACGTCATACAGCCGGCAGCGATGGTTAAAATGGTAATACGTTTCATAAAAAATTAAATGAGTGGTTTAGTTAAGCTTTGTTGTCCCATCCGGCTGATAAGCAAAACGGAAGTGATAATAACGACTGAGTGAATTTTCATCCGGTGTAGCCGGTGCATCTTTATAGTAACTGGTGATCTCCACTTTTGCATAGTTTCCATTCGCCGTTTTCAAAACGATGACTGCACCCGTTACCGGTGAAATAATATGCGTAGTCATGTTATAGGAATACCAGCCGCTGATCGCTTTCTTTGCGGAAGCATCTGTTGTATAGCCGGTTTCAGGTGCTACGACCAGCTGATTAAACACCGTGCTGATCACCTGCGCTGCTCCTTTACCTGGGCCGCTGCTACCGCCGTTAATGATGATGGTAGTGGCTTTGAATCCGATATCCCATTTGGTGGTAGCGGAATCACTGTTGGGTATTATTTTATTCTCCGCCAGACTGTATAGCGTAAAGCTACCCTTGTTGGCAGCATCGGCATCGATGTTTGCCACTGTTGTTGTGGCTACAGGCGTCACAGTGGGTGGCGTTACCTTATCATCATCCTTGCTACAGGAAATCAGTGTAAAGAGCGACAGCGACAGCAGTCCGGCTGTAAGTGTTTTCATTTTCATATAATGTCAGATTATTGGTTTGTGCGATGATAAAAGTTCCAGGTCAGCCCGGTGGAATAAATCCTTCCCGGCAACGTGGTAATATGTTTGGGATCTGTATAGTTAAAAACGTTTTCAACGGTTACCTGTACACGCAGTTGTCGCCTGAAGAGGTATTTGGCAGCAGCCAGGTTCGTGGTAGTATAACCTGGTACAAACTCGCTTTTAGTATCGGGAGTGTTATTCCCGTTTTCATCGGTGAATCCGTACTTACTGCGGTACAGTAATCTTGCATTCGCATCGATACCCAAACGGGGTTGGATATACGCAATTTTCAGGTTACCGGAATGATGCGAGCGGTTAAACAGTCCGAAGTATTCGCTGCGTTTCAGCGCGCGGGTTTCTCCGGTAGTTTCATCTTTCGTATATACTTTCCCGTCTTTTACTTTTTTATACAGTTCATTGTCTCTGGAGCGCAGGTACTGATAGCCGGCAGACAGCTGCCAGTATTTACCGATACTTTGCCCCAGCGCTGCTTCAGCGCCTGCAGTGGTAATACTGTTGACATTGATATAGCTGTAAACCGCCAGGTCATTGGTTTTTACGGCAATGGCCCGGGTATCTATCAGATTCTTTACGTTGTTGTAAAAGAAATTTACTTTGGCGGTGGTTTGTGAAAACAGTTTCCCATCCACTCCCAGGTTATAAGACCAGGAGCTTTCTGCATCCAGGTTTTTTAATTGTTCCGGATCGATGTTCACCTGTTTGATCTGCCCTTGCGCGGTCATCTCTTTCAGGACATCTGCGGCCAGCTTGGTACCCACTACGGTGTAGCCTACGGCGGCATTATTAAAATGCAGGTAGAGTTGCCGGAAGTCGGGCGCACGATAGCCACGGCCCACGGTACCCAGCAGCCGCCAGTTGGGCGCCAGCTGATAAGATACCGACAGCTTCGGACTGAACTGGGAAGGGTATTGATTATGAGTATCGAAACGGCCGCCTACCAGTATATTCCAGGCTTCCGCGGGTTTCCAGTTTTCCTGCACAAATACATAACCGGTATTAAAGACCATGCGTTCTTCATAGCGGGTGGCTTCGAGCGATTCATGCACGTAGCCCATGCCCGCCGTGAGCTGGTGTTTGGGGTGGAGTGTCCAGTCGGCCTGGTACTCCGGCTTCAGGTACTGCTGCGTAAAAAAGGACGCATCATACAAACTCTTATCCTGCTGATAACGCATTTCTTCATCGGTGGCGTAGCGGGAATAATACAGCCGCAACGTTTGCCGGAAATTTTTGTTGGGTGTATGGATCAGTTGTAAGGAGCCATTTACATCCTTTTCTTTTCCCTTGTCATCTACTATGCCTTTGGTATCCGCGAAATAGCTGTTATAGCGTTGTTCATAATATCTTCCGGAGAGGATCGTATGCCATTTGTCCGACCAGTCTTGCTGCCAGCGCGACTGCGCCGTATACGCTTTAAAGGGCGACACGGTAGGTGAGCCGGTACCCGCTCCCAGCGTATAGCCGCCGCTGTTATACGCATTCACACCGGCGGAAAAAGATCCTTTGCTGTAGGGAATGCGGGTGTTGCCATCCAGCGTCCAGGTATCATTGGAGCCGTAACGTGCGCTGACACTGCTCGTGCCCTGTTTGTTGTTGTTACTGGTAATAATATTAATCACACCGGCCAGTGCGTCGCTGCCATACAGGGAGGACACTGGTCCTTTGATGATTTCAATTCGCTCTATATTACTCACTACGATCCTCGACAGGTCGAAAGTACCGGCTGTTCTGCCTATCAGCGGCTCACCATCCAGGAGGATCAGGGTATATTCTGCCTCCAGTCCCTGCATCTGTACACCGGTACCATGATTGGAGGTGATAAACAGACCGGTTTGTTCTGCCAGTACCTGCTGCAACAATACGGCACCCATTGCCTGGATCTGTTGTTTATGGATCACCGTAACGGGTACGGGTACTTTGCTTAACAGTTGTTCATTCCTGGTAGCGGTAACGACCACTTCGGGTAACGCTTTACTACCGGCAGCAGTATCCGTTTGGGCAAAAAGGGTCCCTACCCGCAGGATGCAGGTGAGCAGGAATAAATATTTATACATCTTAAATTTTATCTGAATTGTGCAGCAAAAGTAGGTGCTTAAATTTCATCATCTTTACGAGTTCGGGAAAGTTATTTACGCGATCCGGAAATTTGCGGTTAACTTAGTATACCCGAAAAATAGCAACGATTTGCAAACAATTTAAACGTTTACCTGTTCCTTAATATATGAAACTGCAACACTTCCCCGCGAGCGACAGAGGCATTAAAGATATTGGTTGGCTGAAAAGTAATTTCTTCTTCAGCTTCAGTGATTTTTACCAACCGATGCGCAGCGCCTTCGGTACACTGGTCGCTTTTAACGACGACTTTGTAGAAGCGGGCAAAGGATTCGGGATACATCCGCATGTGAATATGGAAATCATTTCTGTTTTACTGAAAGGAAAGATGAACCATAAAGATACCATGGGCTATATTACAGAAATAGAAGCACCCGCCGTGCAGATCATGAGTGCCGGCAGCGGACTAAGACATGAAGAATATAATGTAGGATCGGAAGAAGTTAACTTTCTGCAGATCTGGATCCAGCCCAAACAGCAAAACATTGCGCCCCGTTATCAGCAACGGAGCTTTCCGCTGGCCACCAGGAAGAATAAACTGGTGACCATTGTATCCGGTGAAGAAGGTATGCAGCATTGCTGGATTAACCAGAACGCCAAACTTTCGCTGGGCCACTACGAACAACCCGCCACTGCTACCTATACTTTTAATCCGCTGAATAAATGCCTGTTCATTTTCTCCATTTCCGGCGCACTGAAAGTACAGGAACAGGTGTTGCAGCCACGGGATGCGATTGGTATCTGGGAAACAGGTGAGGTAAATCTGCAGTGCGGCGAGAAAACCGAATTTCTCATTATCGAAACACCCATCAATCAGAAGTAAACCGGCTTATAATACATATTAAATACAGATATATTATTCCTTTTATAAAATATAACAGCGCAATTTGCCTGCGCACGTAATTTATTCCAACGGGAATCATTAAATTTATATAGCACCGTTCCAAAGGGTCAATTACCTGTATGATTAATACCTCTCAAAATAATTACATAGGTTTCGATGTACTCTTTAATCATGCCACCATTGGCATCCTGATCACCGATAGCGAGCGCAGCATACAGATGGCTAATCCCTTCCTTCTTAACCAGTTCGGCTATACGAAGGAAGAACTGACCGGCCAGCCGGCAACGCTGCTGCTTCCTTACGATGAACAGGATCCCTATGCAGTGCGAAAAGACGGCAGTAAGTTTCCCGTAGAGATTTCCCAGGGCATCCATGCCACCCCGGCAGGAATACTAACCATTACCTATATTACCAATATCACCGACCGGAGAAATGCGGAAATGACCCTCCGTGAACTTTCGCAGCAACGCAAGGAAGCTTCGGTAAAAGATGCTTCGCTGCAGCGGATGAACAGTTTCCTGAACAGTTTATGGACCAGTACCGGCGCTATGATCATTGTGATCAATACGGATGGCTTTATCCGGTGGTTCAACCCGGCTGCAGAGCGGACACTCGGGTATAAAGCCAGTGAAGTAGTGGATGTATACACCCCTATGTTCCTGCACGACGATGATGAAGTAGCCCTGCGCGCGGAAGAGTTCTCCCGGCAATTGAGCCAGTACGTGGCTCCCGGTATAGAAACGCTCACCATCAAAGCGAAACTGAACCTACCCAATGAATACGAATGGCAATACATCCGGAAAGATGGCAGCACACTGCCCGTTTCCCTGACCGTATCCGCCATTCGTGACGCCAACGACATTACGGGTTATATCGGTATTGCCATAGACCTCTCCCATATCAAACAGGCTGAATCGGAACTGAGGATATCCCTGGAAAAAGAACGGGAACTCAATGAACTGAAATCCAGGTTTGTATCCCTGGCTTCACATGAATTCAGGACACCCCTCAGCGCCATCCTCTCTTCTATTTACCTGGTATCCAAATATGAAGCCTTAGAGGACGTGTCTAAACGCGGAAAACATATTCAGCGGATTATTTCAGCGGTGAATATGCTCACAGATATCCTCAACGACTTCCTATCAGTCGGAAAGATAGAGGAAGGAAAGATACAGGTGCGCCACAGTACCTTTGACGCCGGTAAACATATCGGGAATATCATCGGGGAAATGGACGGACTCAAAAAGCCAAAGCAAAATATTTACTATGCCCACCATGGTACGCCCCAAGCCTATCTGGACCCCACACTACTTAAACACATTGTTATGAACCTTGTATCCAATGCCATCAAGTTTTCTCCGGAGGGAGCTGTTATTTCTATCCGTTCCCAGTGTAGCAACACCGGTTTCCAACTATCGGTGAAAGACAAGGGAATCGGTATTTCGGAAGAAGACCGGCTGCATCTCTTTGAGCGGTTCTTCCGCAGCCAGCACGTGTCCAATATCCAGGGCACCGGCCTCGGATTGCATATTGTTTCCAAATATGCAGAACTCATGAATGGCACCGTTGCCTGCAACAGCGCACCGGACAAAGGCACAGAGTTCATCGTTACAGTTCCGTTTCCCCAAAACTGATCAACATGGAAAAAATATTGCTGATTGAAGATAATCCCGCTATCTCTGACAACGTAGCGGAAATCCTTGAACTGGCCAACTACCAGGTACTCACCGCCGCCAATGGTAAAGAAGGCGTGGCAATGGCCCTCGAACACCTCCCCGACCTCATCGTATGCGATATTATGATGCCCGTGCTGGATGGCTACGGCGTTTTGCACATGCTTCATAAAAACAAAGCCCTGCAAAAAACACCTTTCATCTTCCTCACCGCCAAAGCAGAAAGAACGGATATACGAAAAGGAATGGAACAGGGAGCCGACGATTATATCACCAAGCCTTTTGAAGGTACCGAATTGCTGAACGCGATAGAAAGCCGCCTGAAAAGGTGCGCAGAAATTAAACAGGAATCCGTTTCCGGTTTACATGGACTGAATGTGCTGCTGTCTGCCAGCACCGGGAGAGATCAACTGGCCATGCTAAAGGAAGACCGTAACACCAATCACTATAAGAAGAAACAGAATATCTATGCCGCCGGTAACCGGCCGGATCAATTATACTACCTGATCCAGGGAAAAGTAAAAACATACAAACGCAACGATGAAGGCAAAGAGCTGATCATCGGATTGTACAATGCTGGCGATTTCCTGGGCTATAACGCCCTGTTGGAAGGCGGCAACTACCAGGAATATGCCGAGGCACTGGAAGACACGCTGCTGGCCGTCATCCCCCAAAAAGATTTTGAACAGCTGATCAGTAGTAATCCGGAAGTATTGGGAAAATTCATCCAGCTGTTATCCAAAGAAATGGTAGAGAAAGAACAACAACTGATAGGACTGGCCTATAATTCCCTGCGTAAGAAAGTAGCAGAAGCTTTGCTGATGCTCGACAGAAAGTACAACACCACGGGCAGTAAACATTTTACGATTGATATCAGCAGGGAAAACCTGGCCGCAGTAGCCGGTGTGGCGAAAGAGTCACTGATACGCACCTTAGGCGATTTCAGGGATGAGGAACTGATTGCTTTGAAAGAAGGACAGATCGCATTGCTATCTATCAAAAAACTATTAGCGATGGTCAACTGATGCTTATACTTTCTCCGCTGCAATAAAAATAAGAAACGCCACTTTTAACCGCTCATATTCTTTCACCATCTTCTCTACATCATTCTTCAGTACCGCAAAGAGATGAGGCGAAGGCATACCTGGTGGCTGGGCATCCAGCCAGGCCAGTTGCTCGTTTATTTCATGCCGCAGGAGTATGATGGATTCCTCCCGGTCCAGCATGGTGAGTTGAAATTCTTCCGCTTCTTCAATAAACGACCGCCGCGTTGTTTCTTTCAACGCCGCTGCCAGCCGGTTGATCAGCGAAGCATTTTCTTCCCTTAAGGTTTTCAGGATCCTGATCCAGCTGCTGCACGCCTCGCGGTATACAGAGAGATCGGTCTCCCGACGAGGTTCATAAGACATATCAAATTGGACTAGTTGTAATAGGTTTGCAATACATGCAGGTTTTTATCTGATACCCATTTTTTCAACAATTGACTGAGATGTTGCTGATGACGCGCCATTCGTTTGATATCTTCCGTTAATTCCACCAGATGCCGGAAATACGCTTCATCCGGAAAGTAATTATCCCGCTGCGCCATTTCTTCCAGCACCGCCACCATTGTTTTGCATTGCAAAACAAACTCCTTCACGACCTTGTATACTTTATTGATATGATCCTGTCCTGTTTCAGATAACAGGGTCGTTTCCTTATCCGATTTGTCTGATTTTCCAGCCGGTTGCAATTCCTGTTTCAGGTTGCGCAGAATAACGTTATGATAAACGGATACTTCCCGGTAAAAATGAATCACCACATTGCTGAAATCCACGAATAAATCCGGGGAAGTGGTGGCCCCTGCCTGCACGCGGGCGTAGAAATCCTCTACTTTCCCCATGATCAGTGCCGCCTGTGGAGCAGCATAATCCGTGATACAACGCTTGATATTCTCTTCATGACTGCCATCATAACCTGCTATTCCTAATTGCATATCCAGCAATGCTTTCACGCCGGTATGACGCCCATACTGTCTGAAGATAAAATTCCCATACTTGCGCAAATGCCGGATGGGAAAAAAAAGGAAACCTTCACAAAATTTCCGCTGACGGGAGGTAGGAGTTGATCCGCTAAACATGATTTGCATTTTTTTTGATTCCCGAATAAAAGTATCACCGTTGATAGAGACGGTGATACCATTCAACCCCACATCTCCATGATTTGTTTACGCTCAGGAATCCAAATGGATATCCGATTGCTGTTGTAAAATTAACACGGAATGTTTTGCTGAACAATGACGGGCATTACTCCCCCCGTTGACTGTCATCATTTTTTCGGATGACCGGGGTCATTCGGCGGTTGGTAATCCATGCAGCGGAAAACGAGGAACTTCCTTACCACGCGGCCATGCTGGCGGACAACAATGGGGGGCAACGGCCTGACCGACCGGAAATACGGCGCAAGATCTTCCACCGCAAATTCCTTTTCATCCACATCATCATTCACATCGGTGAGGGAGTTAATAAACAAGGCATTTTTTCCTCTTAACGCATTTAGATCTGTTCCAATGAAGTCAAACTGCAGTGCATTTTCTCCGATAATATTCCGGGAGTATACCATGCGGCCCAGATACAGGTTCAGCATCGCACTGGTTTTATAATCATCCGCAGCAAAAATAAAGTCGTCCGGATACTCAGCGATCAGCGTTTTCACCCCGTCTCCCAAACCGGACCAGCCAATCATGGTATCATCAGAATGAATGGGAACAGGATAGAAAATGATTTCCACGGCCAGCGCCAGGTGTATCACCACAGCACAAATCCACTGCCAGCGTACGTACTTCATGGTCATCCAGGTGCTCACCCAGATGATGCCCGTAATATAGCCCGGCATCATCCAGTTGATCTTTACCCAGTACACCGGGGATATCACGAGGAAAATACCGAAAATGGGAAGAAAGAAGCACAAAAGGAAGAGCTGCGGCGCCGGAATCCGGGCAACGCGCCAGCCATATTTACGAATCAGTTTATACACATAGTACATCAATGCAAAAAACAGCACTGGTAACAGGATCGCAGTCTGGTGACCGATCACGCCAAAAAAGTCCAGCGGACGAAATTCTACACCCTCTACCCGCTCAGATGACTGGAACCGGAAAGAAGCAAAGTCGTTCTGTACATTCCAGAGCACCACCGGTAATATGGTCACACAAAAAAAGAAGATACTCGCGAAAAACCAGGGCGACCATAAATAATGCCGGTGCTGCCGGGACAACAACAGGTACAATACGGCGCCCGCCGGCAGGAAAATAGCCGTGTATTTACTATCGAAAGCCAATCCCATGGCAATACCCGCCCAGATCCAGTAAGCTTTCCGCCCCTCAAACACCGCCCGGTATACGGCTAAAAGCGATAAAGACCAGAACAGCAGCAAAGGCACATCCGGTGTAGATACCAGCGATAATATGGTGATCATCAGCGTAGCCAGCAACAACAGGAAACCATTCCAGGCCCGCTGCCGGGACAAAAAGACGCGCGACAGCCGGTAGAAGGCCAGCAGGGTACCGATGGTCACCAGCGTATCCGCCAGCTTGATCACGAACACATGACGACCAAACAGGTCGGTAAAGGCCCGCAGCATCCACGCAATAGCCGGAGGATGATCGAAATAGGAAAGCGCAAAATGCTGTCCGTAAAAATAATAATAGGCATCCTGGGGCATGGGACCCATGATGCCTACAAATGAAATTCTTAAAAGTATAATAAACCCGATGGCGGCAGCCATCCACTTATTAGCTGTGATATAGGTAATAAAACGATTATCCCCGACTTGATCCCGCATATATTAGGCCGACAGTTATAGTTGTGACAGAAGCCTAACTTTCCCACAATCTTTATGCCGCATGATAACTACGCCCCTGTTACTTCACCATAATTAACATTGGGATCAGATTTCGGTTCGCCTTCACAAAACACCTATTCCGCCTTCAGGCTGTGTGCAGGATTGGCACGTGCAGCCCGCAACGCCTGTACCCCCACGGTAGCAAAGGCAATGAGCAAAGCACCCACGCCGGCGAGGGCGAAAAGGAACCAGCTGATATTTACCCGGTAAGCAAAATCCCGCAGCCAGCGTTCCATCAGGTACCACGCCACCGGTGTAGCTATCAGCACCGATAAAATCACCAGTCTGAGGAAATCTTTTGACAGCAACGCTACAATGCCGCCTACACTCGCGCCCAACACCTTCCGGATACCTATTTCCCGGGTACGCTGCTCCGTCATATACACCGTTAAGGCCAATAAACCCATCACGGAAATAAAAACTGAGATGAACGTAAACACATGAATAATATATTGTACCCGGGTATAGCTGCTGAACAGCTGCTGGAAATTATCGTCCAGGAAAGAATAGCGGAGCGGAAATCCTGGTTCCACCGTTTCCCACAGCTGCGAAATACCCGCCATCGTTTTGTCCAGGTTGGCAGTA
>Ga0116227_10013056_pt1 | contig 13246 bp, 11 predicted proteins | sample S1TSphgellanicum_FD_89693 | JGI IMG/M metagenome (GOLD analysis project Ga0116227, IMG submission 89693) | Host-associated microbial communities from peat moss isolated from Minnesota, USA - S1T2_Fb - Sphagnum magellanicum MG | ecosystem: Host-associated > Plants > Peat moss > Unclassified...
AAAGAAATCTTTAGAACTACAAAGCCTCAAAAACCTGTAAAATTGACTATTGATAACTCCCAACTTAACAATAATAGAGATATTGGAATGAACATGAGGCATATGAATCATGTCAATACCTGCATACTCTGGTTGAGAACATTTATCTAAGATATCACAAGATATACCTTGAGGACAAGTTTGCTTCACATTTAGATCCAAGAAGTTATGAGAAAAGCCCTTAGAAGTAGAATTCAGAGTCAGAAGATGTTTTTGGGTATATTCTGCTGCCACAAGAGCCTTGGTCTAGGTACATAAAACTCTCAAAGTCCAGAAAATCAAGAACAAAAACATCATCCGCAAGCCCATGAACAAGGGACAACGTCTGGTCTACAGCAATCATACATTCTCTGAATTCATGACAGCAACCAACACTCATTTTGACTGACAGTAATATTTTCACTCGTTCAGACGCAGCAGCAAATGCAAGGTAGGATGATTACTAAGCTGAAAACAGAGGGGCTATATAACAATGTGAATCACCTAGGGTACACGAGATGGAACAAGAAGAATGAACTTACTCGAAGACATTGCGGTTTGCAAACTCATCCAGGGTCGTATTGATAGTACTCTCAGGCATGATGCCGAATGAATCCGCAGGCTTAAGAGCAACGGCAATTCTTCGAGATGTAGATCGCGATTGCTCTGCACAGCAAAATATTTACAAGACGGCTTCTATAAAGTTTCACAAAAGCTCCGGAGCTGCAAAAAGAGCATACTGTAAATCAATCGAACTTGGAAACATTCCATACAAAACTCACCTTGGAGATTTGGTCCAAATTCAAAACACAATCTTGGAGGAGCGGCTTGAGATCTCCGTAGCTAGTAGCCCCTGATCGCCAAACCACGGCCGCACCAAAATCAAGAAAGAAAAACCGCAAAAAACTACCTCGGAGGAATCGCTTACGGGAAGTGGAGTTACGGGTAAAAAAAACATAAACAAACAAACAAACTCTCACACTCCTGATCCACAAATTGGCAAGCTACAGCTACAGCCAAATGATGCTCAAGACCAAAAGCGAATCAAAACAAAATTGTTAGACAAAAGAAAAAACTCCTCTCCGTCAATTGATGCGAACAACAAACAAACAAACAAACAAACAAACAATGAGAATGCTATTGAGTGAGCATTTTCATCACGTATAAGTACCACCACAAAGCACAGATGAAAGGAAAGCGGCAGCTGCGAGACGATCCCCACACACACAAAGAGACGACACAAAACCGCGACACACGGACACGCGCATGTCAAACTGTACAACAACAACAAACAAATTACAATGAGATTGTTGCTATTGAGACTTCACTCCACAAATGATCCTCATCGCATATAAGTAGCACGAAACACAGATGATGCAAAAAAAGCGGCACATATACACACACAAAGAGGCGACACAAAACCAAGAACACGGACAAATGAACTGCACATATAGTTGTGCTGGATTGCCATGGATTCTTTACATGACGGGAGAAGAGGTAGGGCAACAACTCAAATGAGAGTGATCATGCTGTTTTCTTCAAAGGAAATGAGAAATCTGAATGGAAAAGAGAAAAGGATCAAAAGAGGAGCATGAATTGTACCAGGAAACACAGATGCTTCGATCTCCGTAGCTTGCTGCTCTGGCTCGCCAAACCACCAAATGTATGATCAAACAACGACCGCGCCAAAATGAAGAAAGACAAATCGCAGAAACAACTTACTCTCGTGGAATCGCTTACCAGGGGTGGGGGGACAAAAAAACGAAAAAAACAAACAAACAAAAAAAATCGCACACACCTGATCCGCAAGTTTGCAAGCTACAGCTACAGTTCTCACCACCACCAAACGATGCACAAGACTACAAGTGAGCCCAAAAAAAAAGCTGTTCAACAGAAGAAGAAAAAAACTCCTTGAACTTCAGTGCTTTCTTTCCGTCGATTGGTACAAACAACCAACAATGAGAGTGCTATTGAGTGAGCATCGTCATCACATACAAGTACCACCACGAAGGAGTGCGTACGTGAGGGACGTTTGCAGCAGGGAGACCATCCGCTACGCACACAAGCGCGCACACAAAGAGGTGACGCAAAACGACGAAGCCGCCGACGGAGGCGCGCACCGTAGAGAACGGCACTCGTATGCGTATATGATAGTGAATACGGTGTCTTTATTTTGGCGGAAGTAAAATGCACAAGTTTTACCCCTCCTCCTCCCTTCTTCCTTTTGTTTTTGCTCGATTGATGATGCGAATGCAGGAATTACTTACCAGGGTGGAAAAGAAAATGGACGATGGTAAAGAAAGGTTATAAAAGACTTGGTCAAGGGGGAACCAGTGTCAAGAACCAGGTCTCAGTGACGGTCAACACCTCGTGTGAGAAATGAGGTGACGTCAAACGAGGTGCGAAAGTCCATGACCTTTCCACACCCGGTAAGGGACTACCCTGTGGGCACTCATGGGTTCTTGCTAGGTAAGGGATTCCACTAAGTCAGACCCCATGGGTTTTGCCAGGTAAGGGACTCCCCTATACGGGACCCCATGGGTTCTTGCTAGGTAAGGGACCCTGCAATTGACTCACAAAGGTTGGGGCTAGTGAACACTCAGGCTACTGTCCATGTTGCAGGTGATATCAAGCCCCCTCACTTCTGTGCCTTATAGTATCTCCACCCCCACAACACTATGAACATTAACTTAACATTGGTTTACGCCAATCATTTTATTGACCAGTCCATAGCAATCAAATCTTTCTAAATGTGTTCTTGTTGGTCAAGATATTTTGTCCATACCAAAGTGGTCTCACACCATTCTAATATAGATTTTAATCTAAAGGTGACGCCACACCCAAAAAACCTTTAAGTGTTCTTTTGGTGTTCATAAACAATTACCTTTTCTATGGGAAAAAATAATTTAATCTCTTTCCATAACCGTTTCAACCTTCCTTTTCAAACATGTTTACTCTTTCCATAAAAAATGCAAAGAACTTCAAAGCTTATTGTCTCTTATAGTCATCCTTGGTGTTAACAATGTTCATGGAAAAACACAAATAGTTGAGGCAAAAGTCCAAAATGTCAACATAGCTCGAGCATTTGGGTATTCTAATAACCGCAATTTTTAAAAAAGTCTATAAGAATGTTGGCAAAGATGAGGTGTTTGGATTTTTTGACAATCGTGAAAGAACATTTGTTTTTATGTTTGTTTAAATGGCAATAGGGATCATTTGAAGGAAGAGGTCACATTTTAGAGGTCATAGGTTTGAAAGAAGAGGTTGCGTGCTTGAAAAAGGTCCATTGACAAGCAGATCAACGCAAGTGGAAAAAATCAAGCACTTGAAGACTAATAGACAATTGTTGATTATAGGTCATCATTTTTTGGATTTGAGCATCATGTCAAGTTGTAGGTGAAGCACAAGCCTTTTAGAGCCATGGTAGTAGTGACAACACATTGTTGTTAAGATGACGAAGTTTTTTACAATTTTTTTTTTTTTTTTTCATGATTTGGGAATCTATCTTGTTGTTGTGTGTGGTTTTTCCACATTTATGTGGTCTCTTTCCATTTTTTGTTGCAAGGTTTGTGAGTTTGTGCAAACCTTAGATGAAAAAAGTTAATTTGATCCCGCAAGAAACCTCCTTCATACCTTCATGTACAAACAAATCTTCGACCTACATATACCCAAAACCCTAAGCTAGAATTGTGTTCAAGGAAACAATGTAGCTTGTTGTTTCCTCTCCTAGATTCTATTGTTTTCACATGTTTGCCTTTGATGCCTTCAATGTTTTGGCATTTTTGTCAAGTGATTAAAGCATGGTTTATGGTTGTAAACAAAAGTCTTCCTTGGAATGCATTAAAAGTATTGAGAGTTGACCATAGGTCCTACCTCCAACACCTTGCCATGATTAATGGTACCCCAAGGTGTCACTCCAAATGTGCTTTGAAGAACTTCAAACTTTGAAGATGTGCCTGTTACCCATTGACCTAATTTATTGAAATTTTTATGATTAAAAATATATATTTTCTAATGTCACTCTATGTAATGTGGAATAACTTCTTTGATATATCTATGTTTTGTTTTTCCACCATTGTTCAACTTTGAATGGGCACAAATTTTGTACAAATTTCAATTACTTTCCATTTATTTAATTTGCTTTGATGTGCTTTCAAGTTGGGTCTCACCTTGTTGAATCCAAAGTATGTAAATGCATGTCACTATAACTCTTTCTATTTATAAACCTATAGAACTTCATTTTTGGTTCAATCTCTCTTTCCCTCTTTCAATCTATCATTCTATCTTTTTACGTCTTTGTTTCTCTAGATCTATAACACATTCTTTTTGTCTTCAAGCAATTACAAAACATCATTTTATTTCTCTCCCTCAAATTTTATCTCTTTTTGTCTCTATTTTTCTATATTTGTAACATTATTTTTTTGCTTGTAGGCATCTACAAAACCCCATTTTATCTTTTTCCTTCACTCTATCTTTTTATGTTTCTATCTCTACCTAAATCTTTTTCCCTCACTTTCTTTTTGTCTATGTTTTCCATTTTGTCTTTATGTTTGTCTTTATTGATTTATTTATTTCCTTTCATTTTGTTTAATTTGGTTTAAATAGCCAAAGTGAGACATGAATCTTCAAAATAGAAAACCCCTAACATGTTTGATAAGTACTAACTCTTAGTTCTATATAAAAACACAAACCAAGTATCAAAATGATGTATAAGGTACTGACTTTCAAATTTATTAACAACACTTTCACCATAGCCCTAACATGCCTTCTTCCTATAGGTACCAACTCAATTTTGTTATGCAAACCTTAATTCCTTTTAATTTACTACATTTCAACTTGTAATTGTTTTGCCACACAAATTTAGTGATCGAAAACCTCCAAACTTGCAAAGAAAGTGATACAAAACCAAAATAGGGAGGAGGGGAAATGATGCCTCATTTCTTTCCAAATCCCATTTGGAATAACAAGAATTCAAAAACTACCAAATGTCCCAATTTGCACCAAATTGTCAATTTGCCTACTTGTCCAATCCTGATGTTGCCTATATGTTCTTCTAATAATGTACAACTAATTCCACATGACAAAAAATGTTTGGTAGGTAAATCTTCTAGTTTGAAAATTAAAACTTTATTTTAAGCTTAATTTAAAATGGGGTTATTTCTTTTGAAGTTCTAGAAGTGGTCAAATTCCTTTTTAGTGGATTTAGGCTTGCTCTTCACTACCTAAAGTCTTTTTGAAATATAAGGTCATGTTTTTTTTTTTTGTAACCTAAGCTTGTCACAACTTAATCATTAAACCACATCTTGCTTCCTTTTAAGATCTAGTATTTCTCTCCTAGTGCCAAGCTAGAAAATGTATACATATTCAATGTATTTGAAGCTATAAATGTACATATCAAATGTCGATGAATCCACCCACTCTTCCACTTTTTTAGTTTGTAGGTTTTTCATCATAAGCTTTGTTTTTCAATTTGTGGAGGTCAAATGAAAACCCAAATATCTAAATCTTCGTATTTGAATATCATGCAAGTTTAGATCCTATGGACATACACATTTTTTAGCAATAGATTCTTGTTAGGTTGTCGACAAATGTCGAATTTATATTTCTATTTTTTTCATTAGGGCTTTCATTTTATCTCTTTACCTAAATGTTTTTCCTTCATTTATTTATTTATTATTTTTTTGTGTCTTTCTCACTTTGTGATCTATTTGTAACTTATTCTTATCACAAGCTAATCATTAGGACACATCCTACTTCTTGTTCTATCATTCACGAACTACAAGTTTTACAACTCACATGTTACAAGCTTTGTCACTCTTCGAATTGGTCAAACAATTATTTTCTTCAATCTAAATTACTATTATACAAAACACTAAACACAACATGAAAAGGCTATACTAGATCATTGTCAATATTTTCATTTTAACAAAGTTTCTTGTTTGGAGATTTTAAAATAACCTTAATAACCTTTGAAACCCCCTTTTTAAACCTCTTTGACCTCTAATTGAAATTTAGTGATTATTTGAATTCTATCAATTCAAAATTGTTTCAATTAAATTGAATGTTTTTTTTTTGAATAAAATGAATTTAATTTTGAGTTTTGATTTAGGTGCATTTGTTTTTCAATTACATATATGGAGGGATTTGATGTTGACCTGTTCATGACCCAAAAGAATGATTGTGATATGTTGGTTAATAAGAGGCCCACAAAGGCACCTTAGAAAGAAGAAGGCCCAAGGTAGATTGTGAATTCTTTACACTTGAGTTGCCTAGCCAACTTTTACAACTATCACTTCATGTTTTATAAATGGGACACAACTTGTCACAAGCTAAGCTTGGAAAGTTGTCTACCGAGATTACAAATTGTAGTTCCTTGATTATACTTTCTAAGAGGAGAGCCTAAAGGATAAATTATGAAATATGTTGAAGGAGTTGAAGATAGGTTTGACCAATGAAGAAGGTGTAAAAAGGTTGTGTTACATAATGACCAAGTTTTGGCACAATTCAAATCAATTGATGAACATGCAACATGAAGTGTACTGAAAATGTGGTAAAGCTTGGTGGAAGGTACAAGTCTCCTTATTTATCATTCCTCTACTATCCTTGCTCCTAACCTTATCCCTATGTTAAATGGGATGACACAAACATCAAATGAGATCGCAAGACCATCAACTATATTTTCTCCTACATCTATGGGTATAATGATTGAAAGGCTAATGATGAAGTTGGAGATGTTGCAATCATAATCAAAGATGTTGTCATTATCACCAACAAACTAGAAGCTAGTGTGGAGGAATAGGAGGCTCTGTTAAGGGAACAAATAGATGTTAGAATAAATTACATTCAACATAGTTAATTTAAAGGCAACTAGAGAATGTGGAATCATTGCAAATGTAAAATTCAAGGCTAGGGTGAAGGATTTGTTAAACTTGTAATGAATAATCACCACCTTCACCATGTTTTGTTGGGTCATTCTAGTGCTTACCAATAATTTAAAGTGTGAAGTCTTGACAATGTCTATGTAATTTTTTTGTTAGTAATATAACTACCATGAACACATGATTATAATTTTCCTAACGTTTCATTAACCTTTTCCATTTGAATTTCAATCCCCCAATGCCCCATTCCACCTTAATTTATCAATTCGTAGAATTTTATTTTAAGTTAGTCAAACCAAACTTGAAAAAAACCAACAACCAAAAACCTTAAACATGACTTTAACTCTATCAACCATAAATTTAAAACAAATTTTAAACTTAGACTTGAACCTAAAATTTGAATCCCTAAACATAAACCCAAATTTTTAAAATTTATACTTGAAAACTAACTCCTAAACCTTAAATATAAACCTAAATTTGTAATTTAAACCATAAAATTAAAACTTAAATTCGAACCCTAAACATAAAAATGAACCTAAACCAAAACCAAAAACCTGCAACCTAAAATTTAAATCTTAAGTTTCAAACCCTAAAACCTAAAATTCTAATCAAAATTTTCATAAAATCTACATGCATCTTGTAGTATGCCTTAATTGCATCTAGATGAATTCCAAACATTAATTCATGTTTCCCAATGTAATGCATTATGAACATCTTGTCACCCATGTAAGCAAGGTCACCCAATAAATATTCATCTGTGTGTACAAAATACTAACACCATGACTAGCGGATGTTCGACTTGCAAAAAATATTAATATCATGGTATGACTTCAAGTACATGAAGTTCAAATATATGAACAACCCATGGTGGTCCACCACAACCATATTGTTCATGCAATACATTTTTTTCCACCCATTAAACCAGCTTTGATGGGACAAATTGTTTCAATGTTTACATATTTCAATGAAGGCCCATCAATGAATCCAATGTAACTTTAAAATTGCGGATGTTGTGTAGCCAAAACTAGTTGCTCATTGATAGTGAACCACCAAATCTTGTTGACAATGACAAAATTGATGCAAGATGCAATAAATATGTCATCATCTTTATTGCACTCTTACTTTAATTCACATGAAGGCATCATATTTAATCACATTATCATGTTTCATGTACAAAATGAAATTGAACAAACGTTATTCCGAAGTCAAGAATGGTTGCCCAAAAATGCAATGTGACTCCCTTGTAAATTTCACATGAATAATAATGATTAAGACCACAAGCTATGCCAATTCTTCAAATTCTTCCATAGTGAAATTGGTGAGAGTTTTAAACACATCTCACGTTGTTCACATGGTTGCCAAAACATCTTGCACACCTATATTGAGGTTGATTAATTGTATGTTTCTTCCTCCAACTATGCTGATATGAAGTATTCCCAAGTATTGACACAAATGATTGCAACTTGCATCACAATCCAAATCATTTGCTACAATTTTTTCAAACAACTCCTTGTCATTATTAGGGGAGTTCAAGTTAAAACTTGATAAAATAACTTGCATAGGTGGCAAGTGGAATGGAATCTCAAAAAGAAAAATGAAATGGGACTCCCAAAAACCCTAAAAAAACAGTCAAACCACTTGGCACTCCCAAATGAAATGAAAACTTGAAACTCTAAAATGAGACGAGATGAAAAAACAGAAAAAATGAGATCCCTCCCATTTATATGACATCAAGGTCATTAAATGAAAGCTCCCCAACCCCATATTCCCTAAACCCTAAAAGTAGAACTTAAACCCCCACCCAATCATAAAAAAATACTAAAGTTAAAATCAATCCAAATATCCCCTGAACCTCCAACAACCAAAAGCAACACTTGGGAGTCTTGAACCCACTAACTCTGGAAAATAAAAATAAACCCCCCCGCCAACCCCAAAGCCCGAAAAAGGCCTACCCCCGGCCCCCTTCACCGCAACCCCCGCCATCATTAACCCACTCATCCTTCCGTAAAGAGAAAACTGGACCCACCCACAAAATCCAAAAACGCTTACTATTACCGCAACGCACCCCACCACCTTCCTCCCAAGCCCATCCATTCAGGAAAGAAACAAACCCCCAACCCCCCCCCCATTCTATTTCTAGGGTTTAGGGAATATGGGGTAAAAGGTACAGCAGCACCTGCACAAAAGAGTGTAATAAATATGATCTACCTGCTGCTTAGTGTTTTTGATTGGCCCATCATAACGATTCGTCCAGGTGGTTTGCTATTTGTAGTACCCCTAACCCCACCTATTTGCTGTCCCAGTTTCAGTTTTATTGCAAAAGAGTACACAACTAAACTTGGATGTGAATTCTTTTGCGCAGGGTCGTATACTGAGCACCGTTGGAGATGCTCTAAGTTCGTTTGACGCAGAACCATGCACGTGAATGGTGGAAGGTCCCTTCAATTGACTCTAGCATCTTCCATGTGTGAAGGTATCTTCGAATACAAAGAAAAAAACCTTGGAGCGCTTTATGTGTAGAGTAACAACTAAGGAGTGAGGTGTTCTCAAAAGGTTCCCAAAACCGGGTGCTTATTTTTGGAATGCCCCCGCTCAGAGTGAGGTGTTCCCAAAACCAGGTGCTTATTTTGGGAATGCCCCCCCCCCTCAGAGGACATTACCCAGCATAGATATTTATGAGGAAAAAAACATTTTTGCTTGTGATGCCTGGAAAGTAATTAGAGTATCATTGGGGGAAATAAAAAAAGGAGGGAGGTTATTTGGTATAGGAGAAATGCCCAAATTTCTGGGGGCATTTTGTTTTTCCAAACACCCATGTCTTGTGTTTGAAAAATTCCACTCCACCATGCCACCTTCAAGCACACTAGAAATTTTCTGGTAGGACTTTCCATGAGGTGACATATTGAATTTAAAGTTACTTAAGAAAGTGTCCCCCAAAAAGGTCTGAGCCTTCAGGCTACCGCAAGAACCAATCTCTAAGATTAACTAATCTCCTATGTTGTTGTTTAAAGTCAAAATCTTTGTCAACGTTAGTTAAATGAAGAAGATTGAAGAAAACATAATAGAGTTATCCGTAATGTCAGGCAATTAGGGGGCGAGAACGGCCAGTTTAGGCATAATAGGGCATCAAACACATAACTGGGAATGACAGTTTTACAAAAGGAAATAATTGGGACCCAAACTGGTTTTTCCACCGATTTTGGTGGTAAACGGAGTTTTATCCTGCGTTTCCTTTTTCCTCCTGAGCGCCTGCACTGCTGCTACACATATTTCACTGATCCTACCTGTGCTATAATTACTCTCGAACCTTGTGCATATTAAATGCTGAGCATCCTTTGTAGATCTAATGCAGCATCCTTTGTAGATCTTTGGGCGGTTTGTGGGACTAGGCACTAGCTACAAGCAAAGATTAAACAAGGTCAAACTGCAGCCAATCTAGCCTCCAGGTTATTATCATACTCCCTGATCGGATTCCGCAACAAACTGCAGAATAATTAATTATATTTTAAACCTTAATTTCAGCACTTGGGTTTTTTATTCTCAAAATTTCGGCAGGTAATGTTTATAGATAATAATAAACATAGCCCTGTGAAGTTATTGGGCCAGTCTAGTGCATTTAGATCTTTTGTTGGTCCTTGACCTTTTAAGGTCTCCAGTTCAAACCTGACAATCGAAAATGCAGATTTTTAATTTTATAAATTTTTTGGCGCAAGCAACAATTTTTAAAAAAAAATTCAGCAATTTTTTAAAAAATAATTTAATTTATGCTGAAATCATTTAAGTAGTATGGTAGTTAGTACAGAACAAATATTCTGCCTGAGTTTTTCCCATTGTGCAAATATTCTCTACCTTTTCACTAGTGGTGGTCTTGAATATAGGCCTGTACATAATATAGGTATAGTAAAGGTCTACAATACAAGAGTAATGTAAGGGCTGATTCCTTATGTCCTTATTTGTAATAGTTTCTCAGTCCCTAGCAAACCAGGGTTTTTTCTTTTTCCTTTTTTTTGAAAAATTGCACAATTTGCCACCGTGGGAAAGAAAGGATTGCACATTTTGTGAATGTGCCAGAGTTGTGAAGGAAAATTACGACAAATTATTTTTTGGCAATGCAAATTTGGTGAAAGAGATTTGGCAAGCACTATCTAGGGTTGCATTGAAAATTGATGATAAATAGGTAGCCAATAATGAAAATTTTGGCTATATCTTACATGCACATTGCTAAAAAGCTTAAGTCTTCATCAAATCACATTATGGGGGGATTGAACCTTGATCATCAAAGATTTTATCCATTGTAGCGTAATGTTTCTTGTAAGCCGGTAAGTTAGTAATGTTTTTAAAAGGAGAGAAAGGATATCTATGAAGTAATTGCAACTTGGAAATGAATGTTTACTAACTAATGAGGATTATGAAAAGAAAAGGTCATAAGTCCATCAAAATTGTGTTCTATGTTCACATATAACAAGTTAGAAAACCAAAAAATCATCAAAAGTGATAAAATCATAGTGTAGACAATTAAAATAAAACAACACAAAGTTTGCTTGACATTGTGCAACTTGCAATTGAAAAGCCTTTAAGCATTTAAGGCATATTGATGTTTCTTTGACTACCAAATCCCCATGGTTTCATCATGTTGAACATAGTGCATTGTAAAAAATGATTGCCTAAACATGCAAACACACAAAGCCAAGTTTTCAATCAATGGATTACAAACCTTAGTTTTGATGAAATTTAGGTTATTGAATGCCCATTTGTCTTCCATTAAACTTAACACTTGAATCATGGCAATTTCTACCAATTTCACATACTTTGAAATGTTGTGAAATAAGATGGAAAATTAAATGTTATCTTTCACATTTTGGTCAAAGGGTTGATAATATTAAGAAAGCCCAAGGCAATTTTGGCATTCCTTTTTATTGTAATCTTGAATTTGAATTTTTGTACATCTAAGGTAGATGCGCATAACATTTTAACAACCACAAGTTCAGCAACCCCTATCTTTTTGGGTACCAAAAAAAGGTTTCATAACATTCATCACATTCTTCAAGCAACCAATAGTGATGATATTCAATACAAATACAACCTAAATTGTGGAAAATGTGAATGTAGTTCAATGGTTTTCAATCATTAATTTTGAAGCTACTTTCGAACATTGAAGCTAGACACTTGTGACAATGGCCTAAAAAATGTCCTTAATCACCTAACATCTCACCCTTGTATTAGAATTTCTAACTTGTGTTCAAATGTGGTTTGTTTGGCACTCAAATGCCAAGATCAATGCCAATATTTAGATCTATAATCCATTTCATAAAAATTGTCTCATGTTCACCTTCCACAAGGTATTGGAAAGATACAAATGAATCAAATTGAAGTAGTAGAAGGATTAAGAACATCTTGGGGGTGAAAGCATGGTTAAATGGCTCAAAAGTGGTGTTTGAAAGTCAATAATCTAACACTAACGATTTTTTTTGCAATTTTAACAATTAACATACCATAAATCCTATAATTACCCTCTACATTTTTTATCATAAATATTAGTGAGCCACCTATGAATATCGCTAATCATGTGATTGATCAAAAAATCCATGCAAAAGATTAAATTTTATAATGTGAAATGGACTTTCAAGGATAAAAACTTACAACAACCACATCATTAAAACTTAAAATATATATATATATCTGCCAGACAGTTTATAACTTTTTGCATATTGACGAGTAAGTTAAGCCCACCAGATCAATGGATTTTCTATATTATTAAATTACTGCCATATTATATGTGGAAAATTTCAATGCACTTCACTAATAAATTTTTCATTTGATGATGTTGCATTTTTTATTTTTTATTTTGACATGACTTTGACAAATTTTTGAAATCCACATTCTTCATTTTTTCTGTGCGATAGACGTAATGTTGTCATTTCAAAAGTCCATTACAAGTCCATAATCTTCTTATAATTCATTTAAATTTTTTGTGATGATTCCCATTAAAGTCTATAACAACATGAATGATTAAAATTTGATAATGTTGATTTTAAATATGGCTTTAAACTTTATGTTTGTACGTAATCAAAAAAAATTACAAGTGTGATAGTCCAAATTGTCCACCTATTCATGCTTTCACTCTTGGGCTTGTGTAATTTTAATTAGATTCTTCACAATGTTTAGAAAAAGGGACAATACAAGCAAGGTTCTGTTATGGACCGACTACAAACAAATGGAGAATTACAAGACAAAACAAGCTTTATTGATCCATCAACTGGTGTTGATCTGCTGAAAGGTTGTTCCCTAGACTATCTCCTTTTATAACCCTGAACCATACTAGTCCCAAAATATCCTAGGCCATGATATTG
>Ga0116227_10013057_pt1 | contig 13246 bp, 13 predicted proteins | sample S1TSphgellanicum_FD_89693 | JGI IMG/M metagenome (GOLD analysis project Ga0116227, IMG submission 89693) | Host-associated microbial communities from peat moss isolated from Minnesota, USA - S1T2_Fb - Sphagnum magellanicum MG | ecosystem: Host-associated > Plants > Peat moss > Unclassified...
AAAGGGCTCATCATCAGCTGGAAAGGGTAGTTCCAGGGTGCAATGATCAGGCATACACCTTTTGGCTCATAATAAATCGTATTTTTTGCAAAAAGATTACTGATTGTTTTGCCGGCCGTTCTGGCCTGCATCCAGTTGCGGATGTTTTTAATGGCAAAATCAATTTCGCTGTGTATGAACAGGACTTCAGTTATGGCAGCTTCGAAGGTACTTTTGCGCAGGTCGTTTTGCAGCGCTTCGTAAATTTCTTTTTCAAACCTGGAGACGCTGTGTTTTAAGGCCCTTAATTTTTCAATTCTTTGGGACGCCGTGCTGTTGCGAAGCCTATATTTGTGCCTATTTTGAGCTTCAAAAACAGAATTAATGGTGTGCATCATTGTCATACGAATAGGCTTTTTTTTTGTTAAAATACGTTAAATGGCAGAAACGATGCTCGTAATATGGATAAAGTTAATTCAATTAAACGATATTGCAAGTGGAGAGCTCATCTAGAAAATCTAAGGAATGAAAAGAATAGGTATTGTTTTTTTTGCACTTGTTTTACTGACCCGGATTGCGCAGGCACAGACGGTAAAAACAGGAGTTTTGGTAATTGGAAACGGAAATGCAGCAATTGCTGCAGGCATTCAGTCGGCCATGTCGGGCGCAAAAACCACCTTGTTGCTTCAAGAACCCGAGTTTGTATTGACAGCATTGGGTCAAAATATCCATTCTGGTCTGGAGGCCGAGTTTTTGAAAAGAATGCGGGAAGCCAAGGGGATCAAAGATCCGGAGGCTCATGTTGATGTGGACCAGGTCAGCGCCAATGCTGTGCTCAAGGACTGGACAGATGCTGTGAAGCATTTAACCCTGATTAGAAATGTCAAGTGGTCTCGGATAAAACGTTCGGGCAGTAACTGGAATGTGTTACTGAGTGATGGAAAGCTGATCAAGGCTGCCGTATTGGTGAATGCAGATCAGACTGAACAGGTATCGGAGGCCATTCGCTTAGCTCGGGTTCCTGCAGCACAGTGGCATCCCTTTTCTTATGCCGAGAATAGCTATAAAAACAGTGTTGCTGCGGGGGCTTTTGATCGTGGGTCGGCCAGCAATTATACCTTGCTGAAGGACTTTCAAGTAGCAGGTCAGGAGAATTTATTGCAGGTGAATGCCAAAGCATCAGGAATGATTGGGGGGCAGGCAGCGGGTGCTGCTGCGGCCTATGCAGCTTTTTTTGATACGAAGACTTCCAAAATTAATTTAAAGATGGTCCAGGCCGAACTGATCAAGTTCCGCCTCTCGCTGGTGCCTTTTGCTGACCTTGCCCAGGTAGATTCCAACTGGACTGCCATACAATTTGTTGGTCTGTCAGGTTTTTTAAAAGGAGAGACTGTCAACGGTAAGCTGAATTTTTTACCGGAAAAGACGGTCACAACCGCAGAAATCCGGGATATGGTAAAGGCTTATTATTACAAGGCTCAGCTGTGGTTTGACGACCATCAGGCAGTAGATATGAGCATTAAATCCACCTTAAATCTGGTCTGTTTTGTTGGAAATAAATCTCCGGAGTATACCCGGGCTGAGGTAGAGCAGAAATGGAAAAAGAATTATGGTTTTCAAACTGATTTTGATTGGAAACGCAAGATCAGCCGCAGGGAGTTTGCCGTGCTGGTAAATGCCTATTTGAAACCCTTTGAGGTAAATATTGATGCCTCAGGCCGGGTGATCAGGTAGTGTTGTTTTGATAGATGAAAACTAATTTTATGTTCTGATATATAGTTTTGTCTATAGTGTTATCGATATTAAATATGTGTGATATCTTGAATATGGTTGTTTTTGAGGGGATATAGGCTTACCTTTGCAGCGTCAAAAAAAGGACATTAAATACAAAAATAATTATGGCAATAGTAGGTAAAAAGTTCCCGAGTGTTAGTATCGATGCAATGTCAGAAATGGGTGATGATTTGAAAATCAACATCTTTGAAGAAGCAGTAAGTAAAGAGAAAAAAGTATTATTATTCTGGTACCCAAAAGATTTCACTTTCGTTTGTCCAACAGAATTACACGCATTTCAGGCGGCCTTACCTGATTTTGAAAAAAGAAATACCATCGTAATTGGTGCATCTTGCGATACCAATGAAGTTCACTTCGCTTGGTTAAATACACCAAAGGACAACGGAGGTATTGAGGGGGTAACTTATCCAATTTTAGCAGATACCCACAGACATTTGGCGAACATTTTAGATATCGTTGAACAAGAAGTGGAGTATGATGAAGAAGGAAGAGAAGTGTTTTCTGGCTCAAATGTGACTTTTAGAGCAACTTACCTGATTGATGAGACTGGTAAAGTATTTCACGAAAGTGTAAATGATATGCCAGTAGGTAGAAATGTAAAAGAATATTTACGTTTAATTGACGCTTATGCTCACGTACAAAAGCATGGTGAAGTTTGTCCGGCAAACTGGGAAGAAGGTAAGGAAGCGATGAGTGCCAACAGAACTGGTGTTGCTGAATACCTGAGCGCTAATTAATTAACACATATAAAATATGTTTTTAGAATTAACAGAAGATAATCTTCAACAATATGTTGCTGAAAACAACAAAGTTATGGTTCAGTATGCTGCATCGTGGTGCGGAAACTGCAGGATCATGAAACCGAAGTTTAAGAAACTGGCTGCTGAAAACGAAGATGTTACCTTTTTAATTGTGGATGCCGAGAAACTTCCGGCTTCCCGTAAGCTTGCGAACGTTGACAATTTGCCAACTTTTGCTGCTTTTGAGGGCGGAGCCCTGGTTGATCAGGTGCAGACCAATAAAGCAGAAGTGTTGAATGAATTATTTGAAAAAATACAATAATGAAGATTCCGGTAATAAGACAGCTGTTCCAAAATATTACGCCTGAAAACCTTGAAGCTACGCTGAGCGTATTGGAAGCTTTTTGTGAATTTAGAGGTGTAAGCGAGCAGGAAATTGATTTGGTAGGAGAGCTGATCACCAACATTTGCGGTGCGCTTGAGGTACATGAAAGTGTGAAAGCCGGCGCTGCAGAAAAAGATGCATTGAATGCGTTTGGACAAAAAGTTATGGGCTCGATTGACCGGGTTTAATTAGGCCATGATGCAAAAAAGGCGAACTCAATCTGGGTTCGCCTTTTTTTATTGCGCATTAAATATTGATTATGCCAGATTTCTACCCGCATTAACAATGCCATAAACAGTTCTGATGGCCAGCTTTTCATAGGCTTGCCGTTCCTCATTGCTTACGTTATTTTGCAACATTTCCAATGCATAGTGCTGGATGAGTACCAGTGGCAAAACAATACGTTCTCTCACCGCAATAGAAGCCTTTTCAACGGGGTAATTCTCCATCAGGGTCTCGTGGTTCGACAGCTTTAACAACATCGCTTTAGAGAGCTCAAATTCATCGTGCAGCATTTTCCAGAAGGCGCCATATTCTTTATCGTTTGCAAAGTGTGCGGTAATGGAGAAATCAGATTTACTCATCGACATCATACAGTTGTCGATAATGGTTTTGAAATAACCTGATTCCTGGTAGATTTTAACCACATTGTCCCAGTTGCCCAGTTCTTCCTGACTTTTCAAAGCGGTTCCCATTCCATAAAAACCAGGTATGTTTTGCTTAAGCTGGCTCCATGCGGTAACGAAACTGATGGCACGGAGGTCTTCGAGTTTCAATGCGCCGCCAGCATTTCTTTTTACCGGGCGACTGCTGATCGTAATTTTTGACAACAGGGTTAATGGGGAAAAACGCTCCAGGTAACCTAAAAATAGCGGATGTTTACGCAGGGCAACGAAAGAGTCGTAGGCTTCGGTAGCCATCGTGTCTAAAAGGTTCTTGTGTAATGGATCCAGGAGGATGTTGTGTTTTTCTTTCATACCAGCAGAAATTCCGGCATTGATCAGTTGTTCAATATTGAATTCGGCGCTGTCGATAGAGCCGTATTGAGAGCTGATGGTTTGTCCCTGGATGGTCAGTTGGATGTTTTTGTTGGCGATTTCCTTCCCCATAGAGGCATAGAAACGGTGGGTTTTACCTCCACCTCGGGCAGGAGGGCCACCACGTCCATCAAAAAAGGCAAGCTGTATGTTGTGTTTGTTTGCCGTTTCTGTTAAAGCAACTTTGGCATTAAAGATCGACCAGTTGGCCATCAGGTAGCCGCCGTCTTTGGTACTGTCAGAGAAACCAAGCATGATGTCTTGCTTATTGCCTCTTTTTTGCAGGTGTGCTTTATAGAATGGATGCGAATAAAGCGTTTCCATAATGGCAGCAGCGTCAGCTAAATCGTGCACCGTTTCAAATAAGGGAACGAAATCGATGGAGAGATTATCCTCTTCCCAGCCATTCCAAAGGAAAAGTTCGATCAGTTGCAGGATGTCGCTGGCCTGTTGGCAATTGCTGATGATGAATCGATGGCAGGCCAGTTCTCCATTACTTTCCTGGATCTGTTTAATTTCGGCAATGGTTTGAAGGGTATCATCTACCAGAGGATCTGATGCTTCCTCATAGTTTACCCGGGCACTTTTGAAAGAAAGGGCCTTGATTTTTTCCGATTCTGATAAGCTGTCGTAATTTTCAGGAAACAAAGAAATGATGGGTTTGCTTTGGCGGCAATACGCATGTACAGCTCTTAAAACGCGGCTATCTTGCCTGATGTCCAGGGAGGCGAAATGACTGCCATAGAGCTCCACTTTACGAATCAAATCGGAAGCAAGGTCTGCAAAAAGGCCGTTGTGGTCTTCGATCAGCGTTGTTTTGATCTTGTTCAGGTTTTCAATTAAGAAATCGGCAATGTTTTCGCTTTCAATGTTTGGATCGAAGGCATTCTTATATAATACTTCCTGGATGGTGGCAATTGGCGCTTCCACACCCCTGAAGGTAATTCGTCTCTTCAGGTTTCTGAAATCGCGGTAATAACACCTGAATAGGATCTGGCGCAGCATTTTAGAAACCTGAATGGTAGATTCTGAATGTACATTCGGATTTCCGTCGCGGTCGCCACCAGGCCAGAAGCCGAGTTCAATGATCTTTTTCGATTCTAGGTTATAATCGTTCAGGCTGCGGTCTATTTCAGATTGGATATTCGCCGCTGCGAAATAGAAGACATTTTCGAGGTACCAGGCTAAGCTTAAAGCTTCATCTACCGGAGTTGGCGACTTTTTATTAAAAAATGGCGTCTTGCCCAATTGCTGCAGCAACAGGTTGATCGTCGAAATGTCATTGGTCTTAATGGCCGAAGTTAAGTCGGTAATGATCGACAAAACACTGCCCGGATAAAATTGTGTGGGGTGGGCGGTGAGCACTAAACGCAGTGAAAAGTCTTCGATCAGGGTCTCAATTTTATCATTTAAGGCTTTATGATCGATGCCTTTTTTCAGATAGGACAGCAGCGTATTGTGTTCTTCAGATGCGTTTAATTTGTTAAAAGACGCATCTTCTACCGCATCGAAAAGAACGACCTGGCGTTCGATGTATTGGATGAAGCGGAATAAAAGGTCGATCACATCGCCGGTCGAATTGTTTTGCGTATACTTCTTAAAAAAGGCATCAATGATCGCTGCTGGGGTTTCATGGTGGTTTACACCATCTTCGCAGTATTTAATAAAAAGAGGTAACAGGGTACCCGTATCTTTTATTTTATAAAAGGGAAGGGTAAGAAAAAGGCTATTGTAAAGTTCGAACCGGGAAACAACTTCGTTGTTGAATATCGATTCTCTCTGGCCTTTAGCACGTAGTTTTTGCATCATTTTAGGAGGTAATTTTTACGCGATTAAACTAGTGAAAATGATCCAAAAAACAGCACAAAAGGTGTTAATAATTTTATTTTGATACTTATGCTAAAATCTATAACTTAGATTCATAGAGATTGAACAAGTCTTTTTAAAGTATTTGCGGGCTAGGCCTGCGATTCAAATTGTTATTTTTTTGGGGTACGAAACAGCCGTTAAGATTTCTTAACGGCTGTTTTATTTTTCAGAGGAATGAGAAAATTTAGTGCATATCTGCTGGAACTTCTACATTCTTTTTGAATTTCTGCAGGTATAATAAAGGAATTGAACACAATAGGACTAAACCTGCTACCCAGTATGCATCACTGTAGGTGAGTAGCAAACTTTGTTTGGTTACGGTTCCTTCTATGGCTTTTGCAGCCAGATTTTTGGCATCCAAGTAGTTGTATCCTTTGGCCATGAAATTATGTATAAAGGCATTGAAGCGCTCTGTAAAAGCCGGATTATAGTCATTGATGTTCACCAGCAGATTGCTGCGGTGGAACCCCTGACGTACGTGGATTAAAGTTGTCAAAGCCGCGATACCGAATGAACCGCCCAATTGCCTCATCATGTTGTTTAAGCCTGATCCCTGTCCGATTTCTGCGCCTTTCAGGTCCTGAATGGCTAGTGTGGTTAAGGGAACAAACAGTAAAGCCATACCGATACCCCTGATGACCAATGGTAAAAAGAAGTCGTTGGTGCCTGATTGTAAGGTAGACTTACTTAACATCGAACAGAACACAAAGAAGAGGAACATGCCTATGGTAGCCATAAACTGTGCCGGTATACCCTTTTTAAGGAAGATCCCGATGAAAGGCATCATGAAAATGGTGCACAATCCGCCTGGAAATAAGAGCTCTCCGGTTTGAAGTGGGGAAAATCCCAGTAAATTCTGACAAAAAACAGGGAACACAAATACAGAACCATATAAACCAAAGCCTAAAATGAAGGAGGTAAACATCCCTATGGAAAAACTTCGGTGTCGCATGATCTTAAAGTTGACGATCGGGTGGTCTGTGCTGAGCTCGCGCCAGATGAACAGCAATAATCCAAGTACCGAAGCCACCGCTAATGCAGTGATGTAAGGTGTAGCAAACCAGTCTTCACTTTCTCCTTTTTCAAGTACCGTTTGTAAACTTCCTACGGCAATTGCCAGTAGCGCGATTCCCCACCAGTCGACCGGCATGCCTTTCCCTTCTTTTGGTGTTTCCCGCACAAACATATAAGTGCAATAAGCGGCGAGTATTCCGACGGGAATATTTACATAGAAGATCATAGGCCAGGTGCTGATTTCCAATAGATAACCACCAATGGTTGGTCCGACAGTAGGACCAACAACCGCGCCGAGTCCGAACAGGGCGGTAGCAATACCTACGTCTTCTCTTGGCCAGGTTTCAATTAATATGGCCTGTGCAGTAGAGATCAAACCTCCCCCGGCAAGTCCCTGAAGAATACGGAAGGCAATAAGTTCTTCCAGATTGGTTGCGTTACCGCACAAGAAGGAAGCGATGGTGAACAGGATAATGGAAAACAGGAAATAATTTTTACGTCCGAATCGGCTACCAAGCCATCCGGACATGGGCAATACAATTACGTTGGCAACTGCATAGCCGGTTGATAACCAGGCCACATCCTCGAGGGTTGCGCCCAGGTTTCCCTGTATCTGTGGTATGGCAACGTTTACAATAGTGGTATCAATCAGCTCTAGTAAAGACGCTGTGATCACTGTAAACGTGATTATCCACTTTTTTAAACCTTTCTCGGCCATTTTTAGTCTTTTATAGAAACAGAAACTTTAACACTCATGCCCGGACGTAATTTATCTAATACATCTTTAGGAGCTTTGGTGATTTTAATTTTAACAGGAATACGTTGTACTACTTTCACAAAGTTTCCGGTTGCATTATCTGGAGGCAGTAAGGAACCCTTTGCACCGGTAATGGGTGCGAAATTGTAAACTTCACCTTCTATTTCATCCTTTGGATAGGCATCTACGTCAATTTTTACTTTAGATCCAGGTTTGATGTCCTCTAGCTGGGTTTCTTTAAAATTGGCCGTTACGTAAATGCTGTTCTCGTTGACAATAGAGAACAAAGACTGTCCGGCTTGCACGAGCTGTCCTTTTTGCACATTCTTTTTAGACACGATACCAGTAGCCGGGGCTTTAATCTCTGTATAAGACAATTGCAGCTTTGCAAAATCGACATCAGATTGACGCTGACTAACACCGTTGTGGCTCACAGCCAGTTGAGACTGTGTTGTTCCTACCTGTTTTACCGCGGCGGTATATTGATCCTGAGCGGCAGTGTAGGCAGCCTGAGCAGATTCTTTTTGTGCTTTAGCCTGGTCAAAAGCCTGCTGAGTTACAGAGCCGTCCTTCACCAGGTTGGCATAGCGATCAAAATCTTTTTGCGCCAGGTTTAGCTTAACCCTTGCCGCTTCGATATTTGCTTTTGCTGTACTGGTATTTGCTGCTGTAGCAGCAATCTGTGACTCAGATACCCCTACGCCGGCGCTTGCACCTTGCTGACCAGCCATGGCTTGTTCCAGCTTAACTTTATAGTCGCTGTCGTCCAGTTTAACCAGCACGTCGCCCTGATTCACTTTGGTGTTTTCTTCAAATCGGATGTCTTGAACATAACCGCCAACGCGGGCAACTACCGGACTGATGTCGCCGTCAATCTGGGCATCATCGGTATCTACGTGCTTGCTGTAATAGATATATTCTTTGGTACCGAAAATAGCACCTATAATGATAAGTACGCCTAAAATGATAGGTATAACTTTATTTTTCTTTTTTGTTTCCGTTGTCATCGCTTGATTTGTTATGGTATTATTGAGAAATTTTTCCTGTTGATTTTAATAAAGTATAGTAGGCCAGACCTGCATCAGCTTTAGCCAGCTCTAAATTAATTTTTGCCTGATATAATAAGGTTTCTGCGTCAATGCGGTCTATCGCAGATGCTACGTTGTTTTTGTATTTAGACTCCAGCAATTTATCGTTTTCAGTTGCCTGGGCAATGGAAGTTTCCAAAACGGAAATTTTACTTAGTGCAAGCTTATAATCCTGATAGTTCTTATTGATCTGCGTTTTCACGTTGTCTGAAACCAGGTCTTTTTGAATGTCGATACTTTTTTGCTGGATGCGGGCTTCTGACACCTTATTTTTATTGGTCCAGAGGTTTCCGAAGTTCCAGGATATATTGGCGCCCAAGGTAATTGGTACGATGTATTGATTGGTTGGGGGGATGAAACGGCCACTTGGGTTGATGTAGTAGAGATTTGCACCTACACCGACAGTGGGCAGGGTATTTGCCTTCACCGATTTAATGTTTACCTCAGCTACCTTATTTTGAATATCCAACTGTCTTAATTCCTGTCTGTTGGTCAGGGCCATTTCCATGTAATTGCTTAATGGAGCCAATTGTTTGACTTCTTTATCTGGATCAGAAATTTCTATTTCCGTATTTTCATCAAGTCCTAAAAGGATATCCAGGTTATAATTGATGATTTTTCTGTTATTTTCGATTTCCATTCCGGTCAGGGAAATATTAGCCTGCTGCAGTTGAAACCTCAGTACATCATTTTTTGTTACAATTCCTTGCTCAAAAAATCGCTGTGATTGTTTCAGTTGTCCAGCGATGGCTTCCAGGTTCTGAGCAACCACTTTTTTGCTTTGCAAAACCTTAAAAAGCGAATAATAGGTATTGATTATCGCATAGCTAATTTCTTCTTTACTTTGATCTGCATCCAATCTGGCTACTTCAGTAAGCAGTTTTGTCGATTCCTCTGCATACCTCAGCTTTCCGCCGCCATAAATCAGCTCTTCGACAGCTGCGGTTCCTACAAAAGCATCTGCACGTTTGGGCAACTGGATCGCAGCTGTTCCAGAAATATCTAAAGTATTTGTCGGTATTTCGGCGTGGTTGTATAAAAACGAGGCCTTTGCGGTAGGCAAAGCGTTGTCTTTGATTACCTTCAGGTTCGCAACAGCCTGATCAATTTTGTTTTGAGACAACTTTAGATTTTTGCTGTTCTCAATGCCAAGTGCGATTGCTTCCTGTAAACTAAGTTTTTTAGTCTCCTGGGCATATAAGAGGCCCGGGAGCAAAAGAGCCAGGAAGCTTAATTTGATAGATTTGTGTATCATTGTTTGGGTGTTAAATACGTAGTTATAAAATCTTTTAAATAGTTGACCAGTCTATGCGTGATGAGCTTCCTGTCTTCCGCATTATTGATGTCCAAAGCTGTTCCGGAGGTAATTTTAGCTGGATTAATGGCGACATTGCTGATGGTACCCATTAGCGAGGCGATAAACATTCTGACATCTACCTGCCGGAAATCTCCTGCTGCGATGCCTTCGTCAATAAGATCTTCGATAATGGTTTGATTCTCGACCACTGCATTCTTAATTTTGAAAAACATTTCCGGACGATGCGGCAGGGAAAGTTCCCGATGCATCATTTTATGTAAATTGTGATTACATAAAATCCTGGTAGCATAACCTTCAATGGCCTTAATAAGTTTTTCTAAATGAGGTAGATCTTCTGTTTTAATGCTATTTAACTGGCTGCTAAAGCCAGCAATGCGATAGCTCATGATTTCCATGAACACACCTTCTTTAGAACCGAAATAGTAATTGATCATGGCCATGTTTGCGCCGGCTTCTTTTGCGATTTGCCGGGTCGACGTAGCCTCATACCCCAGTTGTGAGAACAGCTTTTCTGCAGCCTCCAGGATATTCGCTTTTTTATCTACTTTTTCCATGTTAATTTGACTGGACAAAATTAATCAATCGATTGATTAATTTAAAAAAAAGAAATCAAGACCGTTCAATAATGACTAAAAGCTGACAGTCGCAGGGCTGGAGCTAAAGTGCCTGATACCTTCAGAAGGGGATAATTTTCATCGAAATCTGTCAATAATTGCATAGAGATCAAATAAATCAATATCTTTGGCGCCTAAGATTTAACATCATGATTCAACAAGAAGACAACACTAAATATGACTGGGCATACTATATATTAGGTCTGGTTTTTGGAATTTTAACAGCGGCAATCATTTCAGGTAGTTTCCTTTGGTCTGTTTTGGGCGGAATTATCGGATTTGTTTTTGGCGCCATTTTCTTAAACGGTATTGTTAAAGGGCGGGAGTATTAGTTTATTCCAGACCAGATAAACGGTCGGTTATGCTGAATCGCAAACCTGGTCCGGTTTGAGCGTAGTGATTTGACAATCAGTTGGCTAGCACGTAGGCTGCACGGGCCATTCAAATCCGCTATTAATGTCCTCCAGCTATAAACTTCAAACCTAATATGGAGCCAATTAATGTGGCAATAAAAAACACACGCCAGAAATTGGCAGGTTCTTCGAAAAAGAAGATCCCTACAAGGACAGTCCCAACGGCACCGATACCGGTCCAAACGGCATAGGCAGTGCCCATAGGTAGGGTTTGTGTCGCCTTATTGAGCAATAAGAAACTCAGGGTTATACAGATAAAGAAGCCGACACTCCATTTGAGGTTACTGAAATTATTTGATAGCTTTAGGCAAGTTGTAAAGCCGATTTCAAAAAGGCCGGCAATGATCAATACAATCCAATTCATGATTTTTTTGATGCAAAAGTAAGCTTTACACTACTGCCGCTTTTTTACAAATGTTAAAAAATGTGTCGCCAGTCTTTTATCTTTACAAAAACACGATCATATTGCAGCATATTTTAGAGAAGCTTAAACGGATCTATCCTTTAGATGAGCAGCATACCGCACAATTGCTTGGTTTGATGCGTAGAATTGAAGCGCCCAAGCATCTGGTGATTATCCAGGCTGATCGGGTGGAGAAATCTATTTATTTTATAGAAAAAGGCATGGCAAGGGCCTATTGTGATGGGCCGGGTCAGCAAATGACCTTCTGGTTTGGCCTGGAAGGTGATTTGATTTTCTCTTATAACAGTTATATCAATGGGCGAGCCGGCTACGAAAATATTGCATTGCTGGAGGCTTGCGTGCTGTATGAGATCCGCATGGACGACTTACAAGAGCTTTTTGATACGGATGTTGTTTTTGCCAATTGGGGTCGTAAATTGGCAGAGCTTGAGTTAATTAAAACCGAGGAAAGACTGATTTCCAGATTGTTTAAATCTGCTTCAGTCCGATACCAAGAACTGTTAAGTAGCGAGCCAAGACTGATTCAAAGGATTCAATTGGGTTATATTGCCTCTTATCTTGGCGTTACACAAGTTACTTTAAGTCGGATCCGTGCGGAAATCAGATAACTACTTTGTTTTGTTGATTATGGCAACTGTAAGCCTGCTCACACAGTTCATCTTTCCTTTATCGTTATAGATTTTAATTTCCCAGACATGTGTTTTGGCACCAATGTGCAATGGCTTGCAAATTCCGGTAACGCGTCCACTTTTTACCGGCCTGAGGTGATTGGCATTGATTTCAAGTCCAACAGCTTGGTATTTGTCCGGATCGATCACCATTGCAGAAGCCACGCTACCCAGGGTTTCGGCCAATACTACAGAAGCCCCTCCGTGTAAAATGCCAGCAGGCTGGTGTGTCCGTTCATCAACAGGCATGGTTGCTGTTAGGGTATCTTCTTCTACCTTACTGAACTGAATATCCAGGAAAGCGCCGATATGGTTTTTTGGGCGGTCGTTTAATGTTTCGGGTGTAAAATTGGTAAACCAGATCATAAATAACGTTTTTTAATGATTTGTGTAGGATGAATTAGGTGACTGGCGATGACAAAAAGCAAGGCTCAGCCCATGCGGGGTACTCATGTGTTAGAGGTAGGTTCATAAGTTATGCTGCTTTTTAACACAATACGAAATGTAGTTCCTTTACCAAGTTCAGAATCCCTGACGAAGATCTGACCATTGTGATAGTTTTCAATAATCCTTTTGGTTAAGGATAAACCCAGACCCCAGCCGCGCTTACGGGTGGTGTAACCGGGTTGGAAAACAGCGTCGAATTTAGAGCGTGCAATGCCTTTTCCAGTATCTGTTACATCGATAAAAACCTCTTCTTTAGTTAGGTTTTCGATGATGTCGATGGTGATGTTTCCTTCATTCTCTATGGCATTGGCGGCATTTTTGAGTAAGTTCTCAATGACCCAGTCGAACAAAGGTATATTTAAGAGCGCCCGGACCTGCTCATCGCCGGTAATGGTAAAAACAATCTTATCTGAAGTACGAAGTTTGAAATACTGCACAAAATTGTAGATCACCGTATACACCACATGATCTTCTACGATCGGCTTAGAACCGATTTTAGAAAAGCGGTCTGTAATGACCTCGAGGCGCTTGATGTCATTCTCCATTTCGGCAATAAGGGGATCGTCTTCTGCATCGAAACGCGACTTCATCAGTTCTACCCAGGCCATCAGGGAAGATATTGGCGTACCAAGCTGGTGTGCGGTTTCCTTAGCCATACCTACCCAGACCTGATCTTGCTCTGCCTTACGTGCCGAACTG
>Ga0116227_10013058_pt1 | contig 13244 bp, 13 predicted proteins | sample S1TSphgellanicum_FD_89693 | JGI IMG/M metagenome (GOLD analysis project Ga0116227, IMG submission 89693) | Host-associated microbial communities from peat moss isolated from Minnesota, USA - S1T2_Fb - Sphagnum magellanicum MG | ecosystem: Host-associated > Plants > Peat moss > Unclassified...
ACCGCAAGGCCGAGATCGCCGCGCGTGATGGCGATCGAGTTGCTGGCGACAACCCGCATGATTTCGGCGAAGCTCAATGTGGTGAGCGCGAGATAGGGACCTTTGAGGCGCAGCACGATGCGGCCGAGACCGAGACCGACGCCGCCGGCAATGAGGACCGCGAGCGGGATGGTGAGCGCTGGCGGCAGCTTCGCATAGGCGCAGAGAAGCCCCGTCGCATAGGCGCCGATCATCGCGAAGGCCGCGGGCGCGAGCGAGAACTGGCCGGTATAGCCGGCGAGGAGGTTCCACGCTCCTGCATTGATCGCGAAATAGGTCGAAAGCACGATGACGCCCTGCCAATAGGCGTTGGTGACGACGAGCGGCAGCATCGCGACGATGGCGAGCACGATCAGCCCGGCGAAAAACTCCGTGCGGCTGCGTTGCGCGCTGCCCATCAGACTTGGTCCATCACACTTGTCCCATCAGACTTGATCCATCAGACCTGACCCATCAGACCTGTCTGCCTTTCTCGCCGAAGAGGCCCTGCGGACGAAACAGGAGGAAGAGGATCAAGAGGATGAGACCGAACGTGTCGCGATAATCATAAGAGATCATCACGGCGCCGAAGCTTTCGAGAAGGCCGAGAAGCAGCGCGGCAATGAACCCGCCGGCGATCGAGCCCATGCCGCCGAGGACCACGATGACATAGGATTTGATCGCCGGAAACGTGCCGACATCGGGCGAGGCGTTGAAGATCGGCGAGAGCAACGCGCCGGCGAGCGCGGCGAGGCCGCCGGAGAGCGCGAAAACGATGCCGCTCGCCGTCGCCGTGTTTATGCCGGCGAGCGAAGCGCCGAGCCGGTTCTGCGCCACGGCGCGGATCTGACGGCCCCAGAAGGACCAGCGGATCAGGGCCGCGACGGCGCCGATCACGACGAGGGCGATCAGGGCGGCTGCGAGCCGATGGCCGCTGATGAGCATGGGACCGAGGCGAATGCGGCTCGCCTCGACGAGGGGCGGACCGCGAAAGCCGTAAGGGCCGATGACCTTGTCGACGAAATTGACCAGGAACAGGGAGAGACCGAAGGTGACGATCACCGCATATTCATCGCCCATCATCCCGCTTCTGCCGCCGCTCGTGTAAAGCGGTCGCATCAGCAGCCGTTCGGTGAGCCATCCTGCTGCGGCGCCGAAGAGGAACGCCGCGGGCAAGGCAGCGAAGACAGGAATGCCGAGCGACAGCGCCACGAACGTATAGGCATAGGCGCCGATCATATAAAACTCGCCATGCGCGAAATTCACGATGCGCAATATGCCGAAGATCAGCGAAAGGCCGATGGCCATCAGGGCATAGAACAGGCCCGTGACGAGCCCGTTGAGAGCGAGGTCGGTCGCAAGCGTCGTTGTCACCGATGCAGCCCTGCAAATTGCCGGATCAGGGCTTCATCAGCGTCTTCGGATCGAGCGGCTTGCCCGGCTCCTCGACGAGCTTCGTGTCGGCGACCATCTGGTTCACATCGGTGATCTGGAAGGTCACATAAGGCACGTCGAGCCATTGGTGATATTTGTAGCCGGGCTCGCTCGAGAAGGTGATCGTGCCGCGCGTGCCGAGAAAGCTCGTCGTCTCGAGGGCTTTGATCACCGCATCGGCATCCGTCGTGCCGGCGCGCTTGATGGCATCGGCGATGAGATAAAGCGAATCGGCCGCCTGGAAGAGCAGGCGGTTCGGCTGGTTCTTGGTCTTTGCCGTATAGGCCTCGCCGATCTCCTTGCCGAGTGGCGTCTGCGCCATCTTCGGATGATAGAGGCCAAAGACGAGCATGCCCTTGCCGGCTTCCTTCACGTTCTGCCAATAGTCCGGATAATCGGCGAGGCCGGAGGCGTCGTAAAACCAAGTCGTGTCGGTCGGCGCGACGCCTTGCTCATAGACCTGGTTCATCATCAGATAGGCGGCCGAAGGCAGCATCGTGTCGATCACGACATCCGGCGGGTTGGCACGCAGCGGCAGGATGGCCGGCAGGAAATCCTTCGCGGCGCGGTCGAGCGTCTCGTATTTATAGTCGATATTCGGTGCCGTCTCCTTCAACGCTGCGCCGATGCCTTTCGCGAGGCCGATGCCGTAATCGGTATTCTCCGCGAAGGTCACGACGCGCTTGGCGCCGAGCGTCTTGATCGTCGAGGCGGCGGCATTGGCGACATGCGTATTGTAATTGCCCGGATTGAAAATCTCGACATAGCCCTTGTCGCGGATCGCGTCGGCCCAGCCGTTCACGTTCATGTAGGGGATATGATAGCGATGCGCGACTTCCATCGCGGCGAGAACGTTGGACGATTGATGCTCGCCGGTGATCGCCACGACCTTGTCGAGCGTGATGAGCTTTTCGGTTGCGGCGCGGGCCTTTTCCGGCAGCCCTTGCGTATCTTCGATCAGGAGCTCGATCGGCCGGCCGTTAATGCCGCCGGCATCGTTGATCTTCTTGGCGACGATCTCGAGCGCGTCCTTGACTTGCGTGCCTTGGATGACGGAGCCAGGCGGCGATTGCGTAAGGGTGACGCCGATCTTGATCGGATCGGCGGCCCAAGCCGGGGCGAAGAGCGCAGCCGGGGCGCCGAGTGTGGCTGCGGCAGAAAGCGCCGCAGCGCCGAGCCAGCTTCGCCGGTTCGATTCTCTTTGCATAATCCATCATCCCCCACGCTCACTCGTGAGGCTCATGGTGGCACAGGATCAGGCGCTTGAGAACCCGCGCCGTTAGCGCGCGCGCCTGCGTTTCTCGGCCGGCCTGAAGGCCGGACTTTGCGCTGCGAGACTCGGCTGTTGCTTAAGGCTCTGCAACACGATGTTGGAACGGACGCGTTCGACGCTTTCATGCGGCAGAAGCTTCGAGGTGATCAGCCCCGTCAGCACCTCGAGGTCGGCGATGCGGACCTTCAAGAGATAATCGCAATCACCGCTCAGCATATAGGCTTCTTCGATCTGCGGCACGCTCTCCACGAGCGCGAGAAAACGCTTCGCATTGTCCGGATTATGCGTGCGCAAAATAACCTGCACGAAAACCATGAGCCCCAGCCCGAGCTTTTGCGCGTCGAGCTCGGCGCGATAACCGCGGATGATGCCGGCCTCTTCGAGCCGCTGCCGGCGCCGCGAGCATTGCGACGGAGACAGAAGCACGATCTCGGCGAGCTCGGCATTCGTCAGGCCGCCGCGGGCCTCGAGCGTTTGCAGAAGCCGCAGATCCGTATCGTCCAACGCGACATTTTCTTGCATTGAATCATGATTTCTTGTTGAGGATACGCATCTTATAGGATTTTCATACGAAAAATACACGGAAATTGTAGTGATTCTGCGCCATACTCCTAAAGCTTACGGGTGGGAGATCGAGAATGACCGCATCGTCGCAAACGCCCGCTCTCTCTCATGCCAATCCCATGGGGACGGACGGCTTCGAGTTCATCGAGTTCGCGCATCCCGATCCCGAAGCGCTGCAAGCGGTTTTTCAGAGCATGGGCTTTGCGCCCGTGGCGCGCCACCGCGCCAAGAATGTGACGCTCTATCGCCAAGGTGCGATCAATTATGTGGTGAATGCCGAGCCGGACAGCTTCGCGCAGCAATTCGCGCGGGCGCATGGTCCTTGCGTGTGCGCCATGGCGTTTCGCGTGAGCGACGCGAAGCTCGCTTATGAACGCGCGCTCGCGCTCGGCGCGACGCCAGGCCCGATGACGGCGGGGCCGATGGAATTGAATATTCCCTCGATCGTCGGCATTGGCGGCTCGCTCATCTATTTCGTCGACCGCTACGGTGCGCAAGGCTCGATTTTCGACGTCGACTTCGTCTGGACCGGGGCGCGCGATCCGCAGCCGGAGGGCGCCGGCCTCGTCGAGATCGATCATCTCACCCACAATGTCTTTCGCGGCCGCATGGATTTCTGGGCCGACTGGTACACGCATCTCTTCAATTTCCGCGAGATTCGCTATTTCGATATCGAGGGCAAGGTCACCGGCCTGCATTCGCGCGCGATGACGAGCCCTTGCGGCAAGATCCGCATTCCGATCAACGAATCCGCCGACGACAAGTCGCAGATCGAGGAATATCTCGACGCTTATAAAGGCGAGGGCATCCAGCATATCGCCTGCACGTGCCGCGACATCTATCGGAGCGTCGAGCGTCTGCGCGCCGATGGGCTCGCTTTCATGCCGCCGCCGCCCGAAACCTATTACGACCAGGTCGAGACGCGGCTGCCGGCGCATGGCGAGCCTTTGGAGCGCATGCGTCGCGACGGTATCTTGATCGACGGCGAGAGCGGTGCCGGCGCGAGCAACCTTTTGCTGCAGATTTTTTCCGGCAATCTCCTCGGGCCGGTCTTTTTCGAGTTCATCCAGCGCAAGGGCAATGAAGGCTTCGGCGAAGGCAATTTCCGCGCGCTTTTCGAATCGATCGAAGCCGACCAAATCCGCCGCGGCGTCATCCGCGCTGCCGAATAGCCGCAGGGAGGCAGTTTGGGCGGTCTCCCTCGCGAAAGCGAGGATCTAGGGCCGCCGCTTCCCCCTGCTCTGGATCCTCGCTTTCGCGAGGATGACAGTCGCTCAGTAGGCGCAGGGCTTGACGCGGGCGAGGCTCGAACCCTAATTACGGAGACGAACCTAGGGGATCCCCGTCAGGGGGCTGAGAGGCTGGCAGCGCCGTAAGGCGGCCCGGCGACCCTTCGAACCTGATCCAGCTCGCACTGGCGTAGGGATGGTGATGCTTCGCTCCCAGACATTTTGCTGCAGAGGTCGCGCTTGGTGGAGGCGGCCGTGCTGATCCGCGTCATGGGAGCTGGCATTGTCGGGCTCACCACGGCCTATGAATTTGCACGGGCGGGCGCGAGCGTCGAGGTGATCGAGCGGCGCGCCGGGCCGGGGCTTGGGTGCAGCTATCATGCCGGCGGCATGCTTGCGCCGTGGTGCGAAGCCGAAAGCGCCGAGCCGCTGATCGTCGAGCTTGGACGCGAAGCGCTGGCTTATTGGCGAGATATCGTTCCTGTCGCAAGCCAGATGGGTAGCCTCGTCCTCGCGCCGGCGCGTGATCGCGCCGAGCTCACGCGCTTTTCCCGGCGCACATCCCACTTCGAGACGGTCGGCGCCGAGCGGCTCGCAGCGCTCGAGCCGGATCTTGCCGGGCGTTTCGACCAAGCCTTGTTCTTCGCCGAGGAGGCGCATCTCGATCCGCGCGCCGCGGTCGCGGCGCTTGTCGCGCGCTTGCGGCAAATGCCGAATGTCACGTTGTGTTTCGAGACGGCGGCGGAAAGCCTCGATAGCCTGGCTGACTGGACGATCGATTGCCGCGGCTTTGCCGCGCGCGATGCCTTGCCCGAGCTGCGTGGCGTCAAAGGCGAGATGCTCATGCTGGCGACAAAGGACATCGTCCTGTCGCGTCCGGTGCGGCTCATTCATCCGCGTCATCCCGTTTATATCGTGCCGCGCGGCGACGGGCGCTTCATGGTCGGCGCGACGATGATCGAAAGCGAGGATCAAAGCCGCATCACCGCACGGTCCATGCTGGAGCTGCTCGGCGCCGCCTATACGGTCCATCCTGCCTTCGGCGAAGCGGAGATTTTGGAGACCGGCGCCGATGTGCGGCCGGCCTTCCCAGACAACTTGCCGCGTCTCGTGCGCGATGGCCGGGTGCTCTATGTCAACGGGCTTTTCCGCCACGGCTTCCTCTGCGCGCCGGCGCTGGCGCGCCGCGCCGCGGAAGCCGTGCTGCACGGTGTTGCCTTTCCGGAGGTCATGGATGCAGATACGTGTGAACGGCAAAGAGCTTGAGGTCGCCGCGACGACGCTCGCCGCGTTGTTGCACGAGCTCGATTATGACGATGTCGTGGTCGCGACCGCGCTGAACCAGGATTTCGTCCGCGCCGGCGAACGGCCCACGACCGAGCTGAAGCCGGGCGATGCCGTGGAAATTCTCGTGCCGCGGCAAGGAGGCTGAGCGTGAACGATCCTCTCGTCGTCTACGGCACCACGCTTCAGTCGCGTCTCCTCGTCGGCACGGCGCAATATCCTTCGCCTGCGATCCTCGCGGAAGCGATCAAGGCTGCGGCCACCGATGTCGTGACCGTCTCCTTGCGGCGCGAGTCGGGCCAGGGCCGCGCCGGCGAAAGTTTTTGGTCGCTGATCCGCGGCCTCGGCGTGCGGGTTCTGCCGAATACGGCGGGTTGCCGCAGCGTGAAGGAGGCAGTCACCACGGCGCATATGGCGCGCGAGGTCTTCGGCACGCCCTGGATCAAGCTCGAGGTGATCGGCGAGGACGACACTTTGCACCCCGACGTCTTCGGACTCGTCGAAGCCGCGCGCATTCTCGTCAGCGACGGCTTTCAAGTCTTTCCTTATACGACCGAAGATCTCGTCGTCGCCGAGAAGCTTGTCGCGGCAGGCTGCGAGATCCTGATGCCATGGGGGGCGCCGATCGGCTCCGGACGTGGTCTCAACAATCGTTTTGGACTCGAAGCCCTGCGCGCGCATTTTTCAGGCGTGCCGCTCGTCGTCGATGCCGGTATCGGCACGCCCTCGCATGCGGCGGCGGCGATGGAGCTCGGTTATGACGCGGTCTTGCTCAATACCGCGATCGCCAAGGCGGGCGATCCGGTCGGCATGGCGCGCGCGTTTGCCCTCGCCGTCGAGGCCGGACGGCTCGCCCATCGCGCCGATCCGATGGAGCCGCGCGACATGGCGCAACCGTCGACGCCGGTGATCGGCCGCGCGTTCACCGGATGAGGCTCGATCCTTTTTATTTGATCGTCGACAGCGCCGCATGGATCGCGCGGCTTCTGCCATGCGGCGTGCGCCTCGTGCAATTGCGCGTCAAGGACCGGCCGGATGCGGAGCTGCGGCGCGAGATCGCCGAGGCGAAAGCGCTTTGCGAGCGCCACGGGGCGCAGCTCATTGTCAACGATTACTGGATGCAGGCACTCGAGGCGGGCTGCGACTACGTGCATTTGGGCCAGGAGGATCTCATGACTGCCGACCTTCCAGCCATCCGGCGCGCCGGGATAAGGCTCGGAATCTCGACGCATGACGAGGCCGAGCTCGACAAAGCGCTCGAGGCTCTCCCCGATTACGTGGCGCTCGGTCCGATCTATCCGACGATTCTGAAGGCGATGAAATTCGCGCCGCAGGGGCTCGAACGCATCGGCGTGTGGAAAAAGAAGATCGGTTCGATTCCGCTCGTCGGGATAGGTGGCGTCACCCTCGAGAGAGTGAAGGGCGTGCTCGAGGCCGGCGCGGACAGCGCCGCAGTCGTGACCGACATCACGCTGAACGCCGACCCCGAGCACCGGGCCCGTGATTGGCTTGCCGCAACGCGTCGCTTTATCAAGGCAGCTCCGGGTTGACTGCGCGGACCCCATACGCGCGTCCGAGCCCTCTACTTGCCGAATTTTACTTGCCGAACTTCTCTTGGAAGGCTGCGAGCTTTTCCGGCGTGTTCAGCCCGGATTTCGGGTTCCACCTATGCGCACCGAAGAAGAGGCGGACGTCCATGGTGATCTCGTTGCCATGGAGATACCAGCGTTCCACGCCGTCCGGGCAGATCACGGCAGGGCCATCGGCGCGATGCACCTCTCCGTCTTCCATCCAGATCTTTGTTCCGCCATAGACGTAATAGCCGACCTTGCGGCCCATATCGTCTTGGTTCGTCTCTTCGACTTCGATGATTTCCGCCACAATGAACCCCGTATCCCCGAACCCAGTATCCCCGCAAATGCCATCTGCGCAGCCGCGCGTGGCTTCGGCAATCTCAGTGCGAGCCGTTTTAGAGCATGTGAGCGATCCCGCTCCAGTCTTTTATTTGGCTGGGGCCGCCCCGCGCAAAAAGGCGTCAGGTGACGGGACTCGGCCGTTCGAGCTGCTGAAATGTCCAGTTCAGCTCTGCCTTCACGTCGCTTTGGCCTGAAACGACGATCTGCTCGCAACGACGAGCTCCGTCGGGTGCCGCGAAGAAGATGCTTTCTTCGACGCGGATAGGTCGTCCGTCGGCTTCGAAGACCCAGATCGCACCGTCGGGGAGATAGCAAAGCACCGCGCGATCGCCCTCGGCGCATTCGAGCTGGACATTCGGGTGGATGTGAAAGCGCAGGCAAAAGTCTGCGGGTGTGCCTTTCGCGACCCTGCGACCCGCGCGTTCCAACATGTCCGTGCCGGCGAACGATGTGCCGTCGGCAGCGAGGATCAGCCGCCGCATGTGGAGCAGCCCGAATTGCGGCAGATAGCCGTCATGCGAGAGCAGGAGCATGGCGGCGCCGGAATAGCTCTGCCGCTCGACGGTCACCGTTTCCGGGCCTGACAGGATCGCGGTGCCGAGCCATTTCTTGAAGTTCGAATGAAATGCGAAGCCGCAGCTCGACATATCTTCTATGACGAGGGTGGAATGGGCGGCCGTCATTCGCGCGAGCTGACGCACCGAGGATCGCGCCGAGCCGGGCACGCCGCAATTGACCACGAGGCGTTGCGCATCGACGGAAAATTCGAAGCTCAGGCAGCCCGCGTGTGCCGCGCCTGAAAAGGCAGGCGGCGGCGGGCGGCCGGAATCGACGATGACGAGCGCGGCCTCGGCCTCCAGGCGTTGATAGCCCGAATGCGGGGCATTGGTCAGCGCTTGCGCGCGCGCATCGTCATAAGCGAGCAAGGTTGCGAGCAATTCCGGCGCCGTGACGCCCATGCCGTTGAAAAGTGCGAGCGTGCCGTCATTATGGCGCAAAAGCCGCAGCATCGGCAGCATGCGATCGATCGCATTGAGCAATTGCGGCGGCGGCTGCTGGCCGCGCGCGCCATAGGCTTGGCGCAAGGGCAGAAGATCGAGCAAAAGATCAATCAGCATTTGCGGATTGCGGCTGATATGGCCGCCATCCGCGAGGATCTGCCGATCGAGTTCATCGCCGAGAAGCTTCGTCGTCTTGCGCCGCAGCTTGGTTGCGCCTTGCGCGCAAAGACCGAATTCTTCCAAGGCGATGAGCGCGAAGAGCCGCTCTTCGCCGTCGGGACCGGCGGCAAGCGCTCGCTCGAGGAAGACCTGCGCGCGCAAAAGCCCTTTCATGAAGCGGCGGTAGAAGTCGCGGTCGGCGCCGTCGAGAATGATCGGCGATTGCGAGAGCCATGCGAGAATGCGGCGGGCGACGACCCGCGTCTCCCAGCCGGGGCTCAGCGAGGGCCTGCTCGATGCGTTGAGAAAGTCCTCGACGAGGACGCGCGCATTGGCGCGGGCGAGCGCGGTATCGGCGGCGCGCAGATGCCGCAACCAGCCGAAACCGCAGAGCGCGCGCGCCCAATCGGGCGATTGGCTCTCGAGGTCGAATGGCGAGCGTCCGTGCGCGTTCACGATCTTGCCGCCGAGCGCGAAATAGCCTGCATAAATATCGGCGGCGACGGCCGGATCGCTGGTCCGGATATCTTGCGGCGCGATCAGCAGGCGATCAGGCACCTGCGCGCGCAGCAATGTGAACGCGTGCGGCACCGCACCGAAACCGCGCCGCAGCTTGCTGCGCACACGGCCGGCAAGAAGCGCGGCAAGCCGCAGCCGGTGCTTCAAGATAAAGCTGCTCAGACCGTCATCTCCCTGACAGAGCGCCGGACATCCGCTTGCAAGCGTGGATATGCGAAAACCATTTTATGAATCTTCAACGCACGATCAGTGATGTCCCGGAGGCCGTGCGGAAGGCGGCCGTACGGATGCCGTGAGAGGGAGCCTCTTTCGAGGCGTCTTTTCGCGAAGACGAAAAGACCGGATCGACATTCATCAAAATAGAGGCGCGTGTCTTTATCAATTGCGCGATCTCGACACTTTTCTCGAAACGTCGTTCAGCCGCGCCGCACGAGCCGGGAGGCGTAGAAGCCATCGAGACCCGCGAGCCGTGGATCGCTATTTGGCAAATGCGAGGGCAATGTACGCAAATCGCCCTGATCGTTCAGCAAGCCATCGAGCCCGGCAATTTCCGACAAGTCGATGGGCGCGCGCATGACATCCGGGTTACGGCGCAGCAAAGCGGCAATTTGCATCTCGCCTTCTTCCGGCTCGAGAGAGCAGGTGCAATAAACGATGGTTCCGCCGGGCTTCACGAGCTCGATTGCCTTGTCGAGCATGCGGGATTGGATTTGCGCGAGCGCGGCGATGTCGCCGGGCTTCTTCGTCCAGGCGATATCGGGATGACGGCGGATCGTGCCGGTCGCGGAGCAAGGGGCATCGACGAGCACGGCATCGAACGTCGCGGCCTTGAGCGTCAGGATATCCGCGACGATGATTTCGGCGCGCAAATCGAGACGCGCGAAATTGGCGGTGAAGAGCTTGAGGCGCTCGGCCGATTTGTCGACCGCGGTCACTTCGGCACCCGCCGCGGCGAGTTGCGCTGCCTTGCCGCCCGGCGCGGCACAAAGATCGGCGACGCGAAGCCCCGGGGCAGGTCTCAAGAGGCGAGCGGGCAAGGTGGCCGCCGCATCCTGGACCCACCAGGCACCTTCCTCATAACCTTCGAGATCGTGAATAGGTCGATGTGTCGCAAGCCGTACCGAGCCGTTCGGCAGCACGATGCCGTCCAGGCGCTCGGCCCAAGAGGCGGGATGGGTCTTGACGGTCAGGTCGAGAGTCGGCTCGCAGCGATGCGCCTCGGCGATGGCGAGCGCCGTCGCGTCGCCATAGGTCTTGCGCCAACGGGCGGCGAGCCATTGCGGCGTATCGATTTGGAGCGGATCACTCGGCGCGAGAAACTCCTCGCGGCGGCGGATCATGTTGCGCAGGACGCCGTTGACGAGCGCGGCGAAGGGCGCCGTCTTTGTCTCGAGCCGCAAGGCGCGCACGGCGAGATCGACAGCGGCATGATCAGGCACGTCGAGAAAGAGCAATTGTGCAGCCGCCGCGATCAACGTCCATTCGATCGAGGTCGCCTGACGCGGCAAGCCGCGCTCGAGCAAGGCGGCCAGGCTCGCGCGCAGCGTCCCGAACCGCCTGAGCGCGACGGTAACGATCGAGCGCACGAGCGCGCGGTCGCGATGATCGAGGCCGTTGAGGCGAGACGGCACGGCTTCCGGTGCGAAGCGTTCGTCAAGCGTATGGCCTTGCGCGACGATATCGCGCAGGATCGCGGCCGCCGCTAGACGCGGCAAAAGGCCGGGAAACCGTTCGGCTTCCTGTCTCTGGGCTTCAGCCGAAAGGATTTTATTGCCGGCGCCGGTTGTCCTGGATGATTTCTTGCCCGGCGCACGCGGAGTTGCGTTCAAAACTTCGACTCCGCTGCCATAGCACCGTGCCTAATGGGCTTGCCTAGATTCGTTAGACTCCTATCATGATCTTGGCAATATTGGGAAATTTTCGGATTATTCGAAGAGTCGGGATAAATGGCAAAGCTTGAGATTGCGTCCGGCGGGACAGCGCGCAAGACACATGAGCCGGGTAGCGCGCCCAAGAAAGCGTTGAGCGACGCGGCGCGACGTGCGCTCGCGGAAGCCGAAGAACGCCGCAAGCACATGGACGCGGCCCGTGAAGCGCCACGTGAGATCAATGGACGCGAGGGTCCTGAGCCAGTTCGCTACGGTGATTGGGAAGTGAAGGGGATCGCCAGCGACTTTTGACAAGAGTTGAGGTCTCAAATCCAGCCGGCGAGCTCCTGCCGCAGTAAATGCTGCAAGAGGGCCATGCCCGGTGGGCTCGCATTGAGGCAAGGGAGCGCGGCAAATTTTTCGCCGCCCGCGGCGATAAAATAAGCTCGATTTTCGATTCCGACCTCCGCCAGCGTCTCGAGGCAGTCGGCGGCAAACCCGGGCATCAGCACCGCGAGCCTTTTGACGCCGCGCCGCGCGAGATCCTTCACCGTCTCGTCCGTATAGGGCTTGAGCCAATCGGTGGGACCGAAACGCGATTGAAAGCTCATCGGCATCTCTGCAGCCGAACGCCCCAGCCTCTCGCGCAAAAGCCGCCATGTCTCGATGCATTGGGCAGGATAGGGATCGCCCTTTTCGGCATAGGTGCGTGGCATGCCATGGAAGGAGACGAGGATCGCCTCGGGGACGAAATCGATTTGCGCGAGCTCGTCCTTCATCGAGGCGACGAGCGCGTCGATATAAGCGGGGTTGCGGTAGTAAGGCTGCGCAACGCGGAGCGTCGGTTGATGGCGCATCCTCTTGAGCGCGGAGAAGGCGGCATCGCAGACCGTCGCCGTGGTCGCAGCCGCATATTGCGGATAAAGCGGCACGAGCAAGACACGGTCACATCCTTGCGCCTTGAGAGCGAGCAAGCGCTCCTCGATAGAGGGCGTGCCGTAGCGCATCGCCCAGTCGACTTGGACAGAGGCCGCGGCGGCGAGACCGCCGGCCTCGACCCAAAGCGCGAGTTTCTCGGCTTGCATGCGCGTGATCGCGCGCAAGGGCGCCTCGTCGCTCGCTGCGATCCAGATCTCGGCATAATCCTTGGCGCGTTGGCGCGGACGCAGCGGCAGAATGATGAAATTCAGGACCGGCCACCAGAGCAGAGGATTCGTTTCGACCACGCGGCGGTCGGATAGAAATTCCTTCAAATAACGCCGTACCGCGCGGTAATCGGCGGCTTCCGGCGTGCCGAGATTGACGAGAAGAACGCCTATCCTCTCGCAGTCTGTGGTGATCGGAGAAACTGCGTCCACGCGAGATCAATCACGTGCAACGCGTGCGCGAGCGCGGCAGCGTCTTCTTGCATCGGTCACAATTGATGCCCATCCTGCCAGCCGGCAACGGAGCTATTGATGTCGCAATTCATACTGTCGAAATTGACGCGACGCCAGACGCTTGCGTCCGCGCTGGCCGCCGGCGTGGGCGCATTGCCGGCGAGCGGCGCAGGGGCGATGGTGCGCTTCAGCCTCCTTCTCGTCAACGATGTCTACAGGATGGACGAGGACGCGAACCATCGCGGCGGCCTGCCGCGGCTCGCCAGCGTCGTCAAGGCCGAGCGCGCGCGGGCTGCGCAGGCGGGCCAGATGCTCGTTGTGGCCCATGCCGGCGACACGCTCTCGCCCAGCCTGATGTCCGGCTTCGATCACGGCGCGCATATGATCGATCTCTTCAACGCGGTCGGGCTCGATCTCTTCGTGCCGGGCAATCACGAGTTCGATTTCGGCAAGGAGAATTATCTCGCGCGCATGGGTGAGGCGCACTTTCCGATCCTAGCGGCCAATCTGCGCGACGCCAACGGCACCGTCCTGCCGAGCCATCGCGACGAATGGAGGGCCGAGGCCGGTGGTCTCTCGCTCGCCTTTATCGGCGCGACG
>Ga0116227_10013059_pt1 | contig 13242 bp, 13 predicted proteins | sample S1TSphgellanicum_FD_89693 | JGI IMG/M metagenome (GOLD analysis project Ga0116227, IMG submission 89693) | Host-associated microbial communities from peat moss isolated from Minnesota, USA - S1T2_Fb - Sphagnum magellanicum MG | ecosystem: Host-associated > Plants > Peat moss > Unclassified...
AAAAAATTCCCTCTTTTATTTCCTTTAAGAAGAAAAAAAATTCTTTCTTCTTTTTTTCTTTTTTTGTTGGGGTGCGTTTTTTTGTGTGCGGTTTTTTTTGTTTGCGGGGGGGGGGGGGGGAGAAGGGGGAGTTATTTTGGGAGGGTTTTCATTTCTGGCCAATTTTAACGTCGCTTAAGCAAAGCTTTCCTGCCTTTTTGTCTCGTATTTGGCGGTGGAGAGAATTTGCTTCTTCACTGTGGGCGCTGCACTACTGTCGTTTCCTTCTCCCTTTCTATTAATCGTAGTCTGTGTCTCCGTGCCGGTTTTTGAATAAAAATCATCTCTCTAACGAAGGACGCGTTCTCAGTTTTTCTTTCCTTCTTCGCATAATTTTGGTGCGTGTATCTCAGTCTAGATAGTTCTCTCTCTCCCTTATCTTAGACCTCTCGCTGCCGGTCTCTTTGTACTCTTTTCGCAATATTAGTCTTTTGTGTTCCGTCTGGGAGAGCCTTCGTGCGTTTCGCCGACGATAAGAAGTTTGAATGCTGCGCTATGATACTGAACGTGTTGGCTCTTCCAGCAATTTTTTTTTTCCTTTTTTGTTGAGTTGCCCTTAGCCTCACCGACTTTCTTTCTTGAAGGAGTTTTAGCGAGGTAGCCCCGCCGTCCCGCGGGGGTTTTCGTCGTTGCTCGCGGCTGCTAGAAAGGTGAAGAATCCTCCTCTGCCGTGTCATATTGTTCCTTCATTAGACATGTTGTTACGCGACAGCTGTCTCGCGTTCACCTGTCTATTCGTTCTCCTCCATCTGTATGCTGATGCTCAAAGTGTTTTTACTGGAACGCTCCCCCTCATTTTCTGGCTCTATTCATCGGGGAAAATTTCAGGAGACTGTGGTCGCGCTTGTTCCGTAACTTTGCTTGCCTGAGTTTCTGTTTCGTTTGTACTGCTTCTCTTGTCTGTTCCTCCATGAGGGATGGCCAGCTCTGTTGGCGGCGTTTGCGAACTGTCTTGATATACGAGACGTTTTTCCCGCTCTACTGTCAGTCTTTGTTAAAGTCTCTTTCTCAGTCTGTAGGTGCCCTTTTAGTATGTGGTTCATCTTTCTTGGAAACCACCACAAACTGAAGTATTTCATTGCAGTACATTCTGTCAGATGTTCAGACTTGCATCCTACTATTGCTTGAATGCATCCTGGAATTTCACTTTACTACCCATGGCAGTAGCTCACAGCAATGGAAAGGTGTTTCTGTAATATTAGGCTCAAGAAGACTCCTCCTCAAACTAAGGTCATTTGATACTTGCTTGCATGAGCGTTCTGGCTTTATTGACTCATGCAGTTTGTGTGCTTACTTGTTTCACAAGACAGACATTTGTATCTCTCTAGCTCCTTTGGTTAGTGGAGCAATTTAGGTTCAAGACTTGAAGGAAAGGCTGGTAAATATTCACACAACTCAACTCACTGGTTTTTTTGCAGGAACATATTTTTTCAAAAAGTGGGACCATCAAGTGAATTGCTCACAAAGTGAACCTTTGTGTCCTTGTTATGCAAGCAAGTGAAATAAGTTGCTGGGGCATGGATTTGTTCAAAGGAAGCAGACTGTATTGCACAAGGAAATAGTGGAGTTGTTTCCTTCCTCATTGTGAAAACACTCCACACAGAGACCAAAACTGCACTTGCAAATAAATGGCTATGGGTGGCTTGCAATGTGATTAGCTCTGTCTGGTGGGGTGAAGCAACAGTGTTGAGGCAGGTGCCACATAAAGCATATCTTGCAGAAACCTTGGTTGGAAAGAAAGCATTTGTTCCCTCACAGTCTTCTGTTGAGAAAAAGGCGGTGCTGTGGATGGTGCAATGCACGTCTCTAGCAACAATCATATGAGGTTTTAAATGAAACCAAGGGCAGCTGAAGCCTGGGAGCTCTCAGCAGTTGTGGAGCTACTTTCTCTGGTAACCCTCCATCTTCAGGAGTGCTGGTGGTTACTGCACAGTCCAAAGAATTGTCCTGCTGTGTGGACCTGTCCTTTGCTCTCTCGAATATCACATTTCAGTTCCAGCACTCAGCACCACTGGCGAGCTCATATTCTTATTTGTTGTTCGGGGAAGGACTGGGGGGCTCAGGGGGAGGAACCTTGGACCAAAACTGGGCCCCCACCCCTCCTACCCCATCACACTCTTATTACGAACAAAGGCAGCAAAATATTCTGGAACAACAACCAGGGCGGCAGCCAGGGTTCATCAAGCAAATTGGTGCTGGTGGAGATTTTAAGCGGACTGTTGGTGAGGGACGTCGGTCTTCAAAGCAAGCAGCAGCAGCAGCAGCAGCTGGAGAGCGCAAACAAGCTCCTGCTGAGCCAAAGGCAGCCACCACAACTCCAATGACAGGAGTATTCAATGGCAATACCCCTTTCCAGCTCTCTAGCAGCCATGACAAGCGATTTAGATCGCTTCCTCCTACAGAGATGCTCCCAAGAAATGAGACATTGGGAGGCTATATATTTGTCTGCAACAATGATACCATGCAGGAAGATCTTAAGCGTCAACTCTTTGGTGTGTGCCCAGTGTGTACCTCTTGGCTTTCTCGCTTCCTGCTACTTCATTACCTTTGGCAATGAAGATTTCAAATCTTAACTTGGAATTGAGTATGCTGCGGCAGCTTGTAGAGAAGGAACAGAACTTGGGATTTCTGAATCCTTCTCTTTACATTTTATCAACAAAATGTTTGTTTGGATGATGTTGGAGTTTGTTGTAACGCATGTGCATGACTTTCAGAATTTTATTGTAGGATATGAAGTATGAAAATAATTTTCATGTTCCAACTGCAGGATTACCACAGAGATACCGGGATTCTGTGCGGGCAATCCAGCCTGGGCTTCCCCTCTTTCTGTACAACTACACAACCCACCAGCTTCATGGGATCTTTGAGGCAAGTTAGCTTGTAATCCCCTATCTTATGTTTTATGGTGCACATAGGTGTAATCAGGGATCCAGATAATCTATCTATCTATCCTTTTTCCTTCTCTTTATGTCACAGACATGGTGGAATATATGAACCTGGCTGCAGGCTTCAAGTTTTGGTGGCTCTAATATAGATCCAACAGCTTGGGAAGATAAGAAATGTCGAGGGGAATCCAGATTTCCTGCTCAGGTTTGCTGATTTCCCTATTCCCTGTTATTTTCAAAGTTTGGTGCAACTAAGTAGCACCTCCATCATCTGGTTAAATGTACACAAATAGTCACTCCAGAGGTTGAATATGAGATCTCTATACCTACTTGAATGTATTCTAGATAGAGATTTATGGATTGTGTCCTCCAGGTACGGATTCGTATACGGAAGCAGTGCAAGCCATTGGAGGAAGACTCCTTCAGGCCAGTTTTACACCATTATGATGGGCCTAAGTTCCGTCTCCAGCTCTCTGTACCTGAGGTCTGTTCTCATTTGTACTCCCTCTGTCAAAAGTAACAAATCTTCACCATTGATCCTTCATTCCATTTTCCTAAGAATAAAATTGAGGTGACTCCTTCCTTATTTTAAGCCGGTATTACAATTTTCTGTTGTATGTTTGTCTTATAGGGTTTCAAGCTTTATTATATTGTTGGATTTTTTCTTTCCATTTTTCTGCTTGACAAACTGCAAAGATTTTTGCTATTCCTGTGCTCCTTTTTGTCTCCATCCTTCCATGCCTGACACCTACTTTGAGTTACACACTAATTTAGAACTATATGCAGGTGCTGGAACTACTTGATCTGTTCACAGAGAATGGGTCTCCATGAGGCAAAAGCTGCTGAACAAAGCTCAGTTTCTGGGGCACAAGTGAAGTACCCCAGCAGGGACAGCTGTTGTGCATTTAGGGCTGTGTAGCAAGAGACTTTGGTATGAGAACACTTTTAACTGTTGCCATGGTGTATTTATGCTGAAAATGAGGTACATGGGCATGGCTAATTACACAAGGTATAGTGTCATAACAGAACGCAAATTGCAGTCATGTTTGCCTGAGAGTTGAAAGTCTCATGTGCTCTCTCACTGTGTAGAGCAAAACCAAATAGATGGGTAGATAGATGTGCAATACATGCTGCCTTAAAGCAAGTGGAGGTTCATTTAATCAGGTAGGCTCTTTAAATTGGAAAACATACTAGTCTATCTGCTGTATAGAAAGAATCAGGTTCAACATGAGACATGGCAGACCTCCTGAGGTGTAGTTTTGGTCAAAAAACAAAGAGTTCAGAGATGAAGCATTTTACGTAAGCTACCCTTCATTTTAGACTTAGATTAAACAGACAGAAAATTAGCAATTGGCTTTTTGTTTGATAGCAGCATGTGCAGCCCTTTGAAGGGTGCTCCTTCAAAAATGGGGGTGCAGAGCACCATTGACACAAGTGTCACGTTCAAATAAACATAGTCAAGGGGATCCCTTTCACATTACCTTTCCGTCCTATTTTTTGTTAGTGTTTGGAATGGCGTTCCGTCCATAGTCATGAAGATCCCATTCACATCACCTTTCTGTCCTATTCTTTGTTAGTTTTCAGAATGGTGTTCCATCCACTGCTTTCTCTTGATGTTTATACATGCCAAGAATTTGAGTGTAAGATTCAAAAATCTTTTAGACTTTCTGTTTGAGTATAGATAGGCACAAACAGGCTCTGCATGCCACATGAATGCAAAGCTGCTTTTTTGGTTTGATGTGGTTGTTAGTTCAAGATGCTCTCATGGCTCTTACAGCCACTCTGCTACAGTTATTCATTCTTCCCGCTTCTGTTTTAGGAGGTTTCATCACACTGCCTTGTAAATCTGGTGACTGTTTTGAACTCTGTAAGGACATGCCTATAACCCTTTTAACACTATCTGGGAGGTCATTTTAGTCATTACCAACACCGAACCAGTACATAGGCCTGTGCCCATTATCAACGGCGGTTTCAACATTAGTTTAATGACCCTATCAGGATGCTATGGCCCGAGGCAATAAAGTTATCCTTAAAGTAATCCTTACTTTGGGCATTGCTTTGATCCCCAAGGATTTGGGAGATTGATGTCTGCACATATCATAATGAAACCCTAATCACGCTTATTGTTAATTACCTCTCTAAGCCTTTGATAGGGGTAATTAGTCTTCCCATCATTTATCTCTTGTAAAAAAGATTGTGTTTCCTCCTTTTCTCCATTCCATGAAATAACTTGTTAAACTTTTTTACAACAAAGAGGAAATGAGTGGGAAAATCAAGGGTAACAAAATTTGGCCTAGTCAAATGCCAAAGCCTCAGTCTTGATGCAAACTAAGATCAACAACATAATTAATCAACTACCAATGATGTGTTCTGATCAGAAATGAGATTGTGAAGAGGGTTTGCAAGGGTTGGAAGTCAAGAGGGGACCAACTCCATTATGGTCATTGACTACATTTGCATATCTTGAAATACCAGGAGATGCATCATTTGAAAAAGGTAATCCTGATTAAGAGGCGAGAGACCCTTGAACCTCGAGCACTCGTAGGTTTTGTTTGGTACATACATGCAAAAAGTCATCTGTTATTATGCAAACAACCAAAGATTGGCATTGCTAAAGGAGGAATAGGTTGTTTCGATATTGATAATGGTTGTTTCAATACTTTTAGTTGTTTGAATTGCATTTGAAGCTACAAAGTGGCATATGGAGGTTGAGTGGGCAAAAATATTCGTTCATTTGGAATGATCAATAATGATATTCAGAAGGGTGTGGTGGACCTTGTCTATGGGGAGGATGATGTTTCATGGATAGAAGGTCTAAACACTAGATGAAGGAAATGTTAACAAACCACATGGAAATTGATTTCACGAATGACGGAGGTGATGGTGTTGGGCACCACATACGATGTGTCTTCATATGTTCACTGTTATGGGTCCATCATAGAAGGTGGATACTCATATTGTAGACATAATGCAGATGCCAACTATTGAAGGGTGGTGGAATCTTAATTTGATCTGAAAGGTAATTAAAAGGATTGCTGATGACAAATGGAACATGGGCAAAACTAGATGTGTTTTTTCCACATTTTTACCTTCAGGATTGGACATAAAAAGATGTGAATGTGATGGGCATTGAATAACTCATCACAAATGACATGATATAGAGTGTGGTGATGTATTCATCTTAATTTGAGGACTTCAGACCAAACCAATATTTTGCCCTATTAGGTGTTCAAAAGGGGGGAACATTAGCAATCTGAGTTGACAAAAGATGGCAAAAGGGACACAAGTTGCCTTCAATCATCCTTGACTTGCGTTTAAGGCCTTAAGAGAAAAGGACATTCTTTAATAAAGGTGTAAAACACACCAGGGCCATGATATGATATTTGCATTATTGTTTTCTAGTTTTCTAAATTATAATTACATCTCAAATTACATTATCTGTAGTATAGATAATAACTTATATTACTTAACAGAATACTAAAATTACAAAAACACAAAATATTGCATGAGAAGGAAATGAAATGAAATACCTAATAAATTAACTAGAATAGATTTTTGAAATGAATGAAGTTCAATCATTTGCCTCTTCTTCCCTACCAAACTAGAGCTTTAAGTTCTAACCTTTTGAGCTAGTTTAAACTTATTAAATTACTTTTATAAGTATAGTTGAAGATCACCTTTTTTTTTTCATTACAAGCTCCAAGCTACTTTGAAGGTTCCAAACTCAAGTCAATGTGTAGTCCTTGCCTGAAGGCATGACCTGACAAATACTTGAAGCAATAGATGAAAGAACAAGTGCCCAACTTCTTAGATTTGTTGCCATTAGAGTGCTTGTACTTAACACGATACTGATGTCAAAAAAAGAGATGGGACGTTCTAAGGCCCCTTGTGGACTGTTCAGTACCCAAAGCCTGAAAAACAAACAAATAAATAGAAATATAAACAAATTAGAAGGTGATTAAAAGAATGTTAAAAATGAGCAATAAACACTATGGAAAATAAGATTGGCCATTACGTAAAAAAGTGGGTTAAGATCCCAGAGGTATATGAACACCTCCCATTTTAAGGAGTGAAATCCCTTGAAACAAAGGATCATCAGTGACTGATGATTTTCATGAAAGAGAATAGATCAAGGAACTCAGAATTTTCATACCATTTGAAAGCACTAGGCTTAAGTAATGATATCATAAGAAAGCATTAAAAAGAGTAGGCAATATAATTAATTGCGTGCCATGAGGTTGCAAAAGCAGAGACCTGTAGCTCTTAGTAGAGTTAGGTTTTCAGAAAATTGAAATTGCCAAAGGGCTTAAGATTGAATGTCATTCAGAATAGATAGGAATAAATCAGTGTTGTGCTAGTATATAGATTAGGGCTTACACTCGGTGTAAGTGTAAATGTGTTTGGGAAAATTATTTACATGCTGGGTAAGTGTAAGTGTATATTGCCCATTACAGAACATGTAAGTGTGTGTGTAAATATAAAGATTTTGGCATGTAAGTATAAGTGTAAATATGTGCAAATTATTTGAGGCAGTGTAAAACCCGGGCAAGTGCAAGTTTAAATCAATCACATTTACACTTTTTATTACATGGCATATTGAAATGTAAGTGTAAAAAGAGTGTAAGTGTAAGTGATTTACACTTACAATGTTTTACACTCTGTGTAAAAAACATGTAAGAGTACAATAATTTTCCAAAAAATGCAACAAACAAGATGTTGCACTATGCAAACTTTAAATTCATTCACATGAAGGGCTAAATCTGAGGTAGCATGTGCACCATGAATAAAACAATGGCAAAGTCATGGATACATTTCCCAATCTTGGATACATTCCAAGATCATCAACCTTATTAGGAAACTCAAAATCTATGACATCTAGTATGTCCTCCTCAACCTCACCAAACACATTTAAATCTACAAGGCTTGCATTATCATCAAATCTAACAGTGGGGTCATCTGGCAAATTCTCGATCAACAAAACTAGGAAATCCAAGTTCTTTGCACCAAGTTGACACCGATGTAAGCCAGTGAAAATCCTCACAATAGAAAAAAAAACTCTCTTTGTCTCAATCTAACTCTTAAGAATACCTAAAATTGCTCTAGTTAAATATGCAACTGTTGGAAATTATCCTTCATGCTTTGACCACCAAAGAAGGGGGTTTTCCACTTCTTCCAATGGCACATCGAATGTGCGAAAACACGACAATTCCCACTAGACCTACATTTCCACACACAATCATGAAATAAATTAGATTTTAACACAACAAAAAATTGTAGACTATAAACTACAAACTGCCAACAATAAGTAAGAAAATGAATTAAGTTCTCATGATGTCTTTCAAAATATCAAAAGTAAACTTAATTGCTCAAAATTAGTTTCATCCTCGGACACCCTTATTGTTGCACATTGTTTACTGCACAACATTTGAAAACACATTCAACCATCCATGCAATTTTTAGAACAAAGCCTTGAAAGTTGGGAGGAAAAACTAGGTGTCATATGCACTTGTAATCTCAATCGTAAAAGCCTGGCCAACAAGTTTCCCACTAAACTCAAGTCCTTAAATCAAGGATCTAACATGAAAACCAACATATTATAGGTTTTAAACAACTTGAAACTATCCATGGAATCGAGAAAGGGCCTCAACACAATAGCCACTTACAATCGCATGTTGGCCCCAAGTTGCTTCACCCTAATGCACATGTCCATTTCATGTGCAACATCAACCTTTGTTTGCAATATCAACTTATCCTTAGAAAGTTGGACATACAACCTGATTGTTGAAGCAAGAGCATTAGACAACAACCAATAGCTTGTATGTTGGTTAATTACACATGTAGTTATAACAAAAGACAATGCATCATAGATTGCTTTGGCAATTGCCCAAGATTGTGCAAAAGGAATCCTATTGGTTAGAGCTTTTGTCTAGCGACTATAACACATGATTATTGCCGTTCTATAAACTACGCATTGTTCAAACATGGTGACCTTTCCTACAAATTGTGTTTTCACTAGGGTTGCTAATTTGTGCTCAAACAAACAAAAATCCAAACAAGCACGTATCCATTCTTTCACCCCCCTTACCTACAATCAATGGAAATGGAAAAATCAACATCAAAATCCATAGCAATGCCAAGATCCACCACAACAATGTAAAGATTCAAGATTATCAACATACCATACTTCTTTGGCCATGTGATGAAACCTTGAAGTGATGTTTGTGTAGATTTCACACTAACATGCCCAAGTCCTTGGAAACCTTGTCATCGTTAATCACATATTGAGCTATTTTGTTCATTGCATGCCCAAAACATTCCCCATAAAATTGGGCAAGCAAGTTGAATGCGTCGCATGTAATAACTAATTTTAGGGTTGTGGTCATGGTCCCCAAGTTGGTTCCCTCATCTTTGACATAACAAAAAATCTTGGATGTGAACCCAAACTTTTCCAACATATTTTCAATTGTTTTTGTTAACCCCTACCATGTAGTATCATTAGTTTCAAAAGGCCCACTATGACATGCTGAGGCTTCCAATCAGGGGATAAAAAATTTATGACAAGAACAAAGGTGTCATGTTCATCCATAAATCAAATGTGGGCATGGCTATAGGTGTTGTAAATCATACATACAAATCTAAACACCTATTGACCATGGCTGGAAAAATCTCTTCTACCAATGCTTTTTGAGTAGGGAACACCAATTTAGAGTCAAGCCTCAAAGCCAATTTATGCATCCAAACATTCTCACAAATGCTCAAAAAGAGATAACCTTTAGCAGTTAGCAACACTAAGTCTTCTAAAAATAGTTTTGAATTTCATCCTACCTTTTGTAAGGGGTTTTACTATCAAAGAAAGAAGAAATAGCCTATGCAGCTACTTTTGTAAGTTTTTTGGCAAGTTGCATTAACCTACCACCTTCATCACTCCTTTCTTGTGAACTTTAACGTTGTCATGAACAAAACATGTAGCAACATATGTCATTAGAAGCTTGAAATGCAAAGCTTCAACATGATGTTTCATAAAATTAGTCCCAAAAGACTTGTTGTATGCAAAATCCCTTTCTTGCCTTTGGTCTTCTTCTTAATCAAAGAAGGAAACACAACATGTGGGAAACAAATAGTACATCTCAATTGTTGAATTTTGTCACAATTGGGAACTTCCCCATTGTTCACAACAATGAAAAGCCCATGGATCAAATTTACGATTCTAAGTGACCAAAAACTTGGCCTACTTGTGTAAAGTCAACAAGGATTTTACACAATCCCACTCTTTAGTAGCAAATTCTAGGTGTTCATACCAACCCTTGTAGATGAAGAATGATTAGTTCCCCTAAGTGTAAGATCAAATGGTCTAACTTCTAATTGTTGCACATCATCTTTTTTAGTTGGCCACGACATTGAAATCTCCAAACTCAAATAATGTTCCTCTTGTTTTGCCATTTCCTAAACATTGCCAAAGAAACATGATTTAGAATTCAGATCTCTAAACAAAATTTGGAACTTCTCTAAATCAAGTTAGAAGATGAAAAACATTGAAAGTTTGATTCAAAATGCACCTGAAAGATTTTTTGTGTTGTTGTTACTAGTGTGTGTTGTTTAAACAATTGTTATACGAAGAATATTATTATTCAAATATGTTGTGTTATTGCTCAACTATGATGCTACTCAGCTCTATTGTTGCCACCACCTAACTACTATTAATTGATGTTACCCAACTATTGTGTTGGTGTTGGTTAGGTATGTTATGCCATTGTATTGTTATTGCTTTGCTACTAATGAGGTATGTGCTACTATTATGTTGTTGTGTAGCTATTGCTTTGCTGTTGGTGTTGCTTTTGCCATTATGTTGTTGTTATTAGTCAAATATGTGTTGTTGTTGTGTTGTTATTATAATGTTGTTGCCGTTGTGCTACTATTGTTGGTTAGGTATATGCTATTAACGTGTTGTGCTACTATTGTTGGTCAGGTATGTGTTGTTAGTGTGTTGTTCTACTATTGGTCAATTATGTGTTGTTGTTGTGATGTTGCCACTATGTTGTTGTTTTTCAAGTATATGTTGTTGTCGTGTTACTATTGTTGTGCTGCTACTGTCGTTCTACTACTGCTCTACTGCTGGTCAAGTATGCGTTTGTTGTGTTGTTATCACTTTGCTAGCAAGGCTTTAAAGCACCCTAACCATGGTTCTCCATTATCACCTTATTCTATTGGGTTTTTTTTTAAGTTGGTTGTTTGGGTTCAAAATTTTCATGGTTTTTCATCTTGCTCCCTTTCCCCCCCTTGCAATCGTGTTTGTTCCCATTGTTTGATGTGTGTAGGGATTAGAAATGTTATTACTCAAGGAATGATGAAACATGCTACTTGATTTTCACCATTGTTTTTATTTTTTTTCCCAAGTGAACAAGGTCTTAAACTACCTAACCTTCACCCTATTGTTCTTTGTTTTGGTTTAAAAAGTTAGGAAAGTCTAAGTGTTGAAAATTGTAAAAATTTGTTTTTACTTAATAAGGTCAATTGGTAGATTAACTAACAAGAAATCTCTGAAGTCAGTTAATAGTAGAACTCTATATTATCAATAGAATATTTGGGGTTACAAATTCTAGAACATTGTATTGTTCAATATAATTTAGTTGTGGAATAGCCACAAAATCTATGTAATTATGAGGGATTGAGATTAGATGAGTGATTTATTGTAAATAACTATGGGATACTATATTGTGGATGTGTTGTACTTGAGTAGTAAAAAAGTATCTCATGCACCCACATTAAACAATTAGCAACAATGATTTCTTGCAACAATACTAACAATTTGTAGTAACATATCAAGTTTTGGACAGCAACAAGGTTCTAGATAGCAACAAGGTTTATTAAGTGAGCTTCCTTTTCATTATTCTCCTTGCTTGTTTTAATTAAATTGAAAGGAGTTACAGATTGTGATTATAAATTTGATTATTTTTATTTTGTAATGTTTTAAGGGATCATTGTTTACAACATCTTCTTTGGGATTGGTTCTCACTAATATACAATCAATTCAAATCAATAACCTAAATCATTACAAGGTTGTAAAATTAACCAAATTTCCCATGCCTTAATTTCATTTCACCTTCAATGAACTTCAATTACACATTCATTTGTAATCAAAATAATTTACTAAAGTTATTTTTGGTACTATTAAGATGATGAATTCCATGTTATATAAAATTTTATAATAGTCATTATTTAATATAATTAATTTATAGTGTGTAAGATTATTTATCATAACCTTTTATCACGTCAATTAGTTACAATATGACATATTAGAAATGGTGATTTAAACCAACTTATAACTAATTTAAGAATTTATTTTACATGCAATTTTGAATTTTTCCACGTATTATTTTGGGCCATCATTTAAAAAACAAAAGATGAAAATCCAATTTTAATCATATGCGTTGATATATATATATATAATGTAAGAAAATATACTTATTTGGGTGATTACAATTATTACTATACATATAAATATATTCAATGATTAGCATAATGTAATACAATATAATCTATGTTATTTATAATAATACAATCTATTTAATTTTTTAATATTGTAACTTAATGTAAAGTATTTTTAGATAAATTTATTTCAATGTGTTTAATATACCAATTAATGATATAATTTACTATTAGTTTATGTACATATATTATTATTTTAAAATAAAATTTATATATTATTTAAATAAAATTTTATTTTCATTTTGAAAAATAAGTCAATTTTTTTTCCTTTATTTATTAAAATGCTAAAAGATGTTTTTAAAAAAACTTTAAATAAATATTTTTAAACATAGAAATATAATGAATAATATATCATATATCATATGTATATAAGATATGAAATACATAACATATAAAATTATGTATACATGTTATATATAATTTTAAAAATTAAATAATATTTTATTGTGGGCTTTACTTGATAAAAATGTAAAACATATTATTCATTCATAAAATGTACATTTTTTTATCCAATATTTTTTAATATAATGAATATAATGTAAATGTTATTTATAAATTATAATAAAATGTTCATTTCCTTAACTATTTATATTTTCAAATTAATTTATATTTTATAATTATACTGGTCTGTAAACCCATTTTGCAAGCAAAATGATCAAATAAGCAAAAGACTAAAATGTTATGTATCAAAGTCCATTTTGTCCACTTCTACCCATCAATTATTTTTAAAAATCAAATGTGCCCCAACACTGAATAAGTGGGGTGTTCTTTGCAAAGGGTGTTAGCCCATGCCAAAAATGGTGATGAAGTCTTTTGGGAATAGAAATTTCAT
>Ga0116227_10013061_pt1 | contig 13239 bp, 9 predicted proteins | sample S1TSphgellanicum_FD_89693 | JGI IMG/M metagenome (GOLD analysis project Ga0116227, IMG submission 89693) | Host-associated microbial communities from peat moss isolated from Minnesota, USA - S1T2_Fb - Sphagnum magellanicum MG | ecosystem: Host-associated > Plants > Peat moss > Unclassified...
GCCTCAAGGGTTTTTTTTTTCCAACTTTGTGAGGTAGGTGAACTGGCAGTTATCCACAAGAGGACTGAGCCAAATTTGGCTACAGGTCAGAGAGAAAAGTAGAACCTTTTTAAAACCCCAGTGGCCACTATGTACTGACCGGCATGCAAGAACCTAGTGTCTGAATATGGCGATTTCAACTTGTTTTTTTCTCGAAATATGGCTACTGTGGCGGTATTCTTTCCCAAAAAATCCTTTTGTGCAGCCCCTTTTTTTGGGGTCGTCAAGTGGCGAAATTCGGAAAAAAAAAACGCCCCACGAAGATCGCATGGACAGTCTCCGGACTCCGGATCCGACGGAGCTTGGTAGTTGAGAAGGTCACGCAAGGACGGCGAAGCTTCTTTTGGTGGTTGCTGAGCAGCAGTGTTTATTACCCTAGAGGGCTTCCATTGTTTTTCAACATTATTGCCTTCTTGTCTTTCACATTGACGAGTAAGCAAAAGGAGCAGCGGTCGAAGGGCAAGAGAAAGGAGGGTGTGGGCGTCGTAATCAAGGAGGTGAAGAATATCGTCGTTTGGTTCAGTTTGGGAGAGAGAAACGGAAGGATTTTGTGTTTTTTACCTCTTGCAGGCTGAGAAGAAGCAGGAGCGGTTTGGAGCAAGATGACGACCTCAAGGCGGCTGGCTGACAGGAAGAGCGCCAAGTTCCAGAAGAACGTGCTCAAGAGGGGATCCGTGCCAGAGAGCAGCACGAAGAAGGGAAGCTCGTATCCGGTAGGCCCTATAGTGCTGGGCTTCTTCGTTTTCGTAGTGATCGGCTCTGCAGTTCTTCAGATCTTTAGAACAGCCACCAGTGGTGGCATGGCATAAAGCTACGGACACAACCAAAATGGGTTCGTTGTCTTTACAAGTGGCCAGGGAAGCCACCGTAGTGCACATGGGGGACACACCACCGTCTGTTCGGTGAGGGTTTACAATATGTCCTTGTTGGTTAGACTTGCTCTTAAGTATGGTAGTGAAGCCTGTGAGACAATGGATCTGATGGCGGATCGAAGTTGCGACATTTGTATCTCGATCTGATGAAGCTATCAAGGGTGGGTTATTATGGGAATGGCTGATCTTCTTCACTCTGCTGAAGTTAATTGGTATGGTAGAGTAAAGATTCAGCTTATGATTTCTATTACTCAAACCTATTATTAAAGAATCCCATAAGTGTTTCTTTTTTTTATGTGTTCTAAGATGCCATCGAGATTTGACTGAACAATGTTATGCATTTTCTCCCTTGTCGTTGTTTGCTTGTGGCCATAGCCGCCATAGTGAATGGACATAGATGCAGAGTACTGGGAAGACTTGCTTACATATGAAACGGTTTCCATTAACTGACGCAACTCTTCACATATGCACAATCTATTATGATGGATTCTTTGAGGATTATGGAAGTTGGGTTGGTGCAATTGATATAGTGGGGGGTAATGACATTCCACAGACTTTCAAAGACCTTGGTGGTTTGAGAAACATTGTCTGTGTTCATGTGTGGAAGGTTTGTTCCTAGACAATGATGTATTGAAAGTTTGAAGGCACTGAAATTGTGGGATGTGTATGTCTTTGTTGTTGACCATCTATGTTTGTCCTCCAGTTGGAAAGGCTGAAGAGATGCATACTCTGTGGATAGTGAGTGCTAGCCAACATTAAATGAGTGGGAGTCTTCTGGGAATGTGACAGAATCTCAGCATGGAGATTTTTGTACAATTGTTTGTACAAACTTTTGGGGCAGATTAGTACATATACATCTACATCCACTGGTTTTGGAGCTGATGTAGTTAGTGGGGAGTCATGGCAACTAGTCAATGCTGTTCATGTTGGAGGTGATAGTCTGATACTCCAGAAGTGACTCATGCAAGTTTGTGACTGCATTCATTCATATTGTGTTGGTTTTGGTTTCACTGGAACTGACATGATGCTTGCCTTCAAATATGTATTATGGGATTTTCTGCAATCTCATGGATATGTTTTCCTGTGACTTTAGTGGGTGTACTGCAGCCAAGTAGTCACCAGTGGTGTGATTGAAGGGTATGTCCAGGGTGTAGGAGGCCCCAATCTCTACTGCCCCTCTATGCATTAGGGTTAGATGATGACTTGTACATGGACAAGCAAATTTGAATTGAGCATTACCCTCACAAGCTTTTGCAGGATTGAATAAGAATTGAATGAGAATATTGTTGACTTTTTTTTATATGTCATGTCTCTTCAGTGATAGCCAACATCATAATGGTGTCTTCTGTTACAATGTGATGGAACCTTAATCCAGATTTTTGTATAATTGTCTGCCCTAACTTTGGGCAGAATTTTGGTTAATTGTTTGCCCAAAACTTTGGGCAGATTATTATATGCTCTTCTTTACAACCACCACAGGGAGCTGATGAGGAAATCACGGCAGTAAACCTTCACCTTCATTGTGACTAGCTGCCATGAAGGTGAAGGTTTACTGCGAAGGTTTACTTCTTGTGTCACACTTACAATGTTATGAACAGTCTCAATCCTGTTGTGGTAATTTTACTTTTGCTGGGACTGAAACAACAGATATACCTTCAAAGGGTTTTTGAAGAGATTTATCTTGAATCCTGTAGATGTATTCTGTAGGAGTGTAAGGCCATGACTGAACACAACGCTGTTCACTATTATAAACTCTCATTGGGATGTTACCTACAAAGTGTTGTTGTGGAGGTTTTCTGCAATCTCATAGATATGTTCTCTTACTTCCAAGTAGTGACCAGTGGTGTGCAGAAATGGATATGTTCAGTGTGCAGGAGACCACAACTACCATGCTCTATGTCTTAGGCATGTAGGCTTACATGCTTTGTACAGGGCAAGCTTCATATGAAGCTTTCCCTCACAAGCTTGTTGCAGCTTGAGTGAGGACACTAATAACTTTCCCATTAGCCATGCCTCTTTGAGTGCTAGCTTACATTATGACCTGAGTCTCACTGTCTTCTTGCCAATTCAGAATTTTATTGTTGATTTTTGTGTGCAACTTCACAAACATCTTACTGGTCTGTGCGTTCCATTTTTTGTGTAATCTTGATTTCACAGGGCAATGACCTCATCTGTGGACAATGTTCCTGTAAGAAATTTGTGAGTAGAAAGTTATAGTTTAGGGTTCTTTTCAGATGAGAAAACAACTGTTATGAATAGTCACATTACTGTTGGCATGAACCTGACAGAACCAGTGCAGTAGTGACTTGATGAATTGAGGTCTCCACCAAGTCCTTTGAGGGTTGTAACTTAGGCTGGTGATTACTGCTGTCGTGGTTGCAGAGGAATATTAAGTAGTGTGCTTTGGATGGGTCATCCTGGAGCAATAAGGAATGAAACAAAAATGGCTTGCAGTTTTTAACCTTTCAGCATTTGAGTTCTTAGGGAATGCAATAAATAAATGGTACCAATCATGTATAGATTGTGTTTGTTTTCTATGCTTGTGCATTGATTGGTGTTATGTTGTCAGACCTGAAATATCTGTACTATATAGCAGTATTATTGGGTTACCTCTGATTCCTGAATTCTTGACTCAAATTGTAAGTATGGAGAAATTCTCAGTAATTTATCAAGATACAGTTGTGGTCCTTTTTCTTCACAATCTTGAAGTTGAGCCTTGAACCAAGACTCAAAGAAGAACTGCTACCATAGGAGATTACACTATACTGCCAAATCCTTGCAGCACAATGATGAGTTCATGAACTTCTCCTATGGCATGATTTAGTGTTTTTGGGGAAATTATTCAGGTTCACAATTAGGTGCTAGTAGGGTGTCAATTCTACAATATTGAGAATATGTGTTCACATGTCTGTGGAATCTGAGGGTATTTTACTCTTCCCTGGGGATTGAAGTGTGTGTAGCAGCTGCAATTAGAGTTCAAATGTTTAGGTTGGCATTGATAAAGAGTTGTCAATTCTGTTGTTAGCAATTACTTGAACCTCATATTGTCAGATATGGTCAGTTGCACACCTGTTCTTCCCAGGTACCTTGCCCTCCTGTTCCAAGATGTAACTTGACCTTAATAGATATATAGCTTCTATGAACAACATTGGTTTGGGTTTCAAGCAAATCATTGGTCACTTATAACAAAAGTTCTACTTTGTAGCCCCAACTTTTTCAAGTTTTGGAGACTTTGTGTTTCATCCCAATGCTGAAGAATGGTCACTGTAGAGGGAGGTGAAAGCTAATGGGATGCTTTTGAACAAACATGTTGAATTGGATGTCAAGTATGTGGTTAAAAACTAGTTTCCACTTAATATTTGGGTTTACTAGAAGATAAAATGGTTCTAGCCAGGGATCTTGGAGTGATTTAGTTTGCCATCTATACTTCAGTGAGCTGCTAAGTTCTTGTTGGAAAGCAATTTCCCTTGTGTAGTTGTGGACTAGTAATAAGTTCATCATGTCATTACTAACTTATTACTAGTCCACAACTACACAGACCAGTTATTGTGTGGGGAATATCACATCCTGGAAATAAACATTGTTGCTCTGCTTGTTATGAGGATGTGAAGTCTTTTTCCTTTGAAGTTAGCAGGCTACCCATATCCATCCAACCTGTCTTGGAATCAAGTTGAACTCTGAGTTTGTATGTAATTTATTGTGCAAATCTTAGCCTGATGTTTACCATCTCTTGCCACTTGTTTATTATAACTCATCTACCCATTTCATGTAATTGGAATTGGATATTATGATCAACAACTCTGGCATAATCTAATTGCGAATTGAATCTACAACCGATTTTGCAAAGAGGTTACGGGTACCAAGATGAAGACTTGGGTGCTTATTTTGATAAACATTTGTTCACTATCCATTCACAAAAGATTGGGCTTCACAAGTATCTCGTGTTTTTTAGACTTCCTTTCTCAATCTTGCTGTGGTGGCTATTTGGAGGTCTTGTTTCTGCACTCTTTGCAGATATCCTTTTCTTTCTTTCTCTCTCTCTCAAATTACACTGCTTCCTGTCCAGATGATTTTTGTTTGAACAGATTGCACTGGTATTTTGTTTTAACAAGGTTGAGGGGCATTGCATAAGGGTTGATGGTGATATTCAAGAGCAACTGCACCACCATCTACTTCATCCTGAGAAGTTCAGATACTTGTGTTGTGGAAAATCAAAGGAAAAATTGAGCTACAATGCTCCCCAAACTATTATGTGAAACTAGCAACCTCTGATAATAGTTAAATGAAATCATGAAATAGCCCTAAGAGGCATTACCTTTAGATGTTGTGTCATTCATCTTCAGCAAGAATATTTCATACTCCCATCTGCACTCATGAATCATGAACACTCTGAACATTAAGTTCAACCTTGCAGCATTCCACCAAATCTTTGGCCCTCACCATTTCCCCACATTCTTGTCCCAACATAGAACGTCTTTTTTCACATCTGAGCTTTCTATTTTTCAATTCTCTTCTTTAAGGATCATGTGATCTCTAGGTCTTCAACGATCTTTATCTCTACCTCTTCATCCTCTTTGCCTTTGGCCTCACCTTTTTGACTTGTGGAATTCCACATATATAACCTTTAGCATGTGACCTTTGATAACCAATACAAATGCAATGGATGTTTTGTTTTCTAAAATTAGACCTGCATACTCCTAAGACAAATACTCTACAAGCCTTGTTGATGGTCTGGTTGGCATTTCGATCGGTAAGCCTCATCCTTGAAATATTGGAACAATCCTTTGGCAAACTATATTTTTCCGAAAGTTGGCTGCACTTCAAACCACACAAAGTAGCAGACTGCAGTGTGTTCTCACCATTGAAGTCTGTGAATTATGTGGCCATATTTCAACCCATTGGGTTGGCTTAATAAAAGAAAGTTTGTCTATTTGCCACCCTAAACATAGTCCATTTGTTGATATGACAAATTCCCATGTAAACCCATCTGAAGAAACAAATGAAAAGTACTCCACATTCATAATTGCCATTGGATAATAGAGAATGGATCCTTGAGAACCCTTCAAAGTCATACAATTAGCCCGACCCATGATCCTGAAACAATCCCTTCACAACTCCGACTGCAACATATTTCTGTCATAATTTGTGGCAAAGCCCCCAACACTACATCAATTACTCTTCCATAATCTTTAACAAAATCAAAAACATACAAAAGAAAAAGAAATAAAGATATGCAGAGTAGTGTTATAATGTGCATCTCATCCCACATCCAAATTGTGTCCATGTGCTAGTCACCAGCCAACTTGGTACTGAGCAACTATGTTGAAAGCCATTTCAGCCAGATTCCTTTATTTCTGGTGAAATTAAAAACACAAAACACAAAAGGTAATCAACTTTGGATTTCTCAATTGCCAGATTCTGAAAAATAAGCAAGTAAGAATCATCATATTTCTATATTTTGTTGCAGCAAGTAGCCAAAAATATAGAAGGATGCTTATATGGTTTTACTTTCATGTCTCATTTATAGCCAAATTCGGCTAAATCTTCTTATGGACAATTTCCACTGTGGCTACAACACAAATTTAGAAAATACCAAAACTAAATAAATAAATAATCACCCATTCCAGCCATAAAATCTTCTTACAGATTAGTCACCACTTTGACTATACAAAAATTTTCCAAAAAAAAGAATAAACACATCCACACACACACACACACACACACACACACACACACATTCCAGCTATTCTGGGGGACTTGAGTTGTGGTGCTTGAAATGATAATCACTTTGTCACTGTGCATGCTACTTCAACTTTTAGACCTATTGTTGGCCTGATATGCACATCACAGCCACTATTTGCTTAAGTAGTTGGTAGAAGTAAATTATGTTGTTCAACCCACACTGTGCCCTGTAAGCATCTCACTATTGGAAACCGTCATGTTTTTGTTTGAAAGTGCTTCCAGCTAATATGTAGGTGAGCTCTCACATCACAATCCCCACCTAAGCTCTAAATGGGACCCTTTCTCTTTCTCTGCAAATTTTATCTTCTCTTCCCACACCCATGGTACTTTCTTGTGTTTATCCGATTCTACTGCATTAATTGGCTGGACAGACAGAAAACTAAACCAGCATTTGTACTTACACCCCACATGGTTACGTATGTTCCATTGTCCCAAAAACTCGGCCATGGTAAAATTTGTATCCTTGCAATTTTCATATTGTTAAGAGTGCGAACTCTGTACAAGTTTTTTTTTTTAGTCCATAATTTTTTGTTTCTCATTACTGGAATTTTTTTTTGCTGAAAATCCATGTAATTCTCAAATAATATTATTTTTACTGCCAAACATAAATGACAAATTATTATTAGCCTTTATTATTAGCCACCTTGCTGCCAAACCAGCCTATGGTATTTACAGTATTGCAAATTTGGATGTATACAAGTTCAATTTGGAGAGCTTGCCAAGCCAACAAATTGTGCTATCTTACCATAGTCTTTGCAACCATATCAAAGAAATGAAATACTACTATTATTTTGATGTGATAGAAAATTTCCTTCCTATGCGTCCTTCCTCCCTCGCCTCGGAGGTGGGGGGTCTATATGGTTGCAACAGCTTTCCTGGTTCATGAACACCAGTAGTATTAAGACTGCTGCTGCATCATGCACAGAACAAACATGGCTATGGTTCGGAATCATTAAAATTTTAATCCTTTTCAATTTAGGGGGCTGGATCCAGTGATTTTTTAATTTTATTTATCAATTTTGTGATGTAGCACAAGTGATATCAGCTATAAGACTAAATTTGGCTATAACTAAAATCCAAAAGTAAAAACATTTGAGCATCCTTCTATATTGTTCGCTATCTATTGGAACCTCATGTAGAATCTGGTATGTAATTTTTTTGGGGTTGAAATCCAAAATTTTGTAATCAAAAATATCCAAAAACACTCATTTTACACAAAATTTAAAAAAATAAATTTAAAAAAAAAAAAAAAAAAAAAAACACTAGTGAGAGTGACAGGATAATTATCATGTAATATGTGTCATTATTTAATGTCAAGTTTTCATTTTAATGTAATATATGTCATAATAAACACCACATGTTGTACATTGTAATGAATGAAATCACAAAGTTTATCTCACACATGTGTCATGAGCCAAAACAAACCACATTCTCTTGTAGATTGCAGGCTAGTGTATGCATGACTTGTTCGAACATTAAGAGTCAAGACTTGTTTATTCCATTGTAGCAAGGACTTGGGTTGACTTGATTGGCGTCGGCTTCTACACTAGGTTGACCTTTTGGCCCTATAAGCTATGGCATCTGCAGTGCAATCAGAATCAGCAAATAGATTTCTCCTTATAAAAACCGCCTAGCACTTACAAGCCTAGGTTTGCTTTCTTCCATGCACCATTTGGGTTACAACTTACTATTGTCTTGGGCATCTGTCCCTGTTTGGACAGAAAGAGCAGTGCCCACCCCAAACCCCTTTTTAAAAAAAAGTCTTGCCCAATCACAAGAGTCCAGGTCTAGGGACAAACAACACCTTTGAGCAAAAACAATGATACAAGGAACTTGGAAGGAGTAGTCCTTCAGAACAAGAGTTCACATAAGCATTTGACTTTTGCATTGACCTGGGTTTTGGATGATTGTGTACAAGGGTCAGACTGGATAGAACATCAAAAGTTTGTCAGCATTTCACCACTGGGGAGACTACTGCTGGAAACAAATAGGCTGGCCAATACACCACGCTAGTACAGGCATTCAAAGTGAGTTACAATATCGCATCCCAGCTTGCTCAGATTGGGTGGTGTCTCTTTGCCATTTGGTTAATGCATGTAGAAAAAACAGCACTTCACCCTTGGAAAATTGTTGTACACAAATGGGCTGCTCAGTACACAACTATATATGGCATGAATGAGTTATGTTATATTTGTTATATCACCCATTGTTTGGATCAAGCTTTCCCTTTGCCTACATGTAGCAACAGTGTTGTCAGCAGTAGACTTATGAAAGCCTGTTGGAGACAAATAGGCTGGCCAAGGCCTCCAATACTTACAATGTGTGAAGTAAGTTCAGTTATGCCATCCTCATCCAGATCCACTTAGCTTCGGTTACATGTAGGAAAAGAGGCAGAGCACGTACTTACACCTCAGCACACCCAAAAAAAAACTGCGTCAACTTCAGTGCGACCATTGTCTCCATTTACAGAATCTCTGAACTTGGAGAATGTCCCTGCCAAACCAGGTGTGGCAGGCATAACACAGAGCCACTTTTTATTACTTTCTTTGGATCATAGGTTTAAAGCTGAAGGGCAACAATTTGCTTGCTTCTACAAAGTATTCACTTGTACAAGGAAATTGATGCTGCCCTAACTCAACTTCATCTACACCATAACCATGCTCGATCATGGGGTGATTTGTCTGTGAGTCCGCAGCTGGCCTCTACTTTCAAGCTGACTCTCCTCTTCTTGTAAGTAGATGAGCCAGTACAACTTCCAAAAGACAGAGAAACAGAGCATGGTACAGCACCCAGTAACCCAGCCACTATCTGCAGCTACTCAGTGAGCAATATGTGCAAACTACATTTCCCAGCAGTTGGTACTTACTCAAATGCTTTAGTGATTTCTTTATTGGGCAATAAACAGTGAAATGCACCGACTTCGGGAACATGTTGATGATCTTTTTACATCATTTATTCGAGTAGCTTATGCCTTTAAAGGGGGTGGCCCCCCTCACTTAGATAGAGCCACCCCCTGTGTTAGTTTGACTAGGTTATGGTGCATTCACACATTGATGTTAAATCAGTGTTAAAGGAAAACCTAGGTGGCATCCTAGGTGCCACCCAATGTTAAATGGGCAATAGCTTAATGTTAAGTGAATGTTAGTTTAACATAAAATCTTCATGATAAGTAGATATAAGTCTTAATTGACTATTATGGTGTTAAGGGACTCAACACTAGAGTCCCTAATACCAAGTGTGAACGGACGTTTAGAAGCTTAACCTCTAAAGCCCATTTTACAACCACTTATCTCTATATGAGCCATAGTTAACAATTTTGGTTCAATCTACTCATCTATGAATCGAATTACAAATCTGACCATTAGATTCAAAGTTTACAAACTCATTGTTGTTTGATAAAAAATTTAACCAAAATCAAAGAAAGGGTGATCACATAGCAAAGCTAGATTGAGCTCATATGGAATAAGCAAGTGTAGTCAAAGGTTGGATTTGAAAATTCACTAATCGAAAAAATGTTTCTCACATGGATTAATGTATGCATTCCAATAATGCACTCACAATGACCAAGTTGGTTAGCTATTCAGAAAAAAAGTTCGTGCCAAAATGTGATTCTTCAAATAAGAATGAAGCCTTGCAATTTTTGGATTGAGAATGTGAATGTAAGGATCCTTGAAATGGAGCAACAAATTGAAAAGGATTTCACTACTAAAACTGTTGGGTTAGGTCTCAAATGAGTTTTCAAAGTTAGCCCAACTAAGCTAGGAAGACTCAATGGGATGAGGGTGGGCTTTGTCCCTTCAAGCAGTCACCCCTCACATTTGACAATGTGATTGCATGCTGTTTTCTTGGTCAACAAGTCCCTCACTAATCCACTTGGATGTGCTTGGGGAGCAAACCATTGGAAAGATATTTGTTATGCACACCCAACCAAAATAAATAAATAAATCTCTACTATCTAAATTGATTTAAAGCATCAAAAGTTGTCATTTTTGGTTTATCAAGTGTTTAGGGTGTTTGGAAGTTATTAAGTTAACCTTTGAGTGTTATTAGACACACCTTCTCATTAGGGTTCTATCTTCTTTGTTTTTAAAAAATAATCATTGTTGTTATCACTTGTGTGCATGCTTGAGAATGTATTCTATTTATGATATCTTGGTGGGGTGAAAGCACAATAAGGACGTTATTGAGATTGTCATAATTGTAACTTTTTTGGATTGTAAATGAACTTATAATGTAAAATCATATTGAACATTAACATTATCAGTATTTTTAATTATCCATATTGCAATAAACTTTACTAAGATTCATATCAAAAAATATGAATGAATTGTAAGAAAAGAATGGATTCATAATGGAATTTTGATATGATAACATTGCATTTGTCACACTTACAATATTAAAAATGTGAATTCAAAAAAAATGTCATAATAATGTCAAAATTAAAATTAAAAAATAGGCCCCCATCAAATGAAAAATGTAAAAGTAAGATGCATGGAATTTTTTTGATGAATGATTGTCACCAAAGTAACCACCTCTATAATTGCCCATTTTTTACCAGTTTTTTCATGAAAATCATCATTCATCTAGGTTTTTGAAATAATTGAAACTGGTGATTCTCTGTTTAGTCTGAAATATTTGAAAAACTGAACCGGAGGGTTCTTTATAAATTCAAGTAACTGCACAAACACTGGTTCTTATTCTCCTCTACATCTGGAAAGCTATGGCTGCCCCAGTTGTTCAGTTGCAGCCTTCACTTTGCTCTGGTGGCTGGCATGACCAGCCTTGGCTTGTTGTCGTATGCGTGAGTAAATTTTTTGAGATGACTAGCACGAGCTGTTGCTGTTGCCATGCAAGGTAATTAAATGTTGACAGTCCCTTAGGACCACCTGTTCATATTGGAGCACATTAGTACTTAACCCATTTAAAAAAGATCCTGCTGGATTTATCTTCTTCCCTGTGATGGATAAATATTGTGTTCAAGCCTTTCCTATTCTCCTAAACAAATGTAAAGCCTACATCTGCAAAAATGAATAAATTGGTGCATTAAGCAGCTCCTAGAAGAAAGGGAAACTGGTTGATTGTACAACCCAAACTTACTAACAACTCTGTTTCGAAGAGAAAGAAAAGGAAAGAAAAGGAAGTGGTGAATAAATTGTAGTTCTCCTAATTGATATGCAAGCTGGTGAGTACAGAGCAAAATACTTGCTAAATTTGTCAGCCAAGTACAGTAGATAATACCACTTCCCAGCTAGAAAGATCCCCACGGACAAACTAGCCATGACAAGGTTAAAGAGTGTTGCCAGTGGCTGGTCTTTTGTTTTTCTTCTTCTTGGGGCTCCCAAAGTACACTGGCTGTGTGACCAACCCCTACTGAGAACTCAGAACCTTCTGTTGTTAAAGCTGGGTTTAAGGGCAAATGCACCAGTAGCTAGCTAGCAGCAATGGAATCATCGTCATCATCATCACCACTACCTTAGCAGCTACAAGTTCTTATACACATGGTCTTTGGCAGCCTGCTGCTGCTGGCTAATTCATTTCTACATTCAATTAAAACTTCCTGATGCAGCTAGTTATGATAGTGATACCATAACATGCAGTTTCTAGTCACATTTTTCCCTGTCCAAACTGAAACGTCACACCACCAGTGACCATTAGTCATATTGTTAAGTCAGTTTGCCAGCTTTTACCAAACTGAACCCATTCTGTGGAAAGAAAGTACTATTCCACTAGCAGCACAACTGCTGCTGACCCCCACCTTCTTCTCTCCCCACCACTTGTTTCTGTAATAACCTGCAACATAAATTTTGTTTGCTCGTTTGTTCCTAAATACTTCCTGGGTTCAGTTTAATACAACTACTGGAGTTGGGCTGTGTGGCACAATTTATTAGATTATTAGGGCGGGAGGTGGGGACACAATTGCATGGCTAACTGTATTGGCCTAGGCTCTACTGTGGTTTGTTGGAGCAGAGGAGGAGAGAGAGAGAGAGAGAAAGAGAAGCTGAAAATGTCCACATGATAAGGACTAGGTAAGTAGTAGTTCCACGGACTGGTTTTTCTTTTAAAGCTAACTTGTTGATGCTGCTGCTGCTTTGCCAGAGGCTACAACCATCATGTAGGTAGCAGCAACAACCTGTTCCCTGTGGAAAGAGGGACTTGAAGAAAGTCACTGTTGGTTTATCAACTCACAAAAACATAGACATAAACCCAGCATAGACAGCTAACAACTAGGTGCTCATTCCTACTACCTCCCATTGCTAACTGCTAACCTACCTCCCACCCTCCTGGTATATGGTTCATCTAAATTGCTTCTAAATATTATAAATATCCTATGATTAGACTAAACCAGGATCTCTCAGTTCAATTCTAACAGTTCTTGAGTTTAATTTGACCACGAAGAGGCCTCACTCAAGAGGGTACCAGAGTGAGTGCAGGTTTTATCTGGCCCTTCCACTCTCCCCCCCCCCCCCCCCCCCCCCCCCCCCCCACCCCGGGCCCCCACACCCCCCCCCACCCCCCCCCCCAAAAACCCCCCTTTTCTTTTCTTTTTTTTTTTCCTAACACAAACAAAACACCCCCATCATCCTCA
>Ga0116227_10013062_pt1 | contig 13238 bp, 7 predicted proteins | sample S1TSphgellanicum_FD_89693 | JGI IMG/M metagenome (GOLD analysis project Ga0116227, IMG submission 89693) | Host-associated microbial communities from peat moss isolated from Minnesota, USA - S1T2_Fb - Sphagnum magellanicum MG | ecosystem: Host-associated > Plants > Peat moss > Unclassified...
CAGGCCCGTGTGAGTGAGTAAGCTTGTCAATTCTTCCTAGTCTTTCCCGGGACTTCTAGCACGCCCCTCTCACCCCCTCTAGTGCTAGAAGTCGGGATCGTGCTCCAAGTTCCAACTCCTTCCACATTGCCGCATACTTGGACCCTCAAGTGGGTCTACAAGGAACTTGTGAGTGCGACAAGGTTTTTCCCATCTTTTAATCCTTGGGGGTGTCACATTACATTTGTAGCTAGCCCTTGGATTTTATGGGAATTCATCGTCTTCATTATGTTCATAGGGGGGGAGGACAATTTTGCATGATGTTCTATAAGATGCGAGATTTCATGTTTTGTAAAAGTAGACCCATGTCCTTGTCTTTTAGTTTTTGCATTGTTGAATCAACATTGTATTATTAGTTGATGGTGTTTGCAAATTGGTAAACATTGTTATTGTTGATCCCATTCGAGTTGATTTGGTTTCATAGGCTATTTTGTTTCATGGGGTTGTTGTGATAATCACAACTTTGATGAAAGATGATCTTTGTCACGATAGATTTTTGATGAACATGTTTCTCCCCCTAGTTGTAGAGGTTTTCAAATGTTTACACCAACATGTGAACAAGGATTTTCATTGATGTGCCAACATGGCATGAGGAGCAAAAGGGATTAAAGGCCCTCCATTTTCAATTTTGTGTGCATTTTATAAGTAGGAGGTGTCATTTGCATTATAACAGAATGCACATGTGATTTCTATTTTGAAACATGCTATTTGAGATGAGTCATCTAGGTTAGGCATCCTTTCAAGAGGTCTTCGCTTTTCCTTATTTGATATGCTTCTTTGCAACAAGAGAGGGGATTCAAGAACTTGATGTTCCCCTTGTGGGTTGCCCTCTTAGGTTGATTCATTTGTCTTCTTTGATGTGGGTCCTTCCATTTTGTTCCTTGTTTTCCCCTGTTTTGGGTGCTTTGGTTATTTTCTGGTTGTCAGGGTTTCATCATCGTCTACACATTGCTATCCACAAAATAATGAAATCTTATGAAATATGGGTATAAACATTGAATCTCAATCTTAACTGCACAAGGTTCGAGAGTATTTATAGCTGCAGTGCACAAAACAGTCGCGGTGATTGGTTGAATACACCTAGTTGAATACACGTAGGAACAACAGGACAGGTTCAAACTCAAATTAGCATCACTTTGCTGCTAAATTGAGTTTCAGTCCCCCTTCAAGCTCACTGTAGTTTTTCCTCTGCTTTTTACAAATCTCACCCCCTTTTTGGCCACAAACAGGGGGTACTGGTGCTGATGTGTTTTACTTTCTTTGCATATATATATATATATATATATATCTATTAAAATGTTCCCATTAAAAAAAAAATAGGATCAAGGCAATTCTTCAAAAAATTTCTGATTTAAAATAAAAGGATAATGAATTTCTTTAAAGCTCAAGTAAGAAAATGAACTGAAAATTCTCATGCACAAAAAAGAAAGAAAAAGAAGAAGTGAGAAGTGAACAACATTGCTATGTTCTCCAGGCTTACTTATAATTTCATTCAATTCATTTCACACTCCAATTATTTAACAGTGATACACAATTCTACCAGCAATCATAAATTGAATCAAATATGCCATTAAAAAAAAATTAAAGCTGTGAGGGGAAGTGACTTTGCATCCCTGTAAGATTTGAGATACAATTTCAGCTTAAATTGTGAACTAATTTGTGCATGACAATTGGAGAACTAGATATATAGCCTTACTCTCTACAATGCTTCTCTTACTGTATAAGGTAAAGTCCGAGAGTGAGGGCATTCCCAAAATCACATGCCTGAGACAAGAAGGGCAAGCATGAACCAGCACCAACCAGGCACCATCCAAGAGATGCTTGTTATGACTCAGTTGTGGATTAACCTTGACAAAGTTGATATCTGGTTTGACGAGAGGAACCCATTCTGTGATGTATGTACTTCTCGCAGAATGGGTTACCAAGGTGAAACCGTATATTAACTTAGGTTATACCATTTTTTTAATACAAATGACACAAGGTTTTCTGCCTCGGTACTCTTTTTAGGCTTCTTTTCTCAATTGATTTCATTCTGCATCCCAAATCACTAAGCATATCACATAGTTCCATTTACCTCTCACATCTTATTTGAGCTTATGAAAAGCTAATTTATGGGTGATAATTGGATATACCTAACCAGTGTTTTTTCTGGTGAACTTTTTGCTTTTCTGGCAACACAAAGAAAGTGGAGGTGTGAATTACATACAAAGGAACTTTTATAATTGTTTTAAAAGCACCCCAGTCATCACATTATGAGGGAAAAAAGGTTCTGAAGTCAGCATATTTAGACAATAGGTTTCAACAAATTTGTCCCCAAAATAGAACAGGATCCCTAAATTTTTCTACTTATTTTCTTAGGATGTCCACATGGAAGGAAGAAGTCTGTTCTGTTGCGAGAGGCAGATCTGCCCGTGGTCTTCCTTCCACAAACCCTGGCATTCAGAAAATCTAGACTTTCTGCTCGGCTGCGACTGCCAACTGTCTCTGTCTCCCCCTTCCACCCTGCCCAGGAACTCTGGCGCTCCTTTTAGCACTCTGCTCGAATTTTCTTTTCACCAGTGTTTTTTTTATTGGCGAATTTTCGCAAAAATTTGACCTGAAAAATGTGATTTCGATCAATACAAAGGTTTTTCCATGGGAAAAATGGTCCAAATTCGCCAAATTTTGAAAATAAAAATATTCAAATCGCTAGATTTCTACAATAAGTTCCAGTAGGTAGCCAAGAATATAGAAGGATCCTGGTTTTTTTCTACTTTCATATCTGGCATGTAGCCAGAATTGGCTAAATTAGTTTGTGGATGGTTGCCACCTTGGCTACATCACAAAATCCTTAAAAAAAACCCTGAGTCTCGCCACGCACCTTCATGCTCACTTGTACTCACTTGCCTAGTTCTTGAGGCGCCCATCCAGTGTTTCTTTTTTCTGGTGAAAATTTACCATTTTTTGAGAAAGAAATTGATTTTTTTTCAATTTAAAATTCAACTAATTTTGTTACTTTTGGGTCAAATTTTGCCAAAATTTTGATACCCAAAAAAAGAAAGAAAAAAGCGCCCATCCTCCATAGCCATTTTCTCACTGCTAAACCATACATGTACTGTGTCTCTCAATTTTTTTTTCTTTTTCTAGTCACATTTTTTTCATCTTTCTTACCATGGAACCATCGCAAGAGCCAAGTTTTCAAGTTGCCAAAAAAACTTTTAATGCCAAAGTTTAGAGCTTTGTGTGGGTTTATGAAGGATTGGGTTGGGAACAAAAGGAAGTTGATGGGAACAAGAGGAATTTAATTGGAACTATTTGAGAATTTGATGAAGACAAAAGGATTTTGATGGGTTATTGACAGGAACAAGAGGAATTTGATTGGAACTATTTGAGAACTTGATGAGAACAATGGATACGAATTGAACCTGCCCACCCTTAAAAAAAATAAGAAACATCCCATGGGGGCATGTTGATGCCACTCAATTGGCTCTCCTCGCATGCTTTATCCTACTGCTCATTTTAGGGACAAGCTACTGGGATAGGTGCTGCCCATCTATGAAATTGTCTTTAATGAAATCATCAAAATTAATTAATTAATTATTCAACAAACATGTGCCAAAGTGGCCAACATGGTACTAGGGTAGAAATATCAGCACAAGCCGGGTACGTTCAGAAGTTGATACCCACCTACTAAAAGTGGTTTGAACTTGCCATAAAAAGCAATAGCCATTATGCCCAATACTTTTTTTTATTATTCTTGTCTGGTTTGGGTGCCATCCATTTGCATTGTGTGATTGGTTGACAGTTACTACAGGTGTTTTTTTTTCAACAAATTTTGTCCGTTTTTGACCCAAAAAAACTGGGGAATTTTATGGTTTTTTTGAGTGAATAATTTCACTATTTTGCTAATTATTTGTTGTAGGAATTATTTTTGCTATTTTGTTGAAAAGTTCCTCAATTTTTGGATATCACAAAACCCAAGAAAGGAACCCTTGGTAACTACCAGTGTTTTTTAGTAATAAAATTGTGATCTAGTAGCCACAATGGCCAATCATTCATAAGATGATTTAGCCAAATTCAATTATAAACAAAATATGAAATAAAAACCTATTGTGATAAGCACCCCTTCTATATTTTGTTGCCTACATATTGATGTAGAATCAGGCAACTTTCTTTAAATTCTTTAGAAATTTGGCAATCAAAAAGAGCGATTTTTTTGTGCTATTAAAGTTTAGTACGATATCCAACCTGAAAAACATGATTCCTACCTAAGCTATATAAAGGATTTTTCATTGGAAAATTGGCCTAAATTCACTAGATTTGGAAACAAACAAATTAGAAATTTTTTTATAATGGGTTACCATAGGGTAACCAAGAATATATAAAAGTATCCTTCGTTGATTTAGTTTTATATCTGGTAAATAACCAAATTGGCTAAACTTTCTTTTGGATAATTGCCAATTTGGCTATGTACATCACAAAACATTGAAAAACACGCACCAACCAGCTTTTCTGGTTTTTAAAAAATAATTTTATCAGTTTTTAAATTTTTATGAAAAAAAATTTGGGGTGAATTTTGGCATCTTGGCAAGCGAAAGAAAAGCCAGTGCAACTCATTTGAAAGACTTATCTGGGGAAAAAAAAATGGCCACATTATGAGCAGAGGTTTTTTGCTTGTGCGAAATTTTGCCAAAAAGTGAAAAATAAATAAGACAGGAATAATCTATCAAAATATTCCCATTTTTCTGAAAAAATCTCCAAATTTTGATATAAAATTAAAAATTTCATCAAATTTGGACTCCGATTTTGGTTTGGAACTTTAGGTAGCATTTTTTCAGCTAGTTTTTTTTTTTACTATTTTTGACAGGTTCCAAAAACTTGTGGCCATTTAAGACTAAACCCCTTTTGGGAATGCTAGCGAATAAATGCAACATCAGAAAATTGAAAAATAATAATTATTGATTAATTATGCGGAATTATTTTTTGAAATTGCCATATTTAGACAAATAGGTTCTAGCATGTAGCCAAAATATATAAGGATTCCTAGACTTTTCTTTTTGGCTCTTCTACTTTCCCCTCTGACCTGTAGGTATCCAAATTTGGCTAAGTCCTCTTGTGGATGATCACAACACTACCTACTTCACAAAATTTGAACATGCCGTTATTTTAAGGGGTTTCAATTACCAGAAGTGACAAAAACGAAAAGTAGTAATTGCCATATGTCTTTATTTGGTTTTATTTCATATCTTGTTTATAGCCAGATTTGGCTAAATCTTCCATATCAATGATCACCATGTTTTTACCATCTTCCTAGGGTTTTTCTTGTCCAATTTTGTGAGGTAGCTGGGCCAGCAATCACCCTCAACAGGACTTAGCCAAATTTGGCTAGAAGCCAGAGAGAAATACTATGGCGACAAACAGGAACTTATGGTCTAAGTAGGGTGAGTTCAAGTTATGGCGAATTAGAGCCTTTTTTCAAAAAAAAATCTCCTCTGGATAGTTCGCCTCAGCCATTTTTCCGCTGGCTATATATATAGCCAAAAAGCTATATTAAAAATGAAAAGCAATAAAATCAACTGCTTTTAGAGATCTTATATAGCCAGAATTTGACCAAAATTTAAGAAAAATAGCCAGATTTCTATACATGGTTTGAGTTGGCAGCAAATTATATAGAAGGATGTTTAAGTAGTTAATTATTACTTTCATGTGTAAATTGCAGCCAAAATTGGCTAAATCATCCTAATACCTATGGATCATCACAATTTTGGCTACATAAAAAATTGGGGTCCCCCAAAAACAAAGAAAAAAGAAAAAAAACAAACAACGCAGTTTCGCCACCCCATTTTTTTTGTCACCAAGTGGCGAAAACTCGCCAAAATAAAATAATAATAATAATACTTTTATTCTAAAAAAAACCCTGCATGAAGTTCGTATGGATGTTCGCCACATTTGGGCTACAGAAAATAAATACTTAAAAATAATATTGGTCTGAAACCAAACCGGGATTGGCGTAATCATTGAGTCATGATTTTGCCCTAGCTAACAAGCCAAGCAAAGGAAAGCAAAGCAAAGGAAACTAGTGTTTTGTGTGCTCGCTCGGTCGCTGCCTGGCTCCCTCTCTTCTGTGGTGGTGGCGTTTTTTTGTGTGCGTTTGGTCGTTTGGAATGGAATTTATGCGCGATGGACAACCAAAAGACCTTAGAGATTCATAGCTAGTTCACACAAACAAAAGACACACTCACATGCAGATGCGAAAGATCTAGAGAATTGGAGGGGAGAACAAGAAGGACAAGAAGAAGACGACTATTAAAGAGGTTACAGATTAGAAATGGAGAGTTTGGAATGACAGAGAGAAAGGAAGACACAAACACAAAGCACAGATACGAAAGTTCTATAGAGTTGGAGCAGAGAAGAATACGAGGAACAAGAAGAACGGAAAGAAAGACAATGAAAGAGGTCAGAGATTGATAGATCGTTTAGACACGGACACAGACAGAAGAGATACGAAAGATTTATAGAGTTGGAGCGAAGAAGAAGAAGAAGAAGAAGAAGACAATGAAAGAGGTTATAGATTAGAAATAGATAGTTTGGAACGACAGAGAGAAAGGAAGACACAGATACGAAAGATCTACAGAGTTGGAGCAGAGAAGAGAACAAGAAGAAGAACAAAAAGAAATACAATGAAAGAGGTCAGAGATTGATAGATCGTTTAGACACATACACGCACAGAAGAGATACGAAAGATCTGCAGAGTTGGAGCGGAGAAGAACAAGAGGAGAGAGAGAGAGAGAGAACAAGGTTAGAGATTGATAGATAGTTTAGCACCAGAGAGAGAGAAAGACGCAGACACGGACAGAGAGATACGAAAGATCTAGAGAGTTGGAGCGGAGAAGAAGAAGAGGACGAAGTTTCCTTTTGTTGTTGTTATTTTCTTCTTTTTTTTGGCCCTAAAATTTGTTGCAAGGATTTTCTGATTCTCCCTTGGGAAAGACATGAACATTTCGAGCTTGTCTGTAGTCTGCACTGCCTGAGAATTTGGCATCTTTCCGTTATTTTCTCATAGCAGAAACAACAGGAGGAGGAGGAGCAGGAAGATACAAACTTTGGCTTCCGAGAATTGCATCTTTCTGTTCTTTTCTGATATCGAAATCAAGAAGAAGAGAAGGCGAAGGAGGAGCAGAAAGAAGAAGAGCCGTAGTAATGGCCACGGCGGATTGGCAGGAGGCAGTTCAAGCTTCCTTCCTAGGTCTGATGTTTGCCTTCATGGTGGCAAAACTGGTGTCCCTTGTGTTTTCCTTTTGGGGGAAGAATCTTCGAGTAGAGTGTGCCCCTGTTAGTGCTGCGGCGCTTTCTTTCACTACTGTAGACGACGGGGAATTGACTCCTGCAGATGAGTTCAATGCTCCGCTTGCTTCCTGGCCTGCTGGGGAAGAAGCAGCAGAAGAAGAAGAAGAAGAAGAAGAAGAAGGAGAATTGTCTGGTGGAGAAGGACATGATAAACAACATGATAGAGACTTTGATGATGCCTCTTCAGGAGAAGACACTATTGAGACGTATCATCATCATCTTCACTCTTCTTTCTCTGATTCTACAACAGATACCCCTGTCCCTGCTGCTAGGGTTGAAGAAGCAGTCTTCAGGCCTGATGAGTCTGGGAAACTGAATGAAGAGGAAAAGGTGGCCACAGATGTTGACTTCAAGGAGGATTTGAAGCCTTTGAAGCTTTCCGCAATTGATACGGTGGCTACAGTATCTGAAGAACACCCATTGCAGGCCTTAGTAAGCCTTTGATTTAAGTTTTTTGTTTCTTGAGAGAATTGGAAGTTGATTGGCTTGGAGTCTTGTTTGATCTGAACATACCCTCATCAATCATGTCTTTTGGCCTGCCTGCAGACTGAAGGACAGAAGGAGGAAAGGATCAAGAAAGGGATTGAGGAGGAGGAGGAGCAGAATGAAACTGATGATTGGGAGGGGGTGGAAAGTTCTGAACTGGAGGAGCAATTTGGGGCAGCTTCAACCTATGTCGCATCCATGGTGACCCTACCAGGTGTCAAACCCTCGAGTGAAGCAATGCTGCAGCTGTATGCATACTACAAGATTGCAACTGAAGGGCCTTGCTCCACTTCCCAGCCATCGATTCTCCAACCCACTGCTCGTGCTAAATGGTAAATTGAACCAACAATCCTCTACTCACATAAACTATCATCTACCAGAGAGTGATTAAGCAATGTAGCTAATGGGGCACACCACACTGTCTTACTCATGGATGCTCATGACAGTTTTTGTTGTCCCTTCAGCAAGATTCAAGGTCAAGTCCAAATATGTGTAAAAACCTGCCCTATTTTTGTAGTGTATTTAGACAACCATTGTCAGGTGCAAGAACTCAGTGACGATCTTCCAGGATCTTATGGAATGGAAGAAATCTTCCACTGTGGAAGTGTGCATCCTTTGAAAATTAGGGCAGCTTTTTACACCTGAGAAGGGTATGGCCCTAGGCCCTTCCTTGTTTTTTCAGCGCCCATCACTTGTGCCTAGGCACCTCAAAACAAGGAAGGGCAGAGGCCCTATCCTTCTATAGATAATTCAACTTGAACTCAAAGTTGCATCATCTTATATCAATGTTCTACCTCCTCCCATCTTAGATCCTGCTGCTGAATGTGCATGTTCGTCTAGATCTTCTATGTTGGTAAAGTAGAGGATGCAGTGACAGAGAGTTACACTAGCAGGCAAATGAGAGCAAGATGATGAAAGGAGGGGACCATTGTGGTGGCGTATCTTTGTGCAAGGAATGCATGGCAGAAGCTTGGCAACTTGCCACAGGAGGAGGCCATGCAGTGCTACATTGATGTGTTGACAGAAGTGGCTCCCTCATGGATTCAGAATTTTGAAAAGGTACCACCCATTTCCTAAGGTGTCTCTCTCCTACCTTATGATCTCTACCTGCTTTCTCTCTCCTTTGTATCTGTCTCAGTCCCATCCTTCCAATATTACCATCCCTCTCTCCTTATTGCATGTAGAAGGTAATGGTGTCTACATTCAGAAGCAGTTTGTTGCAGCTTTCTCTGTTCTTTTTATTACTTACAAGTACACTTCAGAGCAGAAATTGTCATTTGTCTTGTATTTGGGTTATTTACTGTGGAACAGTTACAGTGCAATTTATTTGGAACTTTCAGAGCAAGGAGCCCACAAAGCAGGCATTGGAGGAAACAGAGTGTGGCAATACAAGCAGTAAAATTGGGATGGGCCCAGTGTTTAGCTCATTGGCAATGAGTGAAGAGGGCATTGGGGAGGAGGGGTATGTTAACCCTAACAGAGCCATTGATCTACCCACACAGATATGTAACAATGAACATCTAATCACCATATGAAACATGCATTAACATTTGCAGTCATGCAACATCAATAAGGTTGGAATTGGTGTGCATGATCCTTACATGGACTACCCAAAACTTGAACACAGAAGGCAACACAAATTCATGTGTTTGACTCGTATGCAGACTTGTGTGCTGCTCAATGGATAGATCCTCCAGAATGTAGTGGGGTAAATAAACTGCAGATCCACTGATTACTAGCATTGTAAGCCTAAAACTTTCTCATTTCTCACAATATGTCAGTTTTTTCTCCTTTGTTGGGCAGAACCTTGGAGGCAATTCATGCTTGTGCAAGAGAGGGTGATTTACAGGGCCTCAGTCAACTCCTTGACCTTGGCATTCCAGTTGATCTGAAGGGTGAGGTGTAGTGAGCCTTTTTCACAAGTAGGGTTTGAAGACTTGGTATCTTGGAGATTGAAAGGTTAAACTTTGAACTTGAATGATGACTTTCTCCTTTATGGGAAGTGGAGGATTCTGACCTTTAGCTATTCCCCTAAGTTTTCACTGGCAGCTAATTCTGTATCTTCTACTTAAAGATGTCATGGCTTTTCTGGGAGCTGACCAGTATTGGATTGTCTGGTTTATGTTTTCAGAAAGTCATGGTCGCACACCGTTGATTTGGGCAGCAGATCGTGGCCAGTTAAGTGCAGTGGAGATTCTTTTAGCAAAAGGAGCAGAGATTAATGCACAGGTATGCTTGAAAAGAGAGTTTGTGTATATGCTTGATCTGGAATCCAGGTCTTGTATTTTTAGGCAAAATTAGGTTACAGAGTATCAATGATAGTTAGATTCAATTCTTCATGGTAGCATTGAAATGGAAGTACTGGTGGCCTGCTGATCTCTGTGAAATTTTCAAACAGGAATCTCTGTACTGTGCTGTTGACTTCACTCTTTTGAGTAGACACTAGAAGCAATGACCATCTTCAAACCTCTTGCTCTGGCTATACTGGACTGAAAGTTGTCAATGGAATGCAATGCAGGACATAGAGGGGCAGACAGCATTACACTATGCCACAGTTTGTGAGCAAGAGGCAGTGGCAAAGTATCTTGCTGAACATGGAGCTGATGCCAACATTGCAGACAAGGAAGGAACTACCCCACTTAAACTCTGTCCTCCTCATTGGGCATGGATGTGGGGTACGCCCACTTGAACTTGCCCATGAAGGTTTGTTTCTCCATCACTTGACAGGGCATCAAAGCAGGTTGGGTTCAAGGATTCCACAGGCAAACAGTTGCAGTCACGAGCAATGGCTTTGTAAAAACCAACAACCCCAGACTGTACTCACAGTCTGCTTGCCCAGCACCTTTGTAGATCCACACACTCTTTTTCTTTCAACTTTGATGACATGTAATAGTTACCGGTATTATAACTTAAAATGTAGTTTGGGGGATTTCGATGCTTTCTTGGTCTAGCCTGTTCTACTAATGTCAATATACCATTCTGTGAAATTTGTTATCTGGAGTCTGTTGCATCTTTCCCATTTTTGGAAGGGAATGCAACTTTAGCTATCTCTAGGATCTGTAATGAATTACTTGGGCAAAGATATCAGAATTGTGACTACAATGACAGTGGAACTGAAATGTACCTGTGGGGAACTGCTATCAACCTGAAGGTCATTGGATTGGAAATTAGCATTTTCTCACCTCAATGTCTGAAACCTGAATCTGCACATCCACTTATGGACCTGCTGAATTGTCTTGGATTATGCTCACTGGGTGTTGGTATTGGAAAATGTAGTGAAATTTTGTCTGTTTTTTTTCCCCTGTTACTGACTCATGTTTGTAGGCTAATGGATCTGATTACTGGCAGCTGTAACTGTTCCACTCACATAAAGACATCAAAGTCCTTATTGCCCCTCAGAATCCACCGGAATTGAGTTATTATTCTTGATGGTCCCTCTTTTCATGTGGTGATGATAGTCCAGATTCCTAGGCAACTGAAACTCATCTCCGCCATGGTTGGACAACCAAAAGTGGTCTCAGCTGTTGGATGGCAACCACATTTGTAGGCACTTTGTCAGTGCATCATCTTCTCTTTGAACTTTGGTTTCTGCAAGGTATAGTTCTACTATGGCTTTTGGTAGAGAGGCTAGAACCATGGGAACTTCTAACAATTACAAAATTGAAGTTTGGTGTAAGTTTTTGCAAGGAGTGGACAAAGTGGGCAACCAGAGCCCACATTTAGGTTTGAGCTTTGTTGACTCTACAAGCACCACCCACATGTACACCTACTCTCAAACCAAGGTTTTGGGCAATGGCATGTTGATTCTTGTGTGTTATGGAATCGATTGCTTGTATAGAGAGGAGCTCTCCAAGGACCATGTTTGGAGGTGGGATTCCCTTTATGTGATAGCAACAAAAGCAGAGCTTGGTGTCTGAGTTTGGAAATTTTGAGCTTCCGTGCAATTTGTAGGCAATTGGAGGGAACCAAAAGAGAATTTACCATGTTCTTGGCTGTTTTTGTCTTTCAACTTGTGATGCGACCTATCCTCTTCCCTGTCTACAATGTTTGTTTTCGATACTCTTTCATGCTTTAAAGGAAGCTAATGTTTTGGAATCGCAGGAAAGCTGGTTTCATAAATTGAGATGCAGAAGTGTTACACAGAGTGCTGGTTTGGGCATGAACTTTTAAAGGTAGGTAGCAGCCTGAATTTATATGTTTATTCCAAATATTAGATTCTGATCCATTTACTGGTATTGATGTAAAACTCATGAAATTCTCTATAAATATTATTAAATGTACCACACTAAGAAGCTCTTGCAGAAAATATGGTCATTTTCTTTCAATCTGAGTTTTGACATCAAAAAAATTAAAATTGGATGTCTTCAAAACTTGTGAATCATGCAACTCTTTCATAACCCAAATATGGGAAATTTTTTTATCAAAGGCACTTCATTTGACAATTAAACAACATTAACTTTTCACCATTATATAAATTATTGTTTCATAATTGTTGTTAAATGGCAATGCAGTTTACCCTTCTTCAAAGATGCAATCCCCAACACAGTTTTCTTAATCGCTAGTTAATTTGTTAACCCATAGTATATAGTTGGGTTGGTTGTCGTTAATAATGTGTAACATTACCCCATGACAAATTAAACGTGCAACCATTTCCAAAGTAACTATGGGTACCAACAAATGTTGAAAGTGTATCTAAGATATACAAACAATCCATGTACACTGTAAATGTGTAAAGTTTCCACCATATCCACATGAATGTTTGTTGGCCTTGCATACCCAAGCAAGGATATTGTGTTTAGATTCATTATAGAGTATAGTAGCTTAAGGGATTTTGGCCCCTAGGTAATAAATAATAGGTCTATTTTTATATGAGGATTTTTGAAAGATGGTATTTTGGCTTGTGTTGAAACTTGAGATTAGTTATAAGAGTTATAATATCTTGAAGGATTTTGGTTTCTTTTAGTGGATTTTTTGAAGATTATGTTTTTGCATGTGAAATATTTGAGTTTCCATAATTTTTCTTTTGCCTTAAAGATACTTTTAAATGTGAATGGCAAGGCCACAAGTGTGGCACACCCCTTGTTTACACTTCAACCATTGTTGTCTCTCCAGGTTAAAATTATGTAAAGCCATCTGATTTGTGTAAAAACATGCAAGTGTAAAATTGGAAAACACAATACATGCAAAATAACACACAAAAGTGAAGAAGAAAGAACCTCCAAAAATCTCCCAAATGACAAGTGTGGTGAAAAAAAGAAATAAGTGAAATTATGGGTGTTTCAAGAAAAATTTGATAAACACCAAGGAGAAATATCAAGTGAGAAGAGTGCATTGCCACAAAAAAAAAAACAAAAACAAAAAAAAAATAGGGAGGAAAAAAAAAATAG
>Ga0116227_10013063_pt1 | contig 13237 bp, 8 predicted proteins | sample S1TSphgellanicum_FD_89693 | JGI IMG/M metagenome (GOLD analysis project Ga0116227, IMG submission 89693) | Host-associated microbial communities from peat moss isolated from Minnesota, USA - S1T2_Fb - Sphagnum magellanicum MG | ecosystem: Host-associated > Plants > Peat moss > Unclassified...
GTGTTTGTTTCCCAAGGAAGAAGAAGGGTTTTGGGTTCAAAATGGCAACCCAGAATCCTCCACTGGTAAAAAAAATATAAAAAAAAACCATAATTAAATAAAACCCCACAAAAACAAAAAAAAAAAAAAAAAAAAAACAAAACAAAACAAACAAGGGGATCATGGCATGATGGCTCTTCTTCTTCTGCTGCTGCTGCTGCTTCTTCTTCTTCTTAATAATGGCAAGTTCGAACCAGCAGCAGCAACGACAACAACAACAACAGTTGAAAATAGGAAATGTTCCATGAAGTTCCCCAAGAAAATGAACTAACGGTTCACAGTAACACCATCTCTGTGAACATTCTTCCTCAAAACGTGGGACCAAATGAAAAAAGACAACAGAGCTCTGTAGTTTCTTCCTTGAAGGCAGAAGAAGAGCCTGTAACACACACACACATCTCTCTCTCTCTCACTCCCAGTTTGCATCATTCCACAGGGTGTTGAAAACTAGGAACACTGAATCTCAGGGTTTTCTTTTTGGCGCGAAATTTCGCCAAAATGTGAAAAAAATAAAAAATAAAAAGGGAATATTCTGTCACAATATTCCCATTTTCTCCTCTGAAAACAATCGCCAAATTTCGCCAAAATGTGAAAAATAAAAATAAAAGGGAATATTCTGTCACAATATTCCCATTTTTTCCTCTGAAAACAATCGCCAAATTTCGATTTTATTATTATTATTATTGTTGTTGTTGTTGTTGTTGTTGTTTGGGGTCACGTTTTTTGAATGATTTTAGTTTGATAGTAATTTCTTTTAGTAGTAATTTATTTATTTATTTATTTATACTATTTAGACAAGTTTGAAAAACCTGTCGCCATTTAATGCTAAATCCCTCTTTGGATGATGCTAAGCCAATGCTGCAACATCAGAAAATTGCAAAAAATAAAATCACTTGTGATTATTGTTTACTATTTAGGCCTACTATTTTCAGTTTTGTGATGAAGATAAAGTGGTGATTGTCCACTGTAAAGAAGATTTAGCCGAAAATTTTAATTATAAATAAGATATGAAAATTAAATCTTTTTAACATGGGCCTTGTCTATTTTTGGCTACCTACTCGAACCATGTGCAGGAATCTGATGGATTTTCTCAATTTCAACATGCAACAATTTCAAAATCTGGTTTCTTTTTTCTCCTCATTGGATTAGGATTGGGAGAGAGAAGAGAGAGAGAGAGACACACACACACACGCAAACAAACACCGCACACATAAGCTCATGCAAACATGGACATGAAAAGTGATGATGGGTTGCACTCTTTTTCATTTGCAAAACTCAAATACTTTCCTAGTGACAATCAGTTGCACTCTTTTTCATTTGCAAAATTCAACTACTTTCAAGTGATGGTTGCACTCTTTTTGTTCACAACATTCAAAGACTTTCCAAGCAAGGATGGATTGCATTCCCTTTTTGTTCACAAACACTCAAATACTTCCCACAGCAATAACGCAAATCTCAGGTGCGTATGTGGGAAAGGAGCAATCTCATTTGCATTCTTGATTCTAGTTTGAATCTAAATGATCTGTCTGCATTCAGTAGCAGCAAAGGGATTCTCTAGTAGTGCTGAAATTTTCCTCTGAATAATCTGCACAATTTAAAGTTTCACTGCGGTTTGAAAACTGGATGTTTTCCTATTATTACCATATTTTTTCAAAAAGAATGTAAAAGTAGTTTGCATTGACCTTTGTGTATGATTCTAGAGTTCATGTAATCCAGAAGTTTCTGATTGCAGATGCACGAAGCTTTTCAAGCTGAAGCGTGGTTTTGGTTCTGATGCAGGTATTTGGGTTTTCTCTCTCGCCAGCTTGGATGCTGGGACTGTTGGGGACGATTTGCTGCCTGCATTGTGCAGATCTGGTGAAGAAGAAAACAGGTGATCAGTTGCTGCTGGAAGGCTAGGTAACAACAGCTGTACAAAATCCTGCAAACTGTTTTGATTTGGAGTGGGTTTATTATTGTGCAAGACATTCTTGCAAGGAACTTCCTCAGGCAAACTGCACTGTTGGTTAGGCATGTGCACAGTTGCTGCGGGATCCACAGCCCTATGCCGCTTTCGTGTCAGCAAGTGGTTTCCTTGCTGTTCATCCATCAGATTCATATAAGAAGCCTCCTGCACATATGGACTACATGGTTGTCCAGGCATGCAATTAGTTGCTGGATCCACAGCACTAAAATACTTTGGCTTCAGCACAAGAGTGTCTTGCTGTTCATCCATCCTCTGCATAAACTTGGATTTCACTTCTTCCTGATGCTCAGTCAGTGTTGGACTACAATCTGGCATGGGCTTGTCTTGCATTAGGGACATTGCTGTGCTCTCAGTCCTGCAAACATTTTATTCAGCATCTGGAGTCATGTAACATGCAGCTCCTTGTTCTCCCAAGACAAGGGAATCCCTTGGGAACCTAGGACCAAACTCATAGGTTGAGTTAAAATTCCAGGTCTAAAATTTGTGGATTAGCTTACTTAGAATACTGCAGGTTAAGTTGGAAAATTTGGCTAGCATTCTGCCCCATATAACTTATTTCACACCAGCTAATGTCCAAGTTCAATGCCAATATACTGAGCTTACAAGGTGTGTCTGTACCATAGACTGTAGGTGGCCACAGAAAGAATGCAGTGTTGCTGCAGGCAATCCTGCAGCCATACATGGGACACTATATTCACACCACTTTGCTCCAGCAATTCCCTCTGCTCCTGTACTTGAATGCTGCAGTTCCAGCACCTAAAACATTAGTGGACTTCCACATTGTGAATTCTGACAGAATGACACTATAACTGGGGAAGTGGTACATAAACCAGAGGAAGAAATATCCTCCTACATATCAAGGATTTTCTCTACTAACAATTTCAGTCAACGTGAAAACGAATTGTGAGATGGCGTCAGACTAAGGTTCATCACATTTCCAGAACAAGCAATAAGGGACGATAATAGCAAACAGGAAGATGAAAAGATGAACACAACTGACAAGAGCAGAGTACAACAAAAACCAGAAAGACAAGCAAGCACTTTGGGGGTCCATAGATAATCAAAAGTGTTGGAGAGCACGAGAACTAAGTTCAAACCTGCTCAGCAGCAACTGTAGGCACACTGGGGTCTCTGGTGTTGTAAAGACAACAACATGGGTGACAGCCTCATGCAATGTGGACGACAGGGAGCCACCAACCCATGCAGCCTCCAAGCCCAATCTCTTCAGTATAGCTTGGGTTACAGCCTGCGTGTCTGGATTCCTGGAGACCGCTGCACCAGTTATTTCAACAAGTTGTGCCCAAGGAAAAAGGAAGGTATGAAGGCAGATTTCATAAGGGCATGTGCTACTATTTTGAATGAGAGACACCACACACTTTTAAGTCCTTTTGTAGAGGGCAGCCTACTGAACCCAGAACTCCAGCACATATGTACAGATTGATAGAGAATAGGACCCACATAGAATGGATGGGAGGAACCAAATAGAGGCAAATGCCTCGAAACAGAGCCCAATGCCCTGACTTTGGCAAGATTTTATTTATCATTTGCCTGATGTCAGGTAGTAATGGGGGTCCATCCCCCACCTTTGCTAATATCTGAACACCCAGTGCACACAACATGGTAAATTCCAAGCAGATATACTCCTCAGCATTGTAACTCTCAGCCAGAAACTCCTACAGAGAAACATTGTATTGATGAATCTATGCAGAGGTCATATTCACACAATCAAAGACCACAGACCTTAGAGAATGTGAGTGAGGTCTGCAAGAGATGCATAATTGAAAAAGAGAGTGATCATCCTTCTATGAACCTTGCAAATATCTGCGACATCAATTGGATTGAAGTATGGGTCACCATATGAGTCAATGTCATCCTTATGATTCTCCTTTGTGGCCTTGGACATGTGAAAGTAGTGCCTGACATGCAAACCCAAGAGTAAACACAGAAAGCTTGGGTGGGTCAGTTTGGAATTGTTGGCAAAAGCCCACATGTACTCAATTTTAATCAGCAACAGGTGATCAAAGCAACTTCTAAAGGCCTGGAGCTCCACAAGTTCATTTTGAGATCATACCACCGCAGCTGAATGTAGTCCACATAATCTATTCCACGTTATAAATTACCCTCACCTGGGATTGATTGGCATAAGTTCCTTGGAGTGGATGCAAGACTCTAGCCACTCCAAGTTAATGACATCCCAATCGCTGCTTACTGCTGCCTTGTAGTGTATTCCTGTTCAGCAATTTTTGTCAGGTGTAGCTAAGATGCCGTCATGTGCCCTATTCATGGTGACTTTTTTGATTCCTTCTCCAAAGTTTTCCAATCTTACTAAAGTGGGATGTAAAGAAATAGTACGCATCAATGTGAAGCTTGGGTATGGATCATGCTAGAATATATGCTGGTTACACAGCTGCTACCCTACTGCTATTGAACAGAGTGATGTAAGTCATAGTTGTAATGAGAGGGAGGGAAGAAACATGGTGTAAAATTTCACCTGTTGGTTGAGAAGCAATCACATGGGTCACAGAGTGATGGAGGTTCATGGCAGTGGTTCCACCAGCCTGCTTTATCTGTGCCTGCAAATTTTCTTTCTGACCATTTGTTCCAGTATTACAAATATCTGCACAACATCAGATGTCAAGAGACACATCTCGTGATGGTTGATTGCCATTATTCAACTGTGAAAATTGCAGTTATTTCAATGTATCATAGTTGTGAAAGCAGGAAACAGGGGTTGGATACAGAAGACCAGGCCCTGCAGTTGAGCACTGAGCTGAGGGATATGCAAAACATCAAAGCTCCGCAAGTGGGCAGGTACCTGGTTGCTAGAACCAGTCCTTGCCTTTCTCTTCTTGCAGACCTTGCTGCTACAGGGTAGTGGAGCGTACTTACCCATCATATTCCCATTGGCCTTTGCCAATTTAACCATCTCCTGGAACTCTGAGCAATCACAAACCCAACTCTCTAATTAGCCACCCACCATCATGATTTGTTCTGATCTAGCCTCCCACTGTGGATATCCGAGGGCGAACATGAAATGAACATTTTGCTGTTTGAAAAATCACAAATTGGCCACTACTGGTCATGAAGGGACAATTACATATTGGTAATCACAGTCAGTTGCTACTGGAAGGGCATAAGGCCTTCACCAAGGTTTCAACTACCAAAGTCAAAGGATTCTCCAGATTCTTTGTAACAGGTTGTGTGATGCTGAAAAAAGGAAACGAAACAAATCTGAGAATTCTTTTTACCTTGCAAAGATAAGCAGTCATGCCAATATTTGTCATCTCTAAGTTTCTCTGCCCTTGGAAATCTGAAGGTCCATCCTACCTTGAAAGTCTGTGAACAAAGTCAAAAAGGTAAATCTATGACTTTCTCAGGCATGAGATTAAAGAGGTCAATGTAGCAGGTGCTTCTAAGTCACGCAAGAACCATGATCATCAATACATAACAAAATAAAAAATATTTGCATGTTGACTAGCTTATATGCTAAAGGTTTCATGAACAGGGAAAGTGTGAACCATACACAGGAGGCATAGACACGCTTCTCAGCAGAAACATTCAGCACCACAGACCTGCACAGTGATAAATGACTAGCGTGAAGTTCCATCAATCATTGCTTCTAGTCATAAGTTCACATCTACTTGCAGCTCAAAGTGAAGGTCTTCATCCAGCAAAAAGCTTGGGAAAAAGAGATGCTTTTGCATACTGATCCACCTATGCCAAAACAGGAGCATGCAAGCCAATAATGAAGCAACTGAGCTCAAGTGTAGGTTAGCAGACTGTTACAGCACACATACTTCTCAGGTGATGAGACCCACACATCTGGACACTCATAGCGGTTGCCTGTGACCTGATACCCACAATTTGTAGGTGGGTGTCCTCCTTTCCTGTTCTTCCTGCACAATAAGATCTACTATCAGAATACCTATCTTCACTGTGAAGCTTCCAGGAGAAGATCGATACTAGCTGGAACTCTTCCCAAACACAGTACTTCCTCTATCCACTACAACCCACCCTTATCTGAAGGGTGCAATATGGGACACCTACATGCCCAAAAGCTTGCCTGCTGCTCTGCATACCATTCTTGTTGCATACAGCACACTCTACACAGATAGGAATTACAGGTACTGCCGTGTGCCATGGGCCACTGGGATACTTGAATATGTTTCAAGGGCACAATACATAGTTTCACTTTCAAGAAGGAACTGTACACAAAATATGGAGATAATTTTTTTTGGAGGAGAACATGTTCAGCATCAGACAATCCAACGCCACAGCGACATATTGAGAAGAATCTGCAAAATCCAAATGATTCTGAACTGTAAGTAGGTGTCTATCTTTCTAACCAGCATGAAGAGCTTGTTTGCATTCCCTCTATGCATCACTCCATGATCAAACTTATAACCTCAATTGCATGACGACCAAGCAGCGGTTTAACTTGATGTGCTCAAAAGAAACAGCCAAGAGATAGGAGTGATGGAGGAGGATCAAAGAGCTTGTAAGCAAGACCAACAGAAGGTCAAATATTAAATCTTTAAGGCAATGCCCAAGGAAGCAAAAGTCAGCTGAAATATAGATATTTACCTCGAAGGTAGGACTCCTGGCTCAGGTTGGTCCTTGACAGCTAACAGGTATGACACTATCTGCAAATGCAGAACTCTGTGTTCATCAGTAGCAGCATAGAAAAAATTTCAACCTTGTGCTGGTGTCATAACTGACAAAACATGCAGGTGACACAAGTCCAAAATCAAGCAATTTCTAGGAGTACAATTCTGAAGTTCAGAATCACCAGCCAGTTGCTTTTGGTCTGAGGTCTAAGTATGACAAAGTGCTCCATCACTTTCATGCTGTCATATGCCAGTGCTAGACAGCTGAAAACATTTGTTGCACACAGGGATAGTATGAGGTCTTTGAATTCAGTCACTAATTAATGTTGGCCAAATGTGCAAACCCAAAACCACATTGACCAGCAGCATCAATTTGGTCACTAGTACTGTGAAGTTCAGTGGAGACTTTAAATCACTAATGTTCTATGTGGTCAAGATAAGCATGTGATCATGAGTGTCCCACCTGACCTCCCTTCTGACCTGAACCACAATATCCACCTGCCAAGAACAGATAGTGTACATTTGATCACCAACCATTCCTAGACCTGCCTCATTTTCTTCATCCATGCATCCCTCTATTTTGACTGAATTACTTCATCAGGAAAACAGATTACTGAATAGTCCATGACATTTGAGCAAAGGCTCAGGTTCCCTCAGACACAACCAGGAAAAAGGAAAAGACAATTGCACTTTGAAAACAGATTCCAGTGGAAAGCAGAACACCCCAATTGGATGAGAGATGACAGTCAAACAGCATCTCACCAATGATGAGCAGGTCAAGGTCTGATCCCAAGTTCAAATAGTCAGGCTTGAGCTTGCACCATCGCCCATCTCGATTGTCTGGACTCCACTGGGACTCCATATCCTTGACAATGATGCCCTCATCTCTACTACCCCAATGGTCATTGTGACAATCAGATTCTACAAACTGATACAACAACAGACTGCAAGTAGACTGAGGAAGAATTTAGAATGCCTATCAGCAGAAATTTGATAACCCATTGCAATAGTGAACTCATTCTGCCCAGCATGGGAGATATAAAAACTGGATGCCAAGGAAAACAGAGGCATTTACCCTTGCTGTACTGTGTCACCAAAAAATCTGAAGAGTTCGTCTTTGGTTGTGGGTAGTATTGACCATTGTACACCGTCGCCTAAACCTACACCTACACCATTCAACATGACACTAATTCCAGATTCAAGACAGTATCTACATGACTAAAAGAATGTCTAGGGCATCCACATTCTTACCCCTGGACAATCAATCACACATACTCCACATACTCATAGAGACCACAGAAGCACTATGAATTCTAGCAAAGACCTGCAGGTAATCAACAGGACTAAAGATGCTGGGAAACATGTTGGCTGGGTCAAGTAGCATACCAGGGAGGATGCAGACAATATAAGGATGGCATGGTTTCACAATGCTTTTCAGGAGAATATGCCTGTCTTTCAATGATAAATGCAGCACACTGCCTTTGTCCTCTTCATACAAGATATCAAAAACCACATCTGTGATCATCCTTGTAAAGGATAATAGATCTTAGCTAAGCTGGATGTAGCTAGGATGTGAATACAGTCTCTCATCTGCTCCTCCACAAGCCAACAAAGGGGAAGAAGCAACATCTTACTGGAGATAATTGACCTTCTGTATCCGCCCCCTGGCTCTTATTAGCATCTCCATTTCAAGCTCCTGGGAAAGCTCAAACCTTTGAAATTCTCAAACTATCTGACCATGGTACCAGCCACATTGGCCACTTTTCAAGCGTGTATTTTACCATCCAGGCCCTTAATGGAAGTAAGTTATCCCCATTCAAAAGGAACACAGTTGCAGTGGTTTAGTCAAGGATTCAGGAAAAGCTTACTCTACAGGTGGTAATCAGCTCAGTGTCTCTTACTTCCAACACTGTACAAGACACCTACAATGTTCTGTGAAATGGAGGATACAGCAGACCTGCACAGACAAGCGATGATACATTTCTTAAGATGTCATTCTTGTCACCCAGCTGATTTCATCACACCCATAAATAAAGAAACAGATTTGGATAATAGTCACACATCTGCTAAACTGATGCTATAAGAAGAAATCTCAAGAAGCCTAAATGTCATCATTTGCATTTTACAATTTGAAGCATAGACATGAACTGAGTGCTACAACACTAGGATTCTTGTGATGCATTACAACGTGGCGTCTCTACAAAGAAAGCTTACCAGCTCATCAGTATCCCAGCCCTTGCGTACTGCTCGTGCTGCCATCCAAACACACAGAAAAAATCAAGTTGGGCAAGCTGTTGCCAGGGAAAATATCGATAACATATCATTCCAAGTGCTAACACCCATCACACAATTCACTACAGCTGCACAGGACAGGATCACCAATTGTTGCAACAACTTTTCAGATTCAGGTTCTTCAGGTGTGGAGTTGATTGGGTCTTCTTTCTTGCCTTTGGTTCCAAAGTTTAGGTGTGGCAGAGGGGCAAACAGTAAAGTTCATCTGTGCATTGTGCTAGAATAGAATGCCATGGAATGAACTAGGCATCTCAAGAGCTGAGAAGCATTGAAGAGGAGCTGAAAGGGTCAAATTCATTCCTCCATTAAAGAAGAAGATGCTGCTTGCAATCCATACCAGCATCATGGTTTGAATTTTGGCTGCGTTGCTTGAACCTATTCCCAAGGCAATCCCATACAAGGAGTTCTCCATCCAGTACACATCTGTATTCAATCAACAGCAAGTGATTGATGAGCTCTCCTAATGGCAGTTTGGTATTGAGCACTGCTGGTTCTTGGCAAGATCAGCAAAAGGGTAAACCAAAGTTCAGGTGAAGCATGATAAAAGGATGCTTGCCCCAGTCCAGCAACCACCACATTATTTGACAAGTCATTGTGCTAGATGAAATAAAGTTGGAGCATTTCCATCACAGCCAACTTCATGACAGATAACCACAAACACTAGGATAACCAGATGCATCCCCAAAGAAGCTGAATAGACTTCCTGATTGTCAAATTAGAAGTAGACAGAGATGATACCGCTCTGACTGAATGTGATCCTGAAGAAGAGGACCAAGGGCAGTGTTGTATTCTGAATGCTCCTTCCCATTGCTGCGGCACCAAGCACAATGCAGCTCTTACTTACCCAACATCAAAACTGGCAGGGCACAGGTGACCATACATCAATAAGAACCCCCTGACTTTCTAACCATGAACATCTAAACTCGGCATTTTCCCTCTTCATTAGTTCTCCAGCACTTGACATGAACACAATGCTCATGCATCTATAACTGATAAGTCAACTGTCTGTGGAATTTATATGCCAACCAAGGATCTGCAGCTGGGTAATGGCTAAGTAATTCACATAGGGTGGAATATACAGTCAAGCTCAGCACAGCAGAAAGTGCAATGTGGATGCAAATACCGGGACCAGAAGTAAAGATGGTCACCATCCTTATGCACTTGCATTCGATCACCATCAAATTTGCACTCCGCCACAATGCATTTGCCCCTCATCTACATTAAAAGGTTCCTCCATAGTTTAAGCACATCATTCAAAGACCTTTCACAAGTCTACCTTGAGTTGGAGTGCCGTTGGAAGCTATGTGACCAATCCAAGAGATGCCATTACAAGGAGTTTTACTTGCCTTCCAAATCCTTCAGCAAATTCTCATTTGATGGTAGAAATCTCTTGTGATGGCCTAACACAGGCCACCTAGCTCATTTGAAAACCTACTGCTTTGAGATGCAATGCTCACAAAACCCAGTAGATAATAGCTCATCTTTGCTTAAATCCCAACACACACTACAATTTGACTGCCTGATTTTCCAGACCAAGCCAGAGAAAAGGTTTACAGAGATCCAACCTATGCTTTCATCACTTCTGATGAGTACCTAAACCCTTTCATTGTAAACCCTAAACCCTATACCTAAACCCTTTCATTGTATGCACAACTTCAACACTAGGGGAGTTGATCTCCTCTATGAACTTTAGTTGGGTGGTCAGATTAACAAGGGCAGGATGAGCTTACCGAATCCCAAACTGAATCAATGGAGGCAAAACGCTTAGAGTGTTGGCTCTTTAATGCTTTGCCAACTGAAAGTTCCTGCAACAAGTTTTCGTTACTGTTGTAAGTTACACAACACATAATGCTGCAGCATACCCCCACAGAAGTGAATGGAAACCATGGAGAAGAAACCAGGTTCCTCTGGTTAATGCACTCAGGTTGTAATCTCCAGAAGATAAACCCTAAACCCTTCACTCCATACCACCCCTGCTAGAAACCCATGTCAATGTGCGTTCATGGGAGAAAAGCATTACCTTGTGGATGAAGCAGGCACCAGGAGTGGCCAGTTGTTTGCAGACAAGTTCAAGATTGAAACAATGTGCCATCAGGGCATTGGCATCAGGGTGGAATGCATCTAGAACTATCTTTTCCCCGATACCTATCTTCAAATCTGCATCCCATTATTATAAGATTGCAGCTAATCTATAGCTGTCCACGCACTTAACTTACCAACAATCAGGAGGCATGCAACAACCAGCAAGGAAATCGACAATCGTCCTCTGCTAGATGGAGTCAACTTATCATTAACCAAGCAATGAGAATGGAGAATACCTTGTAGAATAAGGCGCACTATCCATTTAACTTGTTGGGCTGTAGTGCCCTTTGTCAAATCTCTCAAGATTAAAACCTTTTCTTCTCTGAGATTCCAACCCAGTTGCTTGCACCATATTAGTCTTGTGTTCTTGTTCACAAACAACATTGGATGGAGCCTTAACTGCTATGTACAATTACCTCTCTCTATCCTTAGTTATTTGTCAAAATTCCAAAAACCCAGCACTGGCATAATCCTGAACTGCCAAAGGTTGTGTGTTTAGGGTCTAGGGTTTAGGATCTGCAATAAGCTCGAAATAAGTTGTAAATCAAAATTTGGCTGTAGAAGGCTTGTTCAGAAAATGAGATAACAGAGATGCAAGAAAGCAGACCTCAAAGAGCAGGTTGCAAGACGGTCAAGAAGAGAATGGAAGTCAGTAAGACTGATTGTCTTTGTTTGTTGTTGCTGCCTGATGCTCACTACCTGCTTATACCATCATTAAATTTAAAGCCAAGAATTCAATTCCTCTTGAAGAAAAAGAGCACAAGTGTCTGCTGACACAAATTTACTATTGCAAAGTAGATTTCCCAGATGTACTTCAACTCATTCAAGACTACTGTTGCTTTTGTTGTAATGAAGATCACTGATGTAGCTTCTTCTCTTGATGGAATTGGGGTTAACTATTTATTTGCCCACATCCCTTCTTGCAAAAAGAGTGGGATGCCCAATGGTGTCTGTCCATCAGCCTTTCAAATGCATGAATGCTGCTTAGACCTACTGACAAACAAAAGAAGGCAAGAGGAATGGGCTTATATGTGAATAAAAGAAAGAGAGGGGAGAATGTCAACCTTGGAAGCAATTACTGAGAGATCGCCTGATGCTGAACCAGCACTAGTTTTCCACATGAGTAATTGACGACCATCATTGGAGGTGGTGGCCAAACCCAGTACTTGCACCAAACATGATGCAAGTGCTGCTTCCTTCATTTGGTAATGCGGCCGCAATCTGTCCCTCTACAAATGCCATTCCCAAAAACACACTTTTGTTTCATTCAGAATCCAAAACTCGTGCAATAAGAGCTTTACCAAACCTTGACAACAACAATTTGAACAATCAACAATAAAAATTGGAGCAACGATGATGATATCCTCAGTAATGAAAAAAGAGAGAAAGAGGAGGAGAATAAGAGAGAATCGCTCCCTACTTTGGGTAGTAGAATACGCATGACAGCATAGACGTCTCCAGAGGCACGAGCTTGTTTGAGCAACGAGGAGAGCAAGGAGCGACGTTTGGGAGCGGAGGGAGCGGTGGCCATGGCTTCCAACGCTGCACTCACTTTGGCCCATTCCATACCCTTGTTTCTCTCTCTCTCTCTCTCTCTCTCTCTCTCTCTCTCTCTCGGGTTTTGTTTTGTTTTGTTTTCCAAGAATTCCGAAGCCAATGGGGGAAAACACCGGACACAAGAAAAACACAAGGAACACAAGAAAGAAAGAGGCGGATTCTTCACACTACTAGTGTATAATTCTCTTCTGCTTTTGTTTTGCTTGAAGCAACGATCTGACTTTCGAAGTTACAAGAAAAACTTAAACCTATTTGTGAGGTAAGCATTTCAATTCCATTGAAACAGAAAGCTCAACAATGCAAATTGGTTGATTGCGATCATGAGTTTGAAGATTGAGTTGAGGATTTGGGGGGGGAAGAAGCGTGATTTCGCAAGGCAGCAGCAGCAAGGACCAAGGAACGCTCATCTGCCCTTCCGTTCCCTTCCGTTCCCTTCCCTCCATAAAAGTCTTGTTCTGAATTTGGCGGGAAACACCGTAGCGTGACTTCCAAGACGCCCAAAAAGGACATGGAACCGCGCTCTTTGGTGTGTGCGTGTGAACACAGTTTGTCCGACGGTTTTTCTCCTTTTTCAATAACCGGCCGGGTAGGGTCTTTGTGAACAGATTCTTCCCCCTCCTTCCCCCCCCCCCCCCCCCCCCCCCACCCCCCCACCCACCCCCGACGCACACAAAAGATATACCCACAAGACAAA
>Ga0116227_10013064_pt1 | contig 13237 bp, 15 predicted proteins | sample S1TSphgellanicum_FD_89693 | JGI IMG/M metagenome (GOLD analysis project Ga0116227, IMG submission 89693) | Host-associated microbial communities from peat moss isolated from Minnesota, USA - S1T2_Fb - Sphagnum magellanicum MG | ecosystem: Host-associated > Plants > Peat moss > Unclassified...
GTGGTTACAAAAGTTTTAAAAATAAGCAAGGAAATTCCTGATGGCCCTTGCGCACAATAATTGACTAACTTTCATTCGTTATTCTGGAAATTCTTTCCTGATTTTTATACCTGTGGATTTATAATCCACCCTCAACGACTTTGTTTATCTAGCTTATTTTTATAGTATTGAGCTAACGTTCAACCCTATAATGATATCATGTATAGAGGATTAAAAATCCTCAGGAACATCAGACTGGATTATAAATCCAGAATAACCAGACATCAAATTTAGATTATAAAAAAAGCCCGAATCAAAACAAATGATTCAGGCTCTTTTCTAGATATTATATCTACTACCAGTAAATACCATATAAGGCAACTAATAATCCAACAATAATTAAAGCACCAACTGCAAAGCCTGTTGTTGTTTTAAACATGCTAGAATCAATCTCAAGTCCTTTCGGATTAGCCACTCCTTTTCTAAATTCAGTTAAACTGATCAGCACCATTCCTAAAATACAGAACACAAATACAATACCCATTCTATCTAAGAAAGGAATTTCATATATACCAGCCGCTGTTTTAACAGAAAAACCTATTCCAGATAAGAAAGAAAGATCCATCATTCCTGGTAAGAATTTTAAGAGTAGAGACAATCCGAAGCCGCCAATTGTGGCGAATAATGCTGCATTTGAAGTTGATCTTTTCCAGAAGAATCCTAAAATAAACATGGCAAAAATACCTGGAGATACGAAACCTGTATATTCCTGAATGTATTGGAAACCTCCTTTTTTGTCAATGCCTAAGTGAGGTGCAATTAAAACCCCTAAAACCATGGCTACTACCACAGCGATTTTACCCGTAAACACGAGATCTTTCTCTGAAGCATTGGTTTTCAACACCTTTTTATAAATATCAAGGGTAAAGATGGTGGCAATACTATTGGCCTTACCAGCTAAAGAAGCCACAACCGCAGCTGTTAAAGCGGCAAATGATAAGCCTTTTAATCCGGCAGGTAATAAGTTTAACAATACGGGATAAGCACGATCAGGATTAACAGAACCATCTTGCAACATCTCAGCCTGGAAAGCGCCATCTTTATAAAGTACATATGCAGCAATACCTGGAAGCACCACGATGATAGGCATTAACAATTTTAAGAATGCGGCGAATAATAATCCACCACGGGCTGTTTTTAAATCTGCCCCTAAAGCCCTTTGTGTGATGTATTGATTACAACCCCAATAGTTTAAATTAACAATCCACATACCGCCAATCAAAACACTTAAGCCCGGTAAATCGATATAATTTTCATTATCAGGTTTAAAAATCATGTGAAAATGTTCTGAAGCCTTAGTACTCATTAAGCTATAGCCTTCTAAAACACCCGTTGTACCATAATGAGTGGATACTAAATTAAGTGCCAGATAAGTAGTAGCCAAACCACCAAGAATTAAGAAAAACACTTGAATTACATCTGTATAGCCAATTACCTTCATACCACCAAGCGTAATTAAAATGGCAAATGCAGCAATGGCATACATACAGAACGTTAAATCAAAACCAGATATACTGCTTACGGCTAATGCACCCAGATATAAGATAGAAGTTAAATTAACCACTACATATAATAATAACCAAAACACAGCCATTATCATGGCAACAGTACCATTGTAACGCTGATGCAGGAACTGAGGCATTGTTGCAATCTTATTCTTAAGGTAAACAGGAATAAAGAAAACAGCCACAATCACCAGCGTTAAAGAACCCATCCACTCATAAGTAGCAATGGCGAGCCCCATTTTAAAGCCAGATCCACTCATCCCGATAAACTGCTCGGCAGAAATATTAGAGGCAATTAATGATGCACCGATTGCCCACCAGGTAAGCGAGCCTTCTGCTAAAAAGTAATCTTTGGAACCTGTTGATGCAGATTTTTTCTTATTGTAGATGTAGAGACCATAGGCGGCTACAATAACGAAGTAGACTGCAAATACAATGTAATCCTTCGTGTCCAGTAAGTTTTGTTTCATTGAATGATATAAAGGTTATTTGGTTTAGAAATCTAAATGTAGTAAAATCATAAATTAATAATGACATTTTTTTAAGAAAAAAAACGTTAAAAAGACGTTTATTAATTTATGATCTTACTTATTGCTAAATTTTAGATGTATCTATTAATTAGATTTTCTAAATATTCTTGTCTGCCGCTTCTCACTTCAGGCTCTCCATTTTCAGCAGCATAGTTTCTTAAATCCTCTAAACTCAATTTTCCTTGTTCAAAATCAGCGCCTTTACCACTGTCGAAAGAGGCATAACGATCTGTTCTTATTTTCTTGTAATCCGATTTCTGAAGAATGGCATCAGCTGTAATTAATGCACGGGCAAAAATGTCCATACCACCAACATGAGCATAAAATAAATCTTTAGGATCAGTAGAGTTACGGCGAATTTTAGCATCGAAATTCACACCACCACCCTGCAGACCACCGCCTTCTAAAATGATCAGCATGGATTCAGTTAATTCGTTAATATCATTTGGAAACTGATCTGTATCCCAGCCATTTTGGTAATCGCCACGATTGGCATCAATAGATCCTAATAAGCCACTATCTACTGCAACCTGTAATTCATGCTGAAAAGTATGGCCTGCTAAAGTAGCATGGTTAACTTCGAGGTTTAATTTGAAATCATTTAACAAATCATACTGTTGTAAGAAACCTTTTACGGTAGCTGCATCGTAGTCATACTGATGTTTTGAGGGCTCACATGGCTTAGGTTCAATAAAGAAAGTACCTTTAAAACCTTGTTTACGGGCATAATCTTTGGCTGTATGTAAAAACTGTGCTAAATGCTCCTGCTCACGTTTCATATTGGTATTTAGCAGGCTCATATAACCCTCTCTACCACCCCAGAAAACATAATTTTCACCACCTAGTGCAATTGTTGCATCCAGTGCAGCTTTAACCTGGGCAGCACCATGTGCTAAAACTTTAAAGTCTGGATTGGTAGAAGCACCATTCATGTAACGTTCATGGCTGAATAAGTTAGCTGTTCCCCAAAGTAGTTTTACACCACTATCGGCTTGTTTTTGTTTAGCATATTCAACCAGTGCCTGCAATCTGTGTTCGTTTTCAGCAATATTATTTCCGTAATCAACTACATCTACATCATGGAAACAGTAGTAAGGCATTTGCATTTTAGTGATAAACTCGAAGGCAGCATCCATTTTATCTTTAGCTCTTTCAACAGCATCTTTCTTTTCATCCCATGGGAAAACGTGCGTGGCACCACCAAAAGGATCTGCACCATTTGCATTAAAGGAATGCCAATAAGCACAAGCAAATTTAAAATGCTCATTCATTGTTTTTCCTGCTACAACCCTATCAGCATCATACCATCTGAAAGCAAGTGGATTATCACTTTCCAAGCCTTCAAATTTAACCTGATCTATACCTTTAAAAAATTCTTTTTCTCCTGTTACTACGTTTTTCATTGTACTCTTAATTTGCGGTTCTGTTTATAATAATTTAATTAAAATTTCTTTCCATTCCTGATAAATCGGCTCGTATTGTTCCGAGTGTTGAGGATTTAAGGTTTTGATCACCTGGTGTTGCGTAAAGGCATCTTCTGCATTCTTAAAAACTCCCGCACCAATGCCAGCACCCAATGCCGCCCCAACACTTCCATCATTTTCATATAATTCAACAGGAATTCCCGTTACATCAACAAATGTTTGGGCAAATACCTCGCTCAGAAATAAGTTTGCCCGGCCAGCCCGAATTACCTTTGGCTGCATTCCGTTTTCACGCAGGATATCTAAACCGTATCTAAAAGAAAAGGCAATTCCTTCTTGTACAGCACGGAAAATATCAGCCTGTTGATGAAGGTTAAGGTCAATACCCAGCACTTGTCCGCCAGTATATTTATTATTCAACATGCGTTCAGCTCCATTCCCAAAAGGAAGTACTTTTAAACCTTTGCTACCAATAGGTGATGTTGCAGCAAGCTTATTAAGTTCCGGATAGCTCGCCTGTGGAGCAAAATTATGTTTAGCCCACCGATACATGCTACCCGTACCGTTAATGCAAAGCAATACACCTGTATGCTTCTTTTCTTTCGTGTAGGTTACGTGAGCAAAAGTATTTACCCTCGATTCCTGGTCATATGTCAACTCATCACTTACACCATAAATTACACCAGATGTACCTGCGGTTGCAGCCACTTCACCAGGTTTAAAAACATTTAGTGATAAAGCATTGTTAGGCTGATCGCCAGATTTGTAAGAAACCGGAATTCCTGCTGTAAGTCCAAGCAATGTGGCTGTTTCTTCAAGCAGTTTTCCATGCGACGAAAATAGTGGTTTTATCTCCGGGATCAGATTTTCATCAAATCCATAATGGCTCATCAAATCACTTGAGATTTCATCATTTTGAAAATCCCAGAAAATACCTTCAGACAAAGCCGGAATACTGGTGGTAATGCATCCTGTTAACTTCATGGAAATAAAATCACCCGGTAACATAATTTTATCTATCTGCGCAAAAACTTCCGGCTCGTTTTCTTTTACCCAGGCAAGTTTAGAGGCCGTAAAGTTTCCCGGAGAATTTAATAAATGCGATAGTGATTTTTCGTGACCAATGGCTTCGAAAGCACTGTCGCCTATTTCTACAGCCCTACTATCACACCATATGATACTGTCTCTTAAAACTTTCTGGCTTTTATCTACCACGACTAAACCATGCATCTGGTAAGCAATACCAATTGCTTTAATTTCTTTAGGATCGAAATTAGCGTTTGCGTTAACTTTTAGTACAGCCTGTTGTACATTTTGCCACCACTCCACTGGAGATTGTTCTGCCCAGCCGTTTTTAATAGATTTTATTTCTGTTTCCTGATCTGGATATTGAGCTGTTGCAACACATTGTTGCGTATGAACATCTACTACTGCAACCTTTATGGATGATGTACCTACATCAATACCTAATAAATACATTTGTTATAATTAATTTTAATACTTGGTTATGCAAACGGTTGCATAAAGTTAATTCTTAAATTCTTAATCGCAAATTTTTTAGCTTTTATTAATTGTTTTTTTTATAAAATAACCAGCCTAAACTTGAAACTTTTGGATGTACTATTTAAGCTGAAAACTTTATTTCTACTAAAACAACATGTTATTAATTGATAATTTATTATTTTGGTCACTCATAAAATAAAATAATGCAACATATATCCTGGGGTGATTTTGAAAAGGTAGAACTTAGAATTGGGACTATTATAGAGGCCACAGAATTTCCGGAAGCTAAAAAACCTGCGTACAAATTAAGGGTAGACTTTGGTGAATTGGGTATTAAAAACAGTAGTGCTCAAATTACTAAACATTATACCTTGCCCGAATTAATTGGCAGACAAATTATTGGTGTAGTTAATTTCCCAAAGAAACAAATTGGAAAGTTTATGTCTGAATTTCTCGTTACAGGGTTTGCAGACGAAAATGGCGATATTGTATTATCAGCTGTGGAACGGAAGGTACCTAATGGAAGTAAATTGATATAAATTGGCAATGCAGGTCAAAGTGATTCCGAGAGGTTTGAGTTTACCTAAAATATATTATTAATATCTTCTTTTATCGGCGAGATCACCGTAAATCAGCGGGAACCATTTAAATATTATATATTACTCAAAGCTGAACCAAAAAACCCATTATGCCATGAAATCAATTTAGGTCAACATTAAAGATTACCTATATTTGTTTCATGAGTTTTTACAATTTTGAAAACACTGATTCAGGCGAAGAAGATATCCATTATATGAAGCTCGCTTTAGAAGAGGCTAAAAAGGCATTGGCTGAAGATGAAATTCCAATTGGTGCCATTGTGGTAAGTAAAAACCGGATTATTGGCCGGGGCTACAATTTAACAGAACGCTTCAATGACGTAACGGCACATGCAGAAATGCAAGCTTTCACCTCTGCCACGCAAACCATTGGTGGGAAGTACCTCAAAGATTGCACTTTATACGTAACCATCGAACCATGTGTAATGTGTGCAGGGGCAAGCTACTGGGCACAAATTGGTAGAATTGTTTACGGTGCAAGAGAAGAAAAGCGAGGATTTATTTCTAAGGGATCAGATTTGCTACATCCAAAAACAGTGCTGAAAGGTGGCGTAATGGCCGAAGAATGTGCTGCAATGATGAAAAGCTTTTTTGCGAAGAGAAGATGAGGGAGTAGTAACTAGTAGCGAGTATCAGGTATCAAGATTAGGCGCTAAAGTAAGAAGTAAAGAACTGATGTATATTAGTAGTAAGTAGCTAGTATTATGTATCAAGACTAAATACTATACCTTAATGATCCTTAATCCCTTAATGTTTTCAATAAAAATACCCTTATACTTAACTTATGGTTTTGATTTTTTTTTATCCAGTCTCTTGATTTGAATAAGCAAGTCTACGCTATGTTAAAAACCAAAATACCATTTGATGATAATAACATGAACAAATCTTAACCTACGAATGTTATATTTGCTCAACAAACATTTTTAAATTTAAAACATAAAACTATGGCTTTTGAATTACCAGCGTTACATTACGCTACAGACGCATTAGAACCGCATATTGATAAAACTACCATGGAAATTCACCATGATAAACATCACCAGGCTTACGTAACTAACTTAAATAAAGCTGTTGAAGGAAAACCTGAAGCAAATTTAAGCATCGAAGAAATCGTTAAAAATATTTCGAAATATCCTGCTGCTGTGAGAAACAATGGTGGTGGTCATTATAATCACTCTTTATTCTGGAACGTTTTAGGTCCAAATAAAGGTGGCGAGCCAACTGGCGATTTAGCTAAAGCAATTAATGAAACTTTTGGTTCATTTGCTGAATTAAAAACTAAATTACAGGAAGCTGGCGCAACACGTTTTGGATCAGGCTGGGCTTGGTTATCTGTTGGTGCTGATAAAAAACTTCAGGTTTCTTCTACTCCAAATCAGGATAATCCTTTAATGGATATTGCTGAAGTAAAAGGAACACCTATTTTCGGTATTGATGTTTGGGAACATGCATACTACTTAAAATATCAAAACAAACGTCCGGATTATTTAGCTGCAATCTGGAATGCTGTAAATTGGGATGCTGTTGCAGAACTTTACAAAAAAGCATTGTAAGCAATCCATTTAAATTATAAAGAAAGTCCCGGCATAAAAAATCGGGACTTTCTTGTTTTAAGATAATTACCTAACTTTACAGCTATTAAGACATTCAAAATGAAGCAGGTTATATTTTTACTCTTTATATTAGTTGGGATCAGCGGGTTGGCAAATGCACAACAAAATAAGGTTCCTACACCAGATGAGATTGCTAAAAAAAATGTAGATGATTTAGATAAAAGATTAAAACTAAACGATACGCAAAAAAGCGTTATTTATCGTTTTACTTTTAATCAGGCTAAAGAACAGGCTGATTTAATTAAGAGACAACAAGCTGGAAATTCTCGTGAAGAAGATGTAGATAAATTCTATAAATTACAGAATGAAACTTCTAAAAACATCCGTAATGTATTAAAAGGCGAACAGCAAAGCGAATACGATAAAGTTATCGAAGAACGGTTAAGCGGTAAATCCAAAGGAAAAAACAAGAAAAAGAAAAAGGGCGAAGAGGAAGAAGTAGAAGGTGATATCAAAGGCTTGCTTTCTGCACCTCCACTTGAACAGCAAAAGCAATAATTCTAGTGTTGTGATCACAAGTAGGGAGCCCTTCTAAATAGATTGCTTCATCCAATGAAGAATTGGCTTCGCAATGACGATTATTCGTAAGTTAAAAAGTTCAGAATTCTTTATTGAGGTTGAAATGATAGATGATAACAAGATGGGTCGTCATTGCGAGGAGGTACGACGAAGCAATCTTTCCTGCCAAGAAGCCCTTTCTTCTACACTATCAGTAATCCCTAAATGTTCTTGACAGAACTGATCATTAAATCCCAACAATATCTTTCTTTTTCTTTTGCTTCATTGTTTTAGGAATAATTTCTAAAATTTCTTCTTTTAAAGCATTCAGCATCCTCTTTTTGATAAAGTTTTTATGTGTCACCAGACTGATTTCTCTCACTGGTTCAGGCGATTTGAAATGACGTATTTTTGCAGTTTGTTTAACACTTAATTCAGCAATGGCCAATTCCGGCAGCAAGGTTGCCCCACCATTTAAATCAACCATTCTAATCAGCGTTTCCACACTTCCAGTATTGTATTCTAAACCCTGAAGTCTGTTATTTTTGGTAGATCGACAAATATTTAATACCTGATTGCGCATGCAATGCCCTTCGTTTAGCAGCCATATATTTTCCTCGTTCAGGTCATCAGCATCAACAGCTTTCTTTTTATACAACTTACTATTTTTGCTGACATAACTTACAAAGTTCTCATAGTAAAGAGGTGTTTCTGAAATATTCGCATCAGTTAGTGGCGTAGCCAAAATACCACAATCTAACACGCCGGTTTTAAGGTGATGAATGATATCTTCAGTAGTATATTCCCAAATCAATAGTTTAAGATCAGGATATTTTTCCAGCATTGCTGAAATGACTTCAGGCAATAAATAAGGGGCTACGGTAGGAATTACCCCAATTTTAAGTTCTCCTAAAACATCTTGCTGCTGACTGCTGATCAATTCTTTCACCTTCCCACTCTCCTGCAAAATCACCCTGGCTTGTGCAATTACCTGAGCACCAATTTCTGTTGGAAAAACAGGCTGCTTACTGCGATCAAATATTTTAACACTCAGCATTTCCTCCAGCTTTTGAATCTGCATACTTAAGGTAGGCTGTGTAACAAAACACTTTTCAGCAGCAGTTACAAAACTCCTGTAAGTATCAACAGCAACAATATATTCAAGCTGAACTAAAGTCATATAGTAGAAATTGATTTATTTATCCAAAGATATAAATTTTAACTATAACAAGAAATGAATGATTTAGTGATGGAATGAGCAAATGATAGAATGAAGAAATATTTAACCGATTAGTGTATGACATATAGCTATACTCAATACCTTTAACATTCTCTCATTCAAAATTCATTCATTCAATTATTCTCTAATTTCTTAGTACCTGCTTTCAAAATCCCGATAGGCCAATGCGATTCCTTCCTGCAATTCAACCTGATGTTTCCATCCTAAGCTGTGAAGTTTACTTACGTCCATCAATTTCCTTGGCGTTCCATCTGGTTTTGTGGTATCAAAGACAAGCTCACCATCATAACCTAAAACACCTTTAATTAAAAGCGCTAAATCTTTAATGGTCAAATCATGGCCTGTACCAATATTGATCAGATGAGGCTCATTGTACGTTTGCATCAGAAAAAAACAGGCATCAGCCAGATCATCAGCAAATAAAAATTCACGCATCGGCGACCCTGATCCCCAAACCACAACCTCATTTACATTATTAGTTTTAGCCTCGTGAATTTTACGGATTAATGCAGGTAAAACATGTGAATTATGTGGGTGATAATTATCATTATAACCATAAAGGTTAGTGGGCATTACAGAAATAAAATTGCAGTTGTACTGATCACGGTAAGCATCGCACATTTTAATGCCCGCAATCTTCGCAATGGCATAAGGTTCGTTGGTTTCCTCTAAAGTTCCGGTTAATAAATAATCCTCCTTCAAAGGTTGAGGTGCCAGCTTCGGATAAATACAACTCGAGCCCAAAAACATTAGTTTTTTAACCTCATTGAGGTAGGCATTGTGAATCACGTTATTTTGAATCGCTAGATTTTCATAAAGAAAATCGGCCCGGTAAGTATTATTGGCCACAATGCCACCAACCTTGGCCGCAGCCAGAAAAACGTAATCAGGTTTTTCTGCAGCAAAAAAATCGGTTACCGCTTGCTGGCTCCGGAGATCCAGTTCAGCTGAGGTCCTGGTGATGATGTTTGTATAACCTTCTTTAAGCAGTTTCCGGTGAATTGCCGACCCTACCATTCCGCGATGCCCGGCTACATATATCTTATCGTTTTTTTCCACAGTAATTTTTATAGGCTGTAAAAATACAATTCCTGAATAAGAATGGCATTAATCTTTATGTCAAAACATATACGATATTGATTTAATTGTATTTTTGCAGAAAAAAATAAACTTTTGGGTAAAGATAAACTTAGGCGTTTTGCAGAGATCGAAACATTTGCAAACGTATATCAATTAGAAGAAGGGCAAGCATTAAAAGGAAACTGGGCTAATAACCATTTTAAAAACAGTAATCCTATTGTACTGGAACTGGCTTGCGGAAAAGGTGAATATTCTGTAAACCTGGCCAGATTGTTTCCGGATAAAAATTTTATTGGTATCGATTATAAAGGAAACCGCATCTGGCGTGGTGCCAAAACGGCGATTGAAGAGGGCATTGATAACGTTGCTTTTTTAAGAATTCAGATTGAAAATATCCTGGATTACTTTGCTGAAGGCGAAATCGATGAAATCTGGATTACCTTTCCTGATCCTCAACCACAGGATAGCCGGGAAAAGAAACGCCTGACCTTCCCCGCATTTTTGAACCGGTATAAACTTGTTTTAAAACCAGGTGGGTGTGTAAATCTGAAAACAGACAACGACCAGCTTTATGCCTACACTGTTGAAAAAACAGCAGAATTAAACTTAATCGTACATAAAAATACGGATCATTTATATACGTCAGATTTAGTTGATGATGTTTTATCCATTAAGACGTATTACGAGAAAAAATACTTACTTCACGAGAAAAATATCAATTACATCCAATTTTCATTTGAATAATGAATACCAACTTTTACGAGCAGGTTTATGAGATTGTACGACTGATTCCGAAAGGTAGGGTGACCTCTTATGGGGCTATCGCGAAAAGTTTAGGCGCAGCAAAATCATCGAGAATGGTAGGGCATGCCATGCGTTATGCAGGCACCGCGCACCCAACAGTTCCTGCGCACCGTGTGGTAAACAGTAGTGGTTTGCTTACCGGGAAATTTCATTTCAATCCGCCAAAATTAATGGAAGAACTGCTCGCCAAAGAAGGTGTAAAGGTTAAGGATGATAAGGTTTTAAATTTTAAACAGGTTTTTTGGAATCCTTTAGAAGAGATTACAGAATAACGGGTAAACTCCGCTTGTAATCAGTGATTGTGAAAATGATTAAAATCAGAAGTCCTAAACAAGCATAAAACATTTCATCAACTACATTACCTTTAAAAACAGTGAAGGCTAAAATGATTAGAATGATGCTGACAATCAGTTCAAATAAACCGTGAAATTTCAGACTGATGATTTTGAAAATACCACCACTAAAATTAGTGCAGATGGTTGAAAGAAATTGAAGAACTCCGAGCGTATAGGATAAAGTTGAAGCAGTCTCAGAAAGACCAAAGAGATCTGGCGAAATCAGGAGCAACATCACCAACATATAATCTAAAACGGCATGAAACTTAGGGGATATAATTTTCATATTCAATTATTTAATAAATTAAACAATCGTCTTTTAAAAAAGATTTAAATTTTAACATATGGGAAAGTTAATAGAAGAATTTAATGGTTATCGCGAAAAAATGAACGATAGAATCATGGAAACTGCCAATACGAATATCAAGCGTTTTTTTGCTTTAGACACCACTTCATATGCAGATGGCGCCTTAAATGTTAAAACAAAAGAAATGCTTGGCTTGGTTGCTTCAATGGTTTTACGTTGCGATGATTGCATTAAATATCATTTAGGAAAGTGTTATGATGCTGGTGTAAACAGCGAAGAAATGAATGAAATTTTCATGATCGCCAATTTGGTTGGTGGAAGCATCGTGATCCCGCATTACAGAAGAGCAGTGGAGTATTGGGATGAGTTACAAAGTAGTTTGGAGTCTTAAGTTTTTAGTTTGGAGTTTTGGGTGGCCGTTCAAATTCAGATAATGTAAGTATATTTATCTATGGGAACGATTAAAGACTTACTCGCCTATCAGAAAGGCTTTGTGCTTGCAATGGATATTTTTGTTTTATCGAAAAAATTTCCATCAGATGAACGTTATAGCCTCACCGATCAGATTAGACGATCTTCCAGAAGTGTTTGTGCAAATTTGGCAGAAGCCTATAGAAAGAGAAAGTATCCAAATCATTTTGTAAGTAAATTATCTGATTCGGATACAGAGAATGGCGAGACACAAACGTGGTTAGAATTTGCTTTAGCTTGCAATTACATCTCAAATGAAGAATTTAACAAGTTAAATAACCAGACAGAAGAGGTTGCCAGATTGTTAGTTTATATGATGAATAATCCTGAAAAATTTTTAATTAAAAACGCTACTTAATTAGGCTACTTGCTATGCATACTCCAAACTCCCAACCTTTAACTCCAAACTCAATAAGATGCAAATGGGCTGGCACCGATCCGCTATACATTAAATACCACGATGAAGAATGGGGGAAGTCTGTTTATGATGATCAAATATTGTTTGAATTTTTGATTCTGGAAGGTGCACAGGCAGGTTTAAGCTGGATCACTATTCTTCGCAGGAGAGAAAATTACCGCAAAGCCTTCGCAAATTTTGACGTGCAAAAAGTGGCAGCCTTTAATGAACAGGATGTTCAACGACTTCTAAATGATGCGGGCATTATCAGAAACAAACTAAAGATAAATGCTGCAATCATAAATGCCAAACTGTTTATCCAAATTCAAAAGGAATTCGGAAGTTTTTCTAATTATATTTGGGCTTATATTCCTGGTCAAAAAACTATTGAAAACAATATTCTGAAGATGAGCGATGTGCCTGCTAGTACGGAAATCTCTGATCGGATTAGCAAAGACATGAAAAAACGGGGCTTTAAGTTTTTCGGCACCACCATTTGTTATGCATTTATGCAAGCCACCGGAATGGTTAATGATCATTTAATGAATTGCTGCGCGAGATAATCAATGGTTTTCAAACATTAAAACCTGATCAATTTGTTGTATAATAACGTTGAAACCCTGGTTATCTTAGCTTTCGCGCTACAGCTTTAGCCCACAGTGCTAATCTATTGATCTTAAAATCATTCAATTTTGTAAATCCTCGTTATTTCTTCACCTCATTATAGGCTTTTACCAATTCAATTACATCGCGAATATTATACTCAGAGCTATATTCGACTTTCTCTTTAAAATCCGGAGCATCGCCCAGCTTTTGCAGTAAAATAGTTCGCACAGCAGCACGCTTATCATCATCTGTAATGGCCTTAACCGGTAGTTCCTGCATTGGACCA
>Ga0116227_10013066_pt1 | contig 13237 bp, 13 predicted proteins | sample S1TSphgellanicum_FD_89693 | JGI IMG/M metagenome (GOLD analysis project Ga0116227, IMG submission 89693) | Host-associated microbial communities from peat moss isolated from Minnesota, USA - S1T2_Fb - Sphagnum magellanicum MG | ecosystem: Host-associated > Plants > Peat moss > Unclassified...
TGCGGGCAGCCTATGAAGTTGCCATGCAGGCGCTCTCGCCCCTCCCGCGCGCCGCCTTCCTGCTCTGTCGGGTGGATGACCTGTCCTATAGAGAAATCGGCCAACGCCTTTCGATCGAGCCTGCCGTGGTGGAAGAATGTGTCGCACTTACGCTGTTTTCTTTCAGCCAGTTGTGGCGTGGACAGCCGCCAGACCGTTCGATGACGCCTTTGATTATTGAAGCCGAGGCAGCGCTATTCCAGGAATATCGCATCTATTGCGCGCAGGCGATCATGGCGCTGGTGCCCGTAGCGTCGGAAACGTCCAATCCTTCCGCGTGCGGAAAGCATGACCGAGGTATCATCCAATCACCGCGCCGATGGACACTGGGTATCCGGAACTATTTGGCGCACAACATCAGGCAGAAACAGCGTCCGGCTCTTCTCACCGAGGCCAAGACCTTCGACGGATGGTTGCGCAACCGCTCGGGCGCGGAAGGTTCTCGTGATGATCAGCGCCATGCAAGGACGCTTGTCTGACACCAAACACGCCAGTGCTGGAGACACCCAACATGGGCGGCTTCAAGGCCAGTTCGGCAACTTGCGATGCTTTTTGGTTAGATGCCCGGACTGCGCAGAGAGTTGTTCTGAGAACATCGGCCGGAAATCGTCAAACAAACCGGAATCAATGCCCTTTAAACGATGTGTAGCCCCAGAGCACTTTCAATTGCATTGCCGATCAGGCTTGCCGCATCAAGCAGATGCACATCGTCAAAGTGCGCATAACGAGCCGTTGATTTGACACAGGCATGCCCAAGAAGTCGACCGATCATCGGCAGGCTCTCCTTGCCCATTGCGGCATGACTGGCGAAGGTGTGGCGTAGGTCATGAAGACGAAAGTCGCAGAGCCTGGCTTCGTCGCGTGCCAGTTCCCACGCACCCTGAAGGTCGCCAAGAGGCTTTTTCAGCCGCTGGTTCCAGAATATCCACGGCACCTTTGGAAAACGCGGGTGGTTGGCGAGCAGATCGATAGCCTTCTGGCCCAACCAGACGGTGCGTGGCCCGGTCTTGCTGTCGCGCAAACGGAGGCGCCCTCCCCGCCAATCGCTCCATTGGAGGCCGAGGATTTCGCCGCGCCGGCAGCCGGTGAGCAACAACAAGGTGATCGCGGTCGCCTGCGAACTCAGCACCTGGCTTTCTCCGTTTCTCAGATCAGCGAGTGCTGCTCCCAGCCGACCCATTTCGGTTTCAGACAGGTGGCGCATCCGTGCCACCTTGCGATTCTGTCGGATGTCCTTGCAGGGATTGGTGTTCTCGACGCGATAGCCCCACTGTTCAGCCTTGTTCAGCGCCGCGCGCAAAATGTCGAAGCAGCGGTTCGCGGCGCCAGGCCCGGCGCGATCGGTGAGCGCGGCGAACCACTTGGCGACATCGGCTTCGGTCAGACCGTCGACGTAGATGTCTGGGAAAGCTCCATCGATGTTGCTTCGGCGATAGTCGGTGGCTGTGGTCCGGGTAGTAGGTTTCCACGACGCCGAACACTTCTCCCAATATTCGTGCATGAAATCATCCATGGACGGCGCACCGCGAATGCGCTGGCGCGTCGTGGCCGGATCGTTGCCGACCATCGCATGGGCAATCACCCGCCGGGCAACCGTTGTCGCCTGATGGCGGGTAATGACGTTGGCGGGCCCGATCGTAATCGTTCGCAACCGGCCGCCCATCCGGGTCTGAACGATGTAGACATGTCGCCCGCTCGGATAGTGCCGGATGCCGAATCCCATCTCCGAGGCAATCCAGGTCGTGGTGCGTGCCCTGCCCTTCGGTCGCTGAGTAAGCTGCGGATCAGCACCGACATCCGCCAGCGCGCATTCGACGATTTGTTTAAGCGTCAGGCTCGTCATGCGCCCAGCCCTATTGCTCGGGCCAGACCGCCCGAGACGCGCGAGGCCGCCTCGGCAATCGTGTCGTCGGCAAGGTGGGCATATTTGGCAGTCGTCTCGGGCAATTCGTGCCCGAGCAGTTTGCCCACCGTTGCCAGCGCCACGTTATGGCTGATGGCTATGGAGGCATAGCTGTGCCGCAAGTCATGGATACGCAGGTCGGGTAGCGCGCAATGGCGGCGAAATTTGTACCACCACGGATCGACAGAAATTGACCCGTCGCCCCGCGAGTTGGGGAAGACATACGGCACACCCGGGCGGTGCGGCTGGCTTTCCAAAATCTCGGCCGCCTGCTTGCACAGCCAGATCGTCTTCGCCCCGGTTTTGCTGTCTGGCAGCAACAGGCGCGGCAACTGCACCCAATTCCAGCGCAATGCCGCGATCTCCTCCTTCCGCGCACCAGTATAGAGCAGCAGCCGCACGATCGCGACATGCTCCGGGAATTCATCTTCCGCTGCTGCCAAACAGCGGCCTAGCCGACGATACTCCTGAGGGCTGAGGAACCGTTCCATTGCCTTGCGCTTGAAGCGCGACGTGCCCCGGCATGGGTTCGCGCCCTTCCGGATATGGCCCAACTGTTCAGCGTATTTGAGCATCGCCGCCAACACCGGGAGCGCGCGGTTAAACCGCGCCTCCTTCCCCTCCGCGCAAGCATCCCGCCAGCGCGCGATGTCAGGGCGAGTGATATCATCGAGCCGCATCCCACCGAAATGTGGCAGAATGTCATTCCGGACCGCATTCCGATTGCGCAACTGGGTCGATGCCTTCCAGTGGTGTGCATAATCCCGCCAGAATTCCTCAACGTAGATTGAAAAGAACGGCGCGAGCTTTTGCGCGACCGGCCGGGGCAAGCCGTCGAGCGCAACTTCGGCAAGCATGCGGCGCGCCCGCGCACGCGCTATGACGGCATCGACATCTTCAACGCGCCCGAGGTGAAAGCGTTTATGCTTGTCGCGATGGCGAATGCGGACAAACCAGGTATGTCGCCCGGATGCCCGCAACCGCAGTCCAAAGCCTGGCAGATCGGTATCCCAAACGACAGCGTCGCTGTTGGCAATCGGCAACTTTCGACGCGCCAGATTGCCGTCGAGATAGGCCCTTTTGCCGCCCAAAATCGGATCTGGGACCAAATGGCCATCACCGGGTGTTTCGAAACCCGTGTGAGCCCCAGATTCTAAGCGTTTTTCTGGGACCAACAGGCCTTCGGCGGCAACCAAACTGCCCCACATTTCCAGAGCATCGGCAATTGATTTTGCAGCATTTTTTCCCATAAAATGCGGTTAGCCGCGTAGGGTGTGCCTTAAAAAACAGGAACTCCGCAAATGACTACCTCGCTTCGGGGCCCCTCGCAAAATCAGATGAAAGTGCTGGTTTCCCGTAGGTTTGGGAGCGTTTACGGCAAGACGGGATTAGCCTGCTTGATGAGGCTTTGTCTAGATTCATGTCGGATTTGTTCCCCGATTGAGTGATTTTTCCAGCAAATAGCCACGGAAATGGTTCTAACTCCACCCGTGTTCGAAATCGCGGCGCCTGACCTAAACGGGAACAAATGGTCCGCTATTTGCAACTCAAATTTGGCGCAGCCAATGCTCAAACGACGCGGGGCGCTGAGCGATATGACGCCCTCCTTGAAGCAAACGCCAGCGTACAATCCAGTTGCATGTCCCAACGCGTAAACCGATTTGCGCGTGGGTCAGATTCTCGGTTTGGCTGATGACGAAGGTTTGTAGCACCGCAGGGGTCATCGATAATAGCATGGCCAGCATCACGCTCCCATCGGTATCATCGGCACCATCGTCGTCACGCCAAGTGACAGGCGCGGTAATGCCAAGCGCATGAAGGCGGAGTTCGCAATAGCGACGATGGCGCTGGCTGAGCAGAGCATTCGCGTCCGCAAGAGGATCTGGGATGGCGCGCTTTGGTGTGCCTCCGTTGAGCGTGCTGCATATTCGATATATTGCATCGGCCAGACCGCTTTCCACGGCCAGGGCGCCGATCGATAGGCGGCGAGCGATTGCACCATAGGAGAGGCCGTCCACGCGATGCAGCAGGAAGATCACGCGTGTTAATGGCGGCAGCGCCGAAACTGCGGTTTCGAAGGCAACGCGAGTTGCCTCCTCATGGTTGGGCTCATGAACCATGACGCATTTCACCTCCCGCCGAAACGTCGCCGCCAGCCACTTGGGCGTGTGTGACCCGTAACTTCATGCACGCGGTTCAAAAGCGCACGCAGCGGCGGAAGCACCTGATCAACAGTGAAGCCGCCATCAGTGGGCAACGGCTCGTCCCAGCGGGGCTGACGCCATTTCCAGTAGGGCGTCAGCACCACCGCTAACCTGCCCATTTCGGGACAAGCATGCCCCAGCCCTGTAGCATTGGCATAAGCAAGTGCCTTTGCGACGCGCAGGCCGATATGGCGCGCGCACCATTCATCGGCAAACCCGATGTCGAGCAAATGGCTATTCAGGGCCAGCTGAGCGACGATGCCCGAATAATACAGGACCTCGTTGTTGCATGTGAGAGAGCCGGCTTCGAGCATTCCGAAAAAGCTCTCCGCTCGATGATAGCGAGCCCTGCTGAGGGTTCGCCCTTCCCTTGTGCGGCAAAGCAACGCTGCTTCATCGTCATGTTCCCTGTGGATTGCGGCCAACGCCTCACTCCAGGGTGCGGCTTCGACGGAAACCGCAACCGGGATTGCGGTCAACGCCTGCATAAAAGCGCGGCGCGATGCATTAGGAGTAAAATTGCTCATAGACGCCTCGTCCGCATCCAGCGGCCGGCGGGAAGAACGGGCGGATGCGGAGCGATCCCGAATTCCCGCGCGATTCGCGCCGCTATCGCCATTGGCAAGCCGGAGAGCAAAGCCATTGCAATGATATACGACATCGTTTATCGCTTAAACGATGTCGTATATTCAAATAAACGGTAGCGTCAACCAGTTTGACTTGGCGGATCAAGCTTCGCCCGGTAGCGCGAGCGAGATGGGACGCCCGCCGCTTGGAATGAAGCCGACAACAGTCAGGCTATCGGTTGATACGATCCGCCGGATTGAAGCGCGCGTTGGTAACAGGCGGCTGGCGGTGTTCATCCGCGAGGCAGTAGAGAATGAACTGCAGCGCCGGGAAAATCGCGAACAGGCTGACGAGTAACCCCACTCAAGTCGAACGCCGTAGGGAGCTTTTGCGGGCAGCCATAGATATTTCGATCCGACCAAATCAAGCAATGTTAGTAGAGTTTACAGATTTTCGATAAACTGCCATAACCTTGCTATGGATCCTCGTCGCAATCCCTTCGCCCCTGGTGCCGGAACGCCGCCCCCTGAATTGGCGGGGCGTAGCGCGCTGCTGGAACGCAACGCCGTCGCTCTTGACCGTATACGTGCAGGTCGGGCGGCACGCCCTGGCATTCTGTATGGTCTGCGCGGTGTCGGTAAGACCGTCCTCTTGACCCGCATGCGCGATACAGCCGAAGCGGAAGGGTTTACGATCGTCTCGATTGAGGCCCCGGAGAGCCGCTCGCTGCCGGGCGTGCTGGTGCCATCGTTACGAGCAGCACTGCTGCGGCTTGACCGGATGAAGCAGACAACTGCAGGCGTACGGCGCGCGCTTCAGGCGCTGGCCGGGTTCGCCAAGCTCAAGGTCAAATATCAGGACATGGAGGTTGCGCTCGATTTTGAACCAGAGCCAGGCCTCGCCGACAGCGGCGATCTCGATTCCGACCTTGCCGATCTGATCGTCGCGGTGGGCGAGGCAGCACGGGAGCGAGGCAGTGCCATCGTGCTGGTGATCGATGAGTTGCAATATGTGCCCGAAGAGCAATTGGCAGCGCTGATAAGCGCACTCCACCGCGCCAATCAGAAGCAGTTACCAGTGACGATGCTGGCAGCGGGCCTGCCCCAACTGCTCGGTCAAATGGGACGTGCAAAATCCTATGCCGAGCGGCTGTTCGAATTCATCGAAGTCGGGCCTCTAGACCCTGAAGCCGCCAGAGCCGCACTCCGAGTGCCAATAGAGCGCGAGGACGAAGCGATCGAGCGATTAGCCCTCACGGCGATCGTCGACCAGACACAGGGCTATCCCTACTTCCTGCAGGAATGGGGCAAACATAGTTGGGACGCTGCCGGCAATTCCCCGATCACCAGCGAAGACGTCGCAGCCGCGACAGCGAGCGCACTGGCCGAACTGGATGCCAGCTTCTTTCGGGTGCGGTTTGATCGCCTGACGCCCGCCGAGAAACGCTACTTGCGTGCTATGGCCAGCCTTGGTCCGGGGCCGCATCGTTCGGGCGACATAGCCGATGCACTCGAGGTCAAAGTTTCAAGCGTTGCGCCGACGCGCAACAGCCTGATTTCCAAGGGCATGCTGTTCAGCCCTGCCCATGGCGACACCGCATTTACGGTGCCGCTGTTCGATGCTTTCATGCGCCGCGTAATGCCGGACATCTGACGCCAAGAGGCCGGCGCCGTCAGGCGCCGGCCTCGAAAAGCTCGTGGTCTCAATGGATGGACATCTCCTCATCGAGCAGCCCGCCGAGACTATCGACTTGCCGTTCGGTTGCGATCAAGCTCCATCGTCGCCCCGCGACCACGCCTAAGCGGTAGACCTGGTTGTGTGCGATCAAGCGCCTGAATTTGGCTCTTTTCATCGACCGACAGTCTATCTCGCTACGGCCCGCTGGTCACGCCAACAAGCGCCATGGTTTCGGCAATTGGCAAAGATCCGTCAGATGCCGAGAACGATTTCTTCCAGACATAAAAGGCCTTGCGATACCAGCTCACGCTCCGCACGATGCTAACGGAGATTGACGCCCATGCATAACACGGAACTGTCTCAGATCGTCAGTGACGCCTATGCGGCAGCCTTTGATGAGTCTTTATGGTATCGCTGGACGGAAAACTTGACGTCAAGATTAGGGGCCGTGGGCACCAATTTTCTTCTGTTAAATTCCGAAACCGAAACAGTCGAAAAGATCGTCGTTTCATGCGGGCAGACTGCGCAGGCGGTCCCCGATTATCTGGAAGGATGGATCGCGTTTGATCCGCAATTGCGTGTAGCTTGCGACGTCACCAGGTCCTGCATCTATCTCGATACGGACCACGTCAATTTGGACGACCGTAACACGGCTGATTTCATGTCATGGCATCGAAGCCGCCACGGTTTCGATCACCATATGACTGCGGTCGCACTCCTTGATACGAGCCCATATCGCGTCGGTTTGTCACTCCACAGAGCGACGGGCGCCGGCCACACGCCGGACCACGAGCGCAGGAAGTTGGCCGCCATCCTGCCTGAAGTCGCCAGCGCCATGCGGCTTGGCTTTCAGCATAACGAGATGTTGGAGGCAGCCTTCTGGAATGGGCTGGTCGTCGGTCGGGCTGACCAGCTCGCCATTCTTCTCGACGAGCGCGGACGCGTGATCCGCCACACTGATGCCGTTGCCGGCCTGTTGTCTGGCAAGGACGGCCTCGGAATTACTCAACAGAAGTTGAAAGCTTCAAGACCAATCGACGATGAAAATCTGCAAGCGTTGATCGATCGGGCACGCGCGCTACGATCACCGCAATCTGGATCGATGCGTTTGCGGCGCATCTCGGGCAAATCGCCGTTCATTCTCATCTGCTATCCCCTGCCGCGTGCCTCGCGCATGTTCGCGCCGGCAGAGGCAGCTGTGCTGATGGTGGTGATCGACCCTGGCCTCCGCCCACGTCGTCCGGGGGACCTCTACAGCCAGGCCTTCAGGCTGACACATCGGGAGACCGAGATGGCGGTCGCAATCATGCAGGGACATTCTGTTGAATCCGCTGCAGCACTGTTAAAATTGAGCATGCCGACAGCCCGAACCCACATGCGGAGCCTGTTCGCGAAAACGTCGCAAAATGATCAGCAGTCGCTGATCCGCTTGCTGGCGAATTTTCATTGAGCGAGATTCTGTTGCGTCAGATACCTGCTATCGGCCCTGCTGATTTGGACAAGAAGACCTGCGGCGGAAGCGCATAATTCGCCGTCAATATAGGCTTCACCGTCAGCGCTGATCAACTGGCGCGCGACGCTGATCCGCTTAATTTGCAAGGCATAGCTAAGCCGGTGATGGCTCGGTTTAACCTCTCGAATGAAGCGGACATCGCCAATCCGCAGCGCCCGACCGCGACCGTTCATGCCAACGCACCCGCCGTAAAAGCCTGCCAATTGCAAAAAACTGTCCAGTATCAACGAGCCGGGCAGGACCGGATCATTTTCAAAGTGACATTCGAACGCCCATGCGAAGCGGGCAGTTGCGGCTTCAGCCTCTACGGCGCCCCGCCCAAACCGACCACCGTCGTCATTCATCTCGATTATGCAGTCAATGCCGAGCATTGGCGCCGAAGGCAACGCGGGAAAGCCCGCCGGCCCATTTCGCTCGCGCAACGCGATCAGATATCGATTTGCGTAAGAGGTGAGGTCGCTGCCATCAGAGGCCACGCCAATCGCTATATCGCTACGGCGGGTATGCATCCTATTCAAGGCACCGTAATTTTGGGCGAATTATCAACCCTGTACCCTCTCGATCTCGCAATAGTGGATTGCTCCGCCAACACCAGTCCAGATTCGATGAACGAAATTTTCTCCTGCGAAAATTGCGATCTCCTCCATATCGTCCAGACTACGCAGAATTAAGTGCCAGTCCATCATGGCTTCCATATATCCAGCATCGACCACATCAATCGCAAAATTTGCGAAAAGGTATTTCCCGCCAGGCCTTAGCATGCGGCAAATCTTCCGTGTCAGTTTTTTGGCAATTGCTGTGGGAAGGTAATCATAGAGGCCAGCAGCATAGGCGAGGTCCAACTCTCCAGGGTCGTAGTCGCCACGCAAGATCGCTGCCACTGGCTTGGAAACAAGCTCAACTCTATCATGATATCTTGCCGCGATATGGCGAAGGCTCTCTTCGTCCTGATCGAGAGCAATCCAACGACCGACATCACCTCGTTGAAAAGCCGCTGAGATATCGGCCTCCCGCAGATGACCTGCAGCAATCGCGAACACAGCAGGACGTTCAACTGTCGCCGCCGCGTCGTCTACCAATTTTGCGAGGATGTCGCGCCGCTCACGTACGCCGGTACAAGAAGCTGAATGAAACACAAAATGGCTTATCCCGTGGGCATGGGGGTTATCCTCAAGCGGCAACCCGCACCCGAAATAAATCAGATCGAGTAGCGCCGCGTCACCCGCGTAGCCCCGTGGCCGCTTCGCTGAGCGGTTAGTAATTGGGTCTTGGCCAACCAAGCGACTGATCGGATGGCACATTGCTGTCTCAACAAATGCTGTCCAAGCTTTGGGGCCTAACGCCTGACGAATCGATCCAAGCTCCAAAATGAGCTGAGACATCCTCGCCTGGAGTTGACGCACGGTCTCCTGCGGGCTGACGTCCGCAATCTCGAGAAGCGCCATGGCTGCGTCGAGAACCTCCGCGTTGGCTATCTCCTCAGGCTTACCATGCGCCTCAGCCTGTTGCCTATCAGCGTCCACAATGATCCCCACTCGCGATACAAGCCGACTGCAGTTGGGTTTGGAAAGTCCGACAACCAGGCCGATGTGATCAATCATCCAAATGGATGATAGCATTCTGGCGACACTCACGCTTGCATGTGCTTCAAGAGCTTAGTGGGATTTTGGCCTCTTCGGTCCGACCTCAGGGGCGGCAGGCTATATGAAGCGTAAATCAATCTCGAATTGGCATCACTTCTCATTCACGAAGACGGCGCATTGCGCTGTTGGACTAGTAATGAGTGTGATCGGACGTTTGCCGCACCAGTCTTTCGGGCAGCGCAGATGAAAACGGCCGCGCACTCAAATCAAACCAGACAAAATTTTTTAACTTCATATCGCCAGAAATTTCTAACAAATGCAATTTTTTGTGGTGTATCGCTGGACTATTTTTGCGATAATTCGATTCCATTTTTCTTGATATCTCGAATAATTAAGAGAGACCCAGTAGTATTTTCTTTTGTGGTTGCCGTTTGCGCGGTAGCCGCAACCGTAGCGAGTTTTCAATTCTCGGTGTTTACCTCATTCTTGCGCGCTGGGGCCACTGTCCCCCATGCTCTCGGAGGCCAGGTTTGGATTGTCGCGCGTGGCGTCGCATGTTTTGACTTTCCGACTGATTTTGGCGAAGATTACGACACAGCACTTACCCGCTATTTGCCTAACGCGCGTTTTCGACGGGTCGCCTTCGGGTTTGCACCGTATCGTTCGCCACTCGGTGGTAGATCAAACGTGGCCGTTGTGGGTGTAGACCGATCCGGGCTTTCCGACACAGCATTTATGGCCGACGCTTCCGATATAACACGGCTCGACCTGGCTGGCCCGGACACAACAGCTACCGTCGGTGACACAACGCTCCACCTTGATCGAACGGTCGGCTTCCTTAAGACATTCCTGGGTGCGCCCTATGTCGTGACAGATTTTGCCACCGCTCGCCATTTGCTGGCCATCGGCTCAACGCAGACGTCGTTTATCATCGTGGACCTACCAAACGGCCTACCTGCGGATTTCGAACAAAGACGAACTGAAGCTGAGCGCGCCTTTCCGGAAGTTGAAATGCTCACTGCCGATGAGTTCGCTGAGAAATCATCGCGATACTGGCAGGCCAAAACTGGTGCGGGGGCAGCAATACTCTTGGCAGCCATCCTCGCAGGGTTGCTGATGGTTGTTTTGCTCATAAATGGCACATTGCGTTTTTTGCAGCGATATCAAGAGGATCTGCTCTCGCTTATAGGCCATGGCGGAAAAATGTCTGACATCCGGCAGATCCTATTTCTGGTCGCCGGACTTGTGAGCGGCACAAGCCTTGCGTTAGCAACGCTGCTCACCCCGCTCATGGCAATTGTTGCGTATCCCATTTTGCCGTGGGTAACTTTCCGGTTACAGGATATGTGGGCACCAGCGCTGCTGGCATTAATAGGCGTGTTGGCCGCGACGCTGGCTGCGGACCGCGCGTTAGCCGCTTTTCCAGCCGATGCAGTGTTTCGAAACTGATGCGCGCCGCGATTGTTCTTGCGTCTTGCGTTCTGGCGAGCTGCGGATCGACAGCCCGTGAGGCACCGCACCCGCCTGCGCCGATCACCGCCGTCGGGCGGTTGGACACAGCCGAAGAAGCCCGCCACCTTGTTGCAGCGGCCGACGGCGTTATCGAGCGAGTCTGGGTCTCGCGCGGCGACAGTGTTCATCGTGGCCAGGCGCTTCTCCAAGTTGCTTGCGACCCCAAGGCCTTCAGCGCAGAGGCTCAGGCCGCCGCAGCGGCACAAGCCGACGCCGACGCCCGCACGATTAAGGCTGGCGCCCGGCCCGAAGAAATTGCCGCCGCCGAGGCAGAACTTCACACAGCACAAAGCACGGCTCGCGATCAGGCCGACGCCATGCAGAGAACGGAGCAACTGGAATCCACCGGCTTTGTCACGAAGCGGGATGTCGAAGCTCGACGCAATGCATCTGCGGCGTCCGATTCCCAAGTCCAGGCCGCCGAGGCCCGGCTCGCACTGCTGCGGCATGGTTCGCGTATCACCGATATCGCGGCTGCAGAACACAAAATGGTTGCAGCCCGCGATCAGGCGCACGCTGCCCACGCACTTGCCGATCAATGCATTCTGCGTAGTCCAATCAACGGGGTGGTACTGCAGATTTTGCGTCGCGAGGGCGAGTTTTCCGGAGCGAGTCAAGGTTCTGCGCTCATCGTGGTGGGCGATCTCGCACACCTTGTCGTGCGTGCCGAGGTGAACGAGCATGATGCTGCAGGTCTTCACGTAGGTGAAAACGCCAGCGTGCGCATCGATGGGATGCCGGCACACTGGCAAGGCAAGGTCGTCCAATTGGCCAGCATAATGGGCCGCCGCGAAGCTCGATCGCTCGATCCTACCGATCGATTTGACCGGGACAGCCGCGAGGCCATAATCGAGTTGCGCGGTGCATTGCCCCCCCCGTTGGTCGGCTTGCGAGTGATGGTCGAGTTTGCTTCGTGAGCGGCACCCTTCACTTGGAGGGTGTGGGTCACTCGGTTCTCGATGGCGGTGTCCAAAAACCCGTTTTGGCGCGGATCACCCGCTCGTTTGACGAGGGTACATTCCACGTCGTATCTGGGCCATCAGGTGCGGGCAAGACCACCCTTCTTTCGCTGATCGCGCAATTCTTGCCACCCACCAGCGGGACGATAAGCCTTGGCGAAATGACCCTCACAGGAATGGGTGTCGACGCCGCTGCGGCTTGGCGGCGGGCCAGTCTCGGTATGATCTTCCAGACCAGTCGCCTAATTCGGGTGCTCACCGTTGCAGAGCACATTGAGATCGCGTCGCGGATCCGAAGGAGCAAAGAGGCAAGAGCCGAGGGCCACAAGCTGCTCAATGAACTCGGCATGGGCGACAAGCTCGCACATCGCCCGCACCAGCTTTCGGGCGGAGAAAAACAGCGAGTCGCACTTGCGCAGGCCTTATGTGCCCGACCTACATTGCTACTCGCGGACGAGCCAACCGCAGCCCTTGATCAAGGCAACGCTGAACTCGTCGGGCGCATGCTTGTTCGATTTGCGCGCGAAAATTGTGCGGTTGTGGTATGTATCAGCCATGATCGAACTGTAATTGATATGGCAGACGAATCTATTTTTCTTGAACGAGCGTGACAAAGATCGATACCGGAATGGGTCTTGTCAGTTCTTACTGAACAAGTTCCCGATCGTGATTCATCAATTGATTTCGAATATACGGTTCTAATTTGCTGTATTAGTGCTCGCCTTCGCTTTAGCTTGCGCCGCGACGAGAGCAGCTTGCGCATTAATATAACTGGTCTGAGCGTTCACAACGGAGGTTTCAGTTGTGATTGAGCTTGCCTTTGACGTTGCTATTGCGCTTTTGGCAGATGTCCCGCTTACTACGCCGCTTACGAACGCTCCGACAATGGTGGCGGGGAGCGTTACGAGCGCAGCTGCCTCACTATTTCTGACATATGTGACACCCGTCGGCTGACCGTTAACAAAGGTGTATGTCGCGTTGCGGGTGGCAAGAAAACCGCGGCGGGTCTCAAGTACGTTGAGGTAGCGGTTATCCTGAACCCAGACACGGCTCATCGCCAGGGGCATTTCTGCACGGCCGGTGGTGGCAGCCGAGTGGGATTGCGTAGCCAACAGTTGGCATGGGCGCGACGTGGAGACGACTAGGCCATCGGTTTTTGAAGCGTCCCGGGTTTTCTGGAGGCTGTTTCGTTTGAGTCATGCAACCATATCGAGGGTCTCAAGGGTTGCATAGTAATTGGCTTCGGCCTCGGCGGGTGGGATGTATCCGATGGGGCCGAA
>Ga0116227_10013067_pt1 | contig 13237 bp, 7 predicted proteins | sample S1TSphgellanicum_FD_89693 | JGI IMG/M metagenome (GOLD analysis project Ga0116227, IMG submission 89693) | Host-associated microbial communities from peat moss isolated from Minnesota, USA - S1T2_Fb - Sphagnum magellanicum MG | ecosystem: Host-associated > Plants > Peat moss > Unclassified...
CAAAGTGTATGCAGATGGAAAATCTTTTGCAGATGCAGTGCCGAAAGCAGATCCTGCTTCGATTATGAAGGCTTATCTGAATCAAAAAAACAGTCAGGATTTTAACCTTAAGAATTTTGTTGATTCGAATTTTAATTTACCTGAAAGCCATACTGCTTTGTATCAATCAGATGTTAAAGCTGGAATTGAAAAACACCTGGATACTTTATGGTCTGTTTTACAACGAAATCCGGATACTGCTACCACTTTTCAATCTTCCTTACTTCCTTTGCCAAAACCCTATCTTGTTCCGGGAGGGCGATTCAGAGAGGTTTATTATTGGGATTCTTACTTTACCATGCTGGGGCTAAAAGAAGCAGGCAAAACAAAACTGATGAAAGATATGGTGGATAACTTTGCTTACCTGATCAATACCTATGGTTTTATTCCCAATGGAAACCGGAGTTATTATCTTACCCGTTCGCAGCCTCCCTTTTTTGCAGCAATGGTTCAGTTGCTTGTAAAGAATAACCCGGATGTTAAGCTGAATGAATACAAAGATGCTTTGGAAAAGGAATACCAATTCTGGATGAAAGGTGCAGACCAGCTGAAACCAGGTAAAGCTGTTAATCATGTGGTTAAGCTGAGTGATGGTACTGTTTTAAACCGGTATTATGATGCTGGTGATCAGCCAAGAGAAGAATCTTACCGTGAAGATTATGAAGCAGTAAGGTTAACGAAACAAAACCCAGCTACCTTTTTAAGAAATGTGCGTTCCGCTGCCGAATCAGGCTGGGATTTTAGCAGCCGCTGGTTTGCCGATGGCTTAAGCTTTAGTCAGATTATCACGACTGATCTTTTACCAGTAGATTTAAATACATTGATGTACAATTTGGAATGCACTATTGCAGCCGCAAATAAAGAGGCTGGAGATACCAAAAAATCTATTTTGTTTTCTTCAAAGGCCGATAAACGTAAGGCGGCTATATTGAAATATTTCTGGAATGGACAGCAGAACTTTTTTACCGATTATAACTGGAAAAATAAAAGTTTCTCTAAACAATTAACTCTGGCTGCATCTTTTCCACTTTATTTTAAACTGGCTACTCAAGTTCAGGCCAAAGCTGTATCTGAAAAATTAGAGAAAAACTTCTTAAAATCAGGTGGGTTAATCACCACATTAACCACAACCAAACAGCAATGGGATGCGCCAAACGCCTGGGCACCTTTACAATGGGTGAGTATAGCAGGATTACATCAATATGGTTATGATAAATTAGCAGATACGATAGCCAATAGATGGGTTAAGCTGAATATAGCTGTTTTTAAGGATACAGGTAAGATGATGGAAAAATATAATGTGGTTGAAACCAATAGTAAGGGTGGAGGAGGAGGTGAATATCCATTACAGGACGGTTTTGGGTGGACCAATGGGGTGTTACTTAAACTTCTGAAAAAATAAGACAATTAAAATCAGAATTATTATTCCTGGCTCCAGGATAATAATTCTGATTATCGTTTAATTTTTATTTAATACAGTAAATGTTTTTCCTTCCATTCCAACACCAGTGATCTTCAGAGATTTCCAATGTTCAGGAAGATTGCTCGGTACTTGGATAATTCCTTTGTCAGTGATATCAAGGCCACCGAATCCCATTAATATGCTTTGCAACACACCGCCTGCTCCGGTAGCAAAATAAGGATTAGTACCACCTTTTGTTTCTGCAATTACCCTAAATGGTGGATTCAGGTTTGGTAAATAAGACTCTTTAAAGTACTTATATGCCTGATCCGGATGACCCAATCTTGCATATAACAGTGTGAATATGGCATGGGTCATTGCAGGTGTGCCTTCATCAGGAATTCTGGTTTGATAATAAGCCAAATCTTTTTCAATCTGATTTTTATCAGTAATGGCTTTTAGTGGATAAGCCAATAAGTTCACATCAGCCTGTTTAATGCCTTCACCTTTATAAGTTGCATGTTCTTTAGTCACACCATCTGCAAGTTTGAGAATGGGAATATTTTTTTCTACCAGTTCCCAATCTTTATTTTGAGGCAAACCTAGAAGGGCTGCCGCAGCATTGGCATTTTTTAAATTAAGTTTAGCTGCTGCATTTGTAAAAGCATTATTATCTACATTTTCAGCCCATTCATCTGCGGCGACTACATTTTTAATGTCAAAATGATTGGTGCCGTTTCGTTCTACACGGCTTGCCCAAAAGTCTGCAGTTTCTGAAAGGATTGGCCAGCCTTTTTCTTTTAGCCAGGTTTTATCCTGCGTTACGCTGTAATAATTCCAGGCTGCAAGTGCAACATCTGCAGAGATGTGGTGTTCAAATGGTCCGCTTAATGCCCAAACCGGTGTTTCCTCCACACCCGTATCAGCACTTTCCCAAGGGTACATGGCACCTTTATAACCATGTGCAAAGGCATTTCGCCTGGCGGCCTCCAAACGGTTAAACCTGTATTCGATCAATGATTTAGCAATATCTGGATGTAGCACCAATAGTGCCGGAAACATCCAGATGTCAGTATCCCAAAATACATGGCCGTTATAGCCTAAACCGGATAGTCCCATTGGTGAAAGTGAATATGATGTGCCTGCACGTGAAAAGGAGGTAAGGTGATAAAGCATGCTGTGGATATCCTGTTGTGCCTGTTTATCTCCATCAATAATAATATCAGATTTCCATAAGTCATCCCAGGCTTTATTATGGAATTTAATCAAACGTTCTTTTCCTTCCAGTTTAGCAAAAATACTCATTCGCTCAGCCTCATTCAAAGGGTCTGCATGTTGAGCAGAACTAATGGTGCTTCCAACTACTGCATAAGTATAGGTTTGGCCAGCTTTTAATGCTTTGCTAAACTTCATTAAATGGCTGTTATTATCCCACATTTCATGAATAATTTTTGGTTCGCTACCATGTTGTTCCGTAAACATAAAACTGTTTGAGGCACAGAGCTGCAATTTTCCAGTCGGGCTTTTAGCTGTTGAAGTAAGTAAACTCAGCGTAACATGTGGCCTGTCTATTTCGTTATAATAATTTTCTACATCGCGAAGGGCATCAGGTGTTTCCATTACGCTTGCCGCTGTAAGCTTTAAATCTTCTTTTGCAGTAATGGTTACATCCATTAAAACAGTGTAAGGCAATTGCCTTAGTGCATAATAGGTGTATGTAATGTCAGCCTTTTTTCCATACTGCAGTTGGGTGGTAAAAGTGGCATGTTTCATATCCAGCTGTTGCTGCATGTTTTGGGTATTCTGGGCATCAAGCCTTGATCCATCAACCTCCAGATACATGTTAAGCAGGTTAAAGCCATTTAAAAAATTACTAACTCGGCCACGACCATAAGTATCGTATGCACCAGCTAAAACAACATTTTTAACTTTGAAGGGTTCTGGGGAAGATACTATGCCAATCATACCATTGGCTACTGTTACACCATAATAATTTCCCGGTTCAACTTTTTCTGATTTTAAGATCCAGGGATCTTGTGCCATAGTGTGTATATGCAGGCAGACCAAAAGCGATATGAAGTTGATTATTTTCATCATTTAAGACTTAACTTAATAGTTGTAAAATGAAAAGGCTGAACCAAAATGATTAATGATGTATTAATTATTTTGGTTCAGCCTTAGGTTAAAGGTTAATGAGTTTAATAACCTGGGTTCTGAACCAGATTAGGATTGCCAAGTTGATTGTCAGGAATCGGAAATAAAAGATATTTCGCATCACTGGCTGGTTTTTCTTGCCAGGCAGCAAGGAATTTACCAAAACGAATTAAATCTTGTCTTCTAAAACTTTCCCAATACAACTCACGGCCACGTTCATCTAACAGGTTATCTAGGGTTAAAGATCCTAATGCAGATGCACCTCTTACCGTTCTGATGGAATTAACAATGTTTAGGGCTGCGCCAGCCTGTGAAGTTCTAAGCAAAGCTTCTGCTTTCATCAACAAAACGTCAGCATATCTGTAATATACCCAATCGTTATCTGGTTTTTTTGAGCCAACATTTGCATAATCAATCGCATATTTAACTACTCGAATTCCAGCCACTTCCAGGTGATTTGGATCTCTTTCGATAATGTTTACTTCTGGCGTAAAGGCTAATGGGTTTCCTTTTCTGTCTTTTAAAGCCACACCAGTCTGATCAAATTGCTGACCAACTAAAAAGCCTACTCTAATGCCAGATATATTCGTTTGCCCCGTATAGCTGCCACCTCTTCTTTTATCTGTAGCCTCAAATTTGTCGTAAAAATTTGATAAGGTTGAAAATCCATTATAACCATTCGGGTTTTGATTGTAGTGTAAAGTACATTTCCACATACCATCTAAATCACTTCCATCATTTCCTGCAGTGTTTTCTGCAGTAAAGATATTTTCTCTGGAGATAACATTGTTTGAAGGAGCAAAGTTGTCAAAATAATTGGTAGACAGTGAATATCCTCCTGTTGCAATTTCATCAGCTAATGAAATTACTTTGGCCATGTCAGCAGCATCAAACGTAGGTGCGTTGCGGTTTAAGAATGCGCCTTTATTAAGGTAGATTTTCATCAATAAAGTTTTTGCAGCATTCTTATTTGATACGTTTGCAGGACCATTTGGTAAGTCTGGAATGATTGCTGTTAACTCTGAGATTAAATAAGCAATTTCTTCAGATGCATTTCTCACTTTAGAAGGAAGGGTTACACCCTCACCAGTTTCGCGGTAAGGAACTTGGCCCCAACCATCTAAAATGGAAAATTGAGCAAAAGCTCTGAGAAAACGTGCCTCAGCAGATTGTGCCGGAGTTGGACTAAATCTTAAAACCGTAGTAGACGCATAGCTTATGCTATTTAAATCTCTGAATACACCAGAGATCCTGCCATCATCCGCAGCCCATTTATGTAAGTGAAGTGCTCTCCATGCGCCGTTATCATCCCAGTCACCTGCTCTTGTTGGAACAATGGCTTCATCGGATGTTACTTCCTGCAGAGCAGACCAGTTCCATGGTGCTTGATAAGGACCTCTCATAGAGATGTAAGCTGCAGAAATTAGTCCTGGTACGTTTCCTTGAGAAAGTGTGCCAGAATTTACCTGGCCATTTAAATTCTCATCTAGTTTGGTACAGCCGGATAGCGCTAGCGTTGCTGCTATAAAGCCGATTATATATTTATTTTTCATTTGATTTCAATTGAATGATTAAAGAGAGAAATTAACACCAAAATTGAATGTTCTTGCTGTTGGATATGCTGTATAATCTATACCTGCAGAAGGAACACCATTTACACTTTTGTTTACATTTACTTCCGGATCAAAACCTGTATATTTTGTAATGACGAAAAGGTTTTGGCCGTTGAGGTAAACATTTAATGATTTGATTGCTTTGCCGATATTACCGATATTATAATTTAAGGTTGCATTTGCTAATTTTACATAATCTCCTTTTTCTATATATCTCGAAGATGCAGCAATCGGGTTGGCAAGAGATTCCTGAACGGGTAAAGAAAGAATGCCTGATGACACATTTCTGGTACCCAGATTGGAAATCGCTAAAACTGAATTTGCGGTATTGTTGTAAACACTTTGTCCGAATGAACCATTGAAGTTAGCGGTAAAAGATAATTTTTTGTATCTCAAATTTGTGCTGAAACCCATAATGAATTTTGGATTAGGATTGCCAACATAGTATTTAGTAAATCCATCATCAGTATATAAAGAGAATCCATTGGCATCTAAACCATTGTATTGTCTGGTTACCATGGCAAATAATGGTAATCCATTTTGAATCACTTCTGTGGTTACATCGCTTAATCCCTGCCCACTTAATGAACCGGTTTTAATCAGGTCGCTCAGATTTTTAACTCTGTTTTTAATATAGGTTACGTTACCTCCTAAAGACCATGATAAGTTATCTTTTTCAATAATATTGGCATTTAAACTCATCTCTATACCTTTATTGATAATCTCACCGCTTAAATTTGTCCAGGTGATTACATTTCCTTGCTCGGCCGGAGCAAATGCTGTTTGCGGATACAATAAATCTTTTGTGGTTTTATTGAAGTAATCGATAGATCCCGTTAGTTTATTTCCAAATAAGCCAAAATCTACACCTACGTTGGTTTGTTTATCTTCCTGCCATTTCAAATTATCGTTCTGGTTGTTGATACCAACCTGCGGAATAGGATCTCCGGCTTTACTTGGTGTTCTATATACGAAACGTTGTTGTGATGATCCTGAAGGGAAATCCTGATTACCGGTAATACCATAACTAGCTCTGATTTTTAACAAATCCAGCCAGACTACATTAGCCAGAAAACTTTCTTTTTTAATGTTCCATGCTGCAGCAAATGATGGGAAATAACCATATTTATTGTTAGCACCGAATTTTGTTGAACCATCGGCCCTAACGGTTGCCGTTAATATATATTTATTATCATAGTTAAAGATAGCCCTTGCAAAGTATGATTGTAACTCTGTTGTTGGATCATAACTGGTTACAAAAGTTCTGTTTGCCTTAAGTGTTGCTTCAAAAGCATCTGTATAATCAAGAGGCAAATTTCCAAAACCAGTTGCCGTATTTACCGCACTCTTGTTTATAAAATTTGAATATTCATAACCGATAACTGCATTTAAATTCAGTTTAGAAACAATTTCTTTGTTAAAATTTAAAGTATTGGTAAACTGCTGAGTTACTAATTCTGTGTTAGAATAGCTGGCATAACCACCTAAAAAGTCTCCAGAAGGCTGAATTCCCTGAAGGTTTAAAGTACTTCTGGTAGAAGCTCTTCTAATCCCAGTGCTGTAATTAACACTGGCTAACATTCTGTACTCTAACCAAGGTGTGATTTTGTAATATGGTGATACACTTCCTAAAATGGTTGATACCTTGGCCTTATCGCTGTTTGCGGCTAGTGAGGCTAATGGATTGATGGTGGTAGAACCATAATCAATAAATAAACTTCCATCTGCATTGTAGAAAGACTGTGTAGGGTTCCAGGCTAGTGCCTGACTGATCAAACTTCCGGTGGCACCTGCATCAGTGGTAACGGGTGCAATGTTTTCCAAATACTGATTACTGATCATGTTTATATCCAAACCAAGTTTTTTACTTTCCAGGAATTTGAAGTTTCCATTAAAGCCAGCACTATATTTTTTAAAATCAGAGCCTTTAATAATTCCCTGCTGATTTTGGTAACCTAAAGATGCCCTGAAAGTATTGCCATTTGTGCCACCACTGATGCCAACAGAATAGTTTTGGTTGTAAGCGGTTCTTAAAATTTCATCTAAAGCATTAACACTGTTACCAAAATCTCCGCTGGTTAAGCCATATTTTTTAAGGGCGGCTCTATATTCGTCACCTGTTAACACATCAACCTTGCGGGCAATGTTTCCCACACCTGCAGAAGCACTAATGTCTATTTTAGTGTCGCCAGATTTTCCACGTTTAGTGGTAATTAAAACCACACCATAGGCTGCTCTTGAGCCATAAATGGCTGTGGCAGATGCATCTTTCAGAATCTCCATAGATTCTATGTCAGCCGGGTTAATGAAATTGAGTGGATTTCCATCAGGAGCCGTACCTATCCCTGCGCTGGCAGAAGGCCTGGCCGAACGTCCGTCCAATGCCACACCATCTACTACATACAAGGGTTGTCCGGATCCGGTAATGGCCGAATTTCCTCTGATGCGAACCGTAGAGGAACCGCCTGGCTGGCCACTGTTGCTGATCATTTGCACGCCAGCTACTTTTCCCTGGATAAGTTGATCTGGGGCATTAAGCGGCCCTTTATTAAAATCCTTTGCTGAAACGGTGGCAGCAGCTCCTGTAAGATCACTTTTCTTAACAGAGGCATAACCCACTACTACAACTGCATCCAGATTATTCAGAGAGCTAAGTGTAATGTTTAGTAAAGTTTGATTGTTAACGCTAACAGTTTGAGATTCAAAGCCTACAAAGCTTACAATCAATTTTGAAGTTGCAGAAGGTACGGCGATCTGATATTTCCCTTCAGCATCTGTTTGAGCTTTTACGTTGGTGCCTGCTACCTGTATGGTTGCGCCAACCAATGGCAGTTTATCATTATCATAGATAATTCCTTTTACCACTGTTTGGGCAAAGGCGGTCATGCTGAACGCTATCATAAAAAAAATGAGGGTCGTCAGCTTTCCCAGGAAATGCAATTTCTGTTTATAGTTAAAAACAGTCTGATTGCTAAGTAAAGTAAAGTTCATATTTGTTTTAATTAGTTGGTAAGTAAAAAATTAATTTAAAATCAAATGTTCCTTTAAGGTGGTAGTGTGCTAATCATGTTTATATTGGTTTAGTTAGTTGTTTGAAAGGTAATTATAGAAGCTTTTTAATTTTTTTAAGCTTTTCAAGAACATAATCGATGCAGGTGCCCGGTTCCGAATTTTGAAGTGGTTTTATCACTCGTTGCGCCGATAACAGGCTGAATGATTAAGTCTGTTAGAGGACTGGCTGAATTTAATAGTGGTAACTGACTTGCATTAGCCTCTAAATAAGAATAAATGGTTACCATGTTGGTTTGCTGGAAACTGAAGCTGTATGGAATGCTAAAAAAGCCCATGCGCTTGGCAATGATGGAACTTGAATTAAGTTTAATAGCAGTTAAAACGTTCTTCGTTTTTACAGGTTGAATGTTAATCATTTTACCGCTATTTGATTGTCATAAACAATAACCCAAACGACTGCTGTTGTGGTACAACGGACTTTTCAGGATGTAAATTGGCCTTATGAGTATTACCCTGTGCAGTAAATAAATTGGGAAAATATAAAGTATATAAAAGATTTAGTCTCATATCATGTACGGTTAGGTTGAAAATAGATTTTTATCCATCTCAACAATTCATATTTGGTTATTTGCAGATTTAAAGCCGGGATCGCTTTAATGGGTTACTGCATTTATAATTTCTGTGAAGATATACTAAATTCACATTTAAAACTATGAAAATGAATTAATTATTACCGCAAACGTTTGCGGTAACATTTCCGCAAATGTTTGTTGTAGAAAACATATATTTGATTAACCAAATATTTAAATGAAGCCTAGCCCAACACTTAAAAAAATTGCAGCGCAATTAAATGTGAGTATTTCAACAGTTTCCAGAGCTTTAAAAGATCATCCGGATATTTCTATTGAAACCAAACGAAAAATTAATGAGCTTGCCGCACTGATTGAATATGATCCTAATCCTTATGCGGTAAACCTGCGCACACACAACAATAAGGAGTTTGCCATTGTGGTGCCCAGCTTATCCAATTTCTTTTATCACTCTTTCATCAGTTCAATTGAGGAGGATGCTAGGAAACACGGGTATTCTATATTTATCTACCGTTCTTCGAATGATGTTCAGATTGAACTGGAAATTTTAAAAAATTGCAGACTTAAACGGGTATCGGGTGTATTTATTTCCATCACAACTGAAACCAAAGATATTGCGCCATTTTTAAAACTGGATGAATACGGTATCCCGGTGATTTTTTTTGATAAGGTGCCTGCTTATGAATTGTGTAATAAAATTTGCATTGCTAATGAGCAGGCCGCGTCTTTGGCGGCTTTAGCAATCCTGAAAAAGGGTAGCAATGATGTATTGGGTATTTTTGGCGATCCAAATATGCCGATCACTCAAGTTCGTTATCAAACATTTAACAGGGTACTTGTAGAAGGCAACCCAGTGATTCGACTACAAAATGTAAATGCAAATAGTGCTGATGAGGCAGAACAACTCATTTTGACTATGCTGGCTGATTATAATGGAACATATCTTACCATATTTTGCATGAGTGATGAAATCCTTACCGGCGTAATGAAGGCTGTACAGCGAAAAGGCCTGAAGTTTCCAAAGGATATCGGAATTATATGCATCAGTGATGGCATGATTCCTAAATTATTTTATCCGGAGATTACTTATGCCGAAACCAGCGGCTTCAAGCTGGGAAAACTTGCCCTGAGTAGAATGATGTGCTGTATTGCAGGAAGTTCTTTCGCACAAACCATTATTGATGAGTCTTGCCTGGTGGAGGGGGGGTCGCTGTAGGGAGAGGTTAGTTGGTTATAGGGTTAGGTGTTTAGAAAGTTAGTTGGTTAGTGGGAGGTTGGTTAGTTGTTTGGAAGATTAGTCTTTTAATTTTCAAAAAGGTAACCGCTGTATGCCAGACCTTTGGCTACGCTTTTAAAATTATCACCTGAATTGAGTGGAATATGCGGAAACTTGGTTTTGAACAGTTTCTGAATCGCAGAAACCATTGATGTTCCGCCGGTTAAAAATAAACAATCGATATCTTCTGGTTTGATTTGGTGTGCTTCCATAAACTGATTAAGATAGGCTTCAATTTTACTAACATCCTTTTCTATAATGCCATTGTATTGATCAATAGATATGCTTTCATCTATTTCGATCCCCATATTCGAATAACGGAAGTCAGATTGCTTCTGATCGGAAAGTTCAATCTTTGTTTTTTCAATGGCCCTGAAAACGGAATAGCCTAAATTTTGATCGACGAGGGTAATCAAGTTTTTAAACTTTGAATCGTTTCCTGAATAATAATAGTAATCCTCCATTTCTTTCTGGATTTTCAGGCCATTAAAGAAATTCATTTTATCCCAGGTACAGATATTGGCGAAAAGTGATTTAGGGACGTTTAACTTTTTTCCGGGCGTGGCTTCGTACATGGTATTTTTACCAAAGTAAGGTGTTCCACGATCCCACATAAAGGCAGAATCGAGGCTATCACCTCCAATATAAATACCACCGGAAGCAATCATATCGTTTTTCCGGTTTTGGCTACCTACTTTTTCGGGATCAAGAATCAGGTAGGTGAAATCTGTTGTACCTCCACCTAAATCGGCTACCAGTACTCTTTCCTTATGTTTAATGGTTTTCTCGTAGGCAAAAGCGGCACCAATCGGCTCAAACTGGAAACGGACATCTGTAAAACCCGCCATTTCTGCCGCCTTTTTTAATCGGGTTTGTGCTAAGGTATCTTTCGATGTGTTATCGTCATCGAAAAATACGGGTCTTCCGATTACGGCCTTATTGCATTCTTCGCCAATGATTTGATCTGCTTTCGTCTTTAAATCTTTGAGAATTAGCGTAACTAAATCTGATGCGGTATAGCGTTTGTTGTGGATCCGGGTTTCGGTAAATGTGCTCCTTGACAGGATTTGTTTAATGGATTTAATGAAACGTCCTTTCATGCCATCATTCAAGTAAGCTTCGATGGCTTTTTCACCCACAATATGACTTTCTCCATCAACCATACTTTTGGTTTCGGTAAAGTAAATGAGTGAGGGGATAGAAATCGTATCAATAATCTCTTTTTTCTGTTCGTCGTAAATGGATAGTGCAGAATTGGTTGTTCCAAAATCAATTCCGTATAAAAAGTTACTCATGTAATCCTGAATTTAAAATTTTTTGCGCATGTTTTTGAATAAAATAATTGAACCATACTTATTACGAAAAGGAGATAAACTCATACCGCATGAATTTCCTGCTTTTTGTAAAATCTGTTCATGATCATTTGCTGATCTCGAATATGCTGCTGTTTTCTGAATCTTGCTTTATTGCTTTAAACCATGCTCAGAGAATATTTGGCCAAATATCTATAATTTTAATGATGCTATCTACCAAAAGTTTTCAACGGTTTAACAGGTGTTTGTAGTGTAGATTTAACAGCTGGTGTTGAACTAAAATTAATTCCAGTAATTTATTCATGAAAAATATTTTGCTGTGAATCAGTGGTTTCAGGTGGGAGAGGGTTAGTTTATTTAAATGCTTGTTGTTTTATATAAAATATTTCTATCTTTGCGACCTCAATAATGATTCCGTAGCTCAGCTGGTTGAGCATTACACTTTTAATGTAGTGGTCCTGGGTTCGAATCCCAGCGGGATCACGAAAATCCTCCTTTAGCGGGAGGATTTTTTGTTTAAAGAGGATTCCGCTATGCTAAAATCCCGAAGCTTTTTATTGTCCCTTTTACCCTGCTTTCTCCGACACAGCCGTACACCAACAATACCTTAAGATAACTTTCTCTTTACCTGTTATTTAGTTATCGTTAACCCGCCAATTTAAAGTGAAGCAAACCTTTAACCTACCTAATCTACGCCAAAACTACAGCTCAATAGAAGTAAGTGTGAAGCATTATGCAAGCAGGTACGAGGCAAGCCTGGCCCGAAGGTGGCCTAAATGCGGGGTAAAGGTGGGGTAAAGGTGGACTTTAGGATATTTTTATTTGGGGATTTTTAATCAGATGGATCGATTTGGGTGATCATTTCTTTTTGATTACGCTAAGATACTAAATTATGGCTTTTGGGGTTCGGAAATTTTTACCAGTGAAGATATTCTCTTCATTCCAGGTTAAAGAAAATTTCTATAATAACTATACGTTACTATTTCAAATATTTTGGTGTATCACTCAATAAATGGAACACCCAATTATCGGTTTGATTCTAAAACTTTTGAAATGAGGAAAAATATCGGGACTAATTATTTTTTATATCAAACCCCAACATTCCACCATCCACAAATCACCTAGCTAACATCCTTTTTTCAATGATATAAAATTACCTAAAAAAGGGTATAGGACGGGTAATTAGGAGGGGGGTATCTTTGAACAACCTTTTAAATGCTTTTTTAAAGGCAAATTTTAATCCAATACATCCATTTATTTAACCGTAATTTAATTGATCTTAATGAAAAAGCAATTATTAATGATGTCCTTTTTTATGGCTTTTGCTGTTAGTGCATCAGCCCAGTCTAAATCAAAAAGTAAGGCTACGCCAAAGGCCAAAACGGAAACCAAGGCTACAGCATCTAAAAGCAACAGTTCTTCCCTTAGGGCTTATAGTAAAGGTAATAACCTACTCAATGTGGGGATTGGTATTGGGAGCCCGTTTTTTGGTTCAGGTTACTCTTCTTCACTGCCGGTAAACCCTAGTGTTTCTTTTGAGAAAGGTATTACAGATGAAATCAGCGTGGGTGGACAGGTGGCCTATGCGAGTTCTAAGTACAATGTAGACTTGCCGGGTTCCAACTACAGCTTTAAGCAGAATGCATTTTACATTGGTGCCAGGGGTTCGTATCACTTTAATGAATTGTTAAAGCTTGATCCTAAATTTGATATTTATGGTGGTGCCAGCCTGGGTTATGTGATTGCCAGTGTGAGTGACAACGATGGCTTCAACGGCACGACTGGAAGTGGGGTAGGTTTCGGCTTATTTGCGGGTGGTAAATATTATTTCTCCAATA
>Ga0116227_10013068_pt1 | contig 13237 bp, 12 predicted proteins | sample S1TSphgellanicum_FD_89693 | JGI IMG/M metagenome (GOLD analysis project Ga0116227, IMG submission 89693) | Host-associated microbial communities from peat moss isolated from Minnesota, USA - S1T2_Fb - Sphagnum magellanicum MG | ecosystem: Host-associated > Plants > Peat moss > Unclassified...
CAAGCCAACACCTCCAGTCCGGTAACCCAATGGCTCCGAACGCTTGCACGGTTCGCGCACAGGGAACGCGGCGGTCCCGGGGTGGCGGCGATCGGCATGTGCTTCACCGGCAACTTCGCACTCTCGATGATGCTGGAGCCCGCGATGCTCGCGCCGGTGGTGTGCCAGCCTTCGCTGCCGATGGACAACCCCGCCGCCACGAACATGGCGCCCGAGGAGCTGGCCGCCGTCCGCGAGCGGCTGGAGCGCGAGGACCTGACGGTCATGGCCTACCGCTTCGACGGCGACAAGCATTGCAGGGCGCAGCGCTTCGCCGCCTTTTCCGAAGCGCTGGGCGAACGCTTCGTGGCCCGCGTGCTGCCGGACAGCGCTGCCAACACGAATACCCCGCCCTTCTTCGCGCAGGTGGTGGCGAGCCCGCACAGCGTGGTCACCGCACACCTGATCGACCAGGCCGGCCAGCCCACCCTGGCCGCACGCGACGAAATCCTGGCCTTCTTCGCGCAGCGGCTCAGCAGCTGAAGCATGCAAAAAGCCCCGCAGCGCAAGCCGCGGGGCTTTTCATATGACCGACCGATGCTACAAATTAAGCAGCAAAAAGCCCAGGTTGCATAAGGGCTAGAGGCATATTTCATCAAAATCCGCCGCACCCCAAAACCCGCGCAGCCTATGCGCAGACATCCGCGGAACCGGCTTTGCCGGGCCGCTGGATGTGCCCCCGGAAGGGGGAAGGCGAAGACGCGAAGCGCGTAGCCTGGGGGTGAGCCTCAATGCGCCAGGATCTTGTTGAGGAAGTCCTTGGTGCGCGGCTGGCGGGCATCGGGGTTGCCGAAGAAGTCGTCCTTCGAGCAGTCTTCCAGGATGCGGCCGCCAACGTCGATGAAGATCACGCGGTTGGCGACCTTGCGCGCAAAGCCCATCTCGTGCGTGACCACCATCATGGTCATGCCTTCCTTGGCCAGCGCCACCATCACGTCGAGCACTTCGCCGACCATTTCAGGGTCGAGCGCCGAGGTGGGCTCGTCGAACAGCATCACCATCGGGTCCATCGACAGCGCGCGGGCAATCGCCACGCGCTGCTGCTGGCCACCGGAGAGTTGGCCCGGGAACTTGTCCTTGTGCGCCATCAGGCCCACCCGGTCGAGCATCTTCAGGCCGCGGACCTTGGCTTCGTCCGGCTTGCGGCCCAGCACCTTGATCTGTGCGATGGTGAGGTTCTCGGTCACCGACAGGTGCGGGAACAGCTCGAAGTGCTGGAACACCATGCCCACCCGCGAGCGCAGCTTGGGCAGGTTGGTCTTGGGATCGTGCAGAGGGATGCCGTTGACGGTGATCTCGCCCTTCTGGAAGGGTTCGAGCGCGTTGACGGTCTTGATCAGCGTCGACTTGCCCGAGCCGGACGGGCCGCACACCACCACCACGTCGCCCTTGTTGATGCTGACCGAGCAGTCGTTGAGCACCTGCACCGGACCGTACCACTTGGAGACGTTCTTGATTTCGATCATTTTTTCGGACATTTCTTTCTCCTGTCAGTTGCCGCGCCGGGCACGACCCACAACACATGAAGCCAGGACCGCGCCAGGAACACCGCGGAACCGGCTTTGCCGGGCCGCTGGCGTGGCCCCCTGCAAGGGGGTTGGCGGCCACACGCAGTGGGCAAGCCTGGGGGTGTTCATCGGATGATTGCGATTCTCTTGTGCAGGCGCTTGACCGCCCAGGACAAGGCAAAGCAGATCACGAAATAGGCGACCGCCGCGACGAGGTAGGACTCGATCGGACGGCCGTAGTTCTTGCCCGCAGTCTCGAAGCCCTTGAGCATGTCGTAGGCGCCGATGGCATAGACCAGCGAGGTGTCCTGGAACAGGATGATGGTCTGCGTCAGCAGCACCGGCAGCATGTTGCGGAAGGCCTGCGGCAGCACCACCAGGCGCATGTTCTGGCCATAGGTCATGCCCACGGCCTGGCCGGCGTAGACCTGGCCACGCGGGATCGACTGGATGCCCGCGCGCATGATCTCGCTGAAGTAGGCCGCCTCGAACGCGATGAAGGTGATGTAGGCCGAGATCTCCGCCCCGATCGGCCGCCCGATCAGGAAGGGCACCAGCAGGAAGAACCACAGGATCACCATCACCAGCGGAATGCTGCGCATGCCGTTGACATAGATCACCGCCGGCACTTCCAGCACCTTCTTGCCGGACAGGCGCATCAGCGCCAGCACCGTCCCGAGCAGGATGCCGCCGATGGTGGCGACGATGGTCAGGGTGATGCTGAACCAGAAGCCCTTCAGGACGAAGGCGCGGATCAGTTCCCAGTTGAAGAACGAGAAATCGAGATTCATCAGTGCCCCCCTCCGGCACGGCCGGCGACGACGAAGCCGGGGATGCGGATGCGCTTCTCGATGACCGCCATGATGCGGTTGATCGCAAAGGCCGACACGATGTAGAGCGCCGTCACGGCCAGGTAGACCTCGATGCCGCGCGAGGTTTCTTCCTGCACCTGCATCGCGAACATGGTCAGCTCGGACACGGACACCGCGAATGCCACGGAGGAATTCTTGAAGATGTTCATCGTCTCGCTGGTGAGCGGCGGCACGATGATGCGGAACGCCATCGGCAGCAGCACGTAGCGGTAGTACTGGAAGGTGGTGAAGCCCATGGCCATGCCGGCGTAGCGCTGGCCACGCGGCAGGGCCTGGATGCCGGAGCGCACCTGCTCGGCGATCCGCGCCGAGGTGAAGAAGCCCAGCCCCAGCACGACGAGCACGAAGCTCGGCAGGTTACGCATGGCAGGGATCAGCGCCGGTACCACGTGGTACCAGAGGAAGATCTGCACCAGCAGCGGAATGTTGCGGAAAAGCTCCACCCAGGCGTTGCCCAGCCGGACCCAGACCGGGCTGTCCGGGAGGGTGCGCAGCGTACCGATGACGAAGCCCAGTACCAGGGCCACCACCAGCGCCAGCAGCGACACCGACACTGTCCAGCCCCATGCGGACATCATCCATTGCCAGTAGGTCGGGTACTCGCCTCCCGGGTCCTGCAGAAACATCTGCCAATCCCAATTCGATCCCATGGGGATTCCTTCTCAAACTGTTGCCTGACTCGCTGGCCGTCTCTCCGGCCTGTCCTTCTGCCGTCCGGCAGCGGACAACAAAAAACGCCCACCGTACAGGTGGGCGTCGGTCAGCGCATGGTTAGCGCTTACTCCTTGACGGAGTATTCTTCCATAGGCTTGTCGTTCGGATGCTCCCAGGCATCCTTGGTCGCTGCGGACAGCGGCAGGCCGACCTTGACGTTGTTCGGCGGGATCGGCTGCATGAACCACTTGTCATAGAGCTTGGCCATCTCGCCCGACTTGATCTGGGCCACGATGCTGTCGTCCACGGCCTTCTTGAAGGCCGGGTCGTCCTTGCGGATCATGATCGCGATCGGTTCGACGGAGAGCACTTCACCGACGATCTTGTAGTCGCTAGGCGCCTTGGACTTGGCGGCGTTGGAGGCCAGGATCGAGCCGTCCATCACGAAAGCGTCGGCACGGCCGGACTCGAGCAGCAGGAAGCTGTCGGAGTGGTCCTTGCCGAAGACTTCCTTGAAGGTCAGGCCATCGGCGCGCTTGTTCTTGCGCAGCGTCTGCACCGAGGTGGTCCCCGTGGTCGTGGCAATGGTCTTGCCGTTCAGGTCCTTGATGCCGGTGATGCCGGAATTGGCCTTGACCAGGATGCGCACTTCTTCCACGTAGGTGGTGTAGGCGAAGGACACGTCCTTGGCACGTGCGGTGTTGTTGGTGGTGGAGCCGCACTCCAGGTCCACGGTGCCGTTCTGCACCAGCGGGATGCGGTTCTGCGAGGTCACGGGCTGGTACTTGGTCTCGAGCTTCTTGCCCACGGCCTTTTCCAGATCCTTGATGATGTTGGCGCAGACGTCGTAGTGGAAGCCGGTGTACTTGCCGTCGCCCAGGGTGTAGGAGAGGCCGGAAGATTCCCGCACGCCTTCCGTGATGACGCCCGAGGCCTTGATCTTGGCGAGGGTGTCGCCGCTCTGGGCGAACGCGCCGCCGGCGGCCAGTGCCGCGACCGCGAGGGCCAACAGTTGTTTCTTCATGCAAATCTCCTTGGTAAGCGAGGATGAAAGTAAGGGAGAGTCTAGAACGGAATCCAGGCCTGCAACGCGCGGGTTACACCCAAGGCACGCCAAATTGGTGCGAAGAGATGGCATAAGGGTGTCATTTCGGTGCATTGGCAGACCCGTAGCATCTCCGTCGGAAACAGACGGTTGCAAGGTCCGTGCCCAGGCTCGCGCTCAGCAGATGTAGCCGACTGTACGGCCGCCGCAGGAGGCTGACCAATGCCAGTTGCTCTCCGCTTCATGCAAAAAAAACATGGGCTAATGACAAACCCTAATACGGCACCCAAACCGCGCGTGGCGGCTATTTCCCGGTGAGGCGCGCGGCGGGCGCGTTCTGCAGGAAGGCCCAGAGCGCGTCGGCCGGGCGCCGGGCTGCCAGGCGGCCCCGGCCCGGAAGGCCTTCGCGCGGCGCGGCCGGCTTCTCGCGGTAGGCGCGGATGTCCATGGTCATCTGCAGGCCGGGCTGGTCCGGCGGCAGCGCACTGACCAGCCGGCGGCTGCGCAGTTCGCGCCGCACGGCACTGTGCGGCAGGAACGCCACGCCATGGCCCTCCAGCGCCATGGCCTTCAGGCCTTCGGCCATGTCGGTCTCGTAGACGCGGTCCAGGTGGATGGGAGTGCCGGCTTCCTTCAGCAGTGTCTCGACCACGCGGCCCAGGTAGGCCCCGGGCGCGTAGGCCAGGTAGGGCAGCGGCTGGCTGCTGCGGCCGGGCAGCTCGAACAGGGGACGGCCGTCGGCATCGGGACGCGAGAACGGGGCCACGGTCTCCTCGCCCAGCACCACCATTTCGTAGCGGTCGGCGTCGAGCTGTATCGGCTGGGTGCTGTGGTGGTAGGCGATCAGCAGGTCGCAGTTGCCCTCCATCAGCCGCAGCACCGCATCGTGCACGTTGAGGGCGATCAGGCGGCTGCGCATCGGCCCGAAGCGCTCGCGCAGGCCCGACACCCAGGTCGGGAAGAAGGTAAAGGCCAGCGTATGCGGCACGGCGAACTGGATCACGTCCTTGCCCGCCGCGGTATGGCCGCGCAGCATGGCGCGCGTGGTCTGCAAGGCCTGCAGCATCTCCAGCGACTGGGCATAGAGCGTCTCGCCGGCCGCGGTCAGGCGCGTGGGATAGGAGGTGCGGTCCACCAGATCGGTCCCCGCCCAGCCCTCCAGCGCCTGGATGCGGCGCGAGAACGCCGGCTGTGTCACATGGCGCAGCTGCGCCGAACGGCTGAAGCTGCGCGTTTCGGCGAGGCTGACGAAGTCCTCGAGCCACTTGGTTTCCATGACCCGCATTATGGAATTTCCGCAGCGCCCTGGCCCGCCATGCCAAATCGCTATATCTCCCAGTGCAAACAGCCGGTTGTGCAGGGGCCGCGCACGCGGAATAGTCACGGCAACGGCGGCGCAACAGCCGCCCGTGTTCCATTCCCAGGATTCCAAGGAGACCTATGCATTCCCCCCGCCGAACTTTCGCCGCGGCATTGCTGGCGGCGCTGGCCGCCTGCGCCGGCCTGCCGGCACAGGCCCAGCCGCTGTCCTCGCGCCCGATCCGCCTGGTCGTGCCCTTCGGGCCGGGCGGCGTGGCCGACCTGACCGCGCGCAGCGTGGCGCAGAAGATGTCCGAATCCATGGGCCAGAGCATCGTGGTGGACAACAAGCCCGGCGCCGGCGGCGTGGTGGCCTCCGACACCGTTGCCAAGGCGCCGCCGGACGGCCACACGCTGCTGCTGATGTCCAACGGCACGGCCGTGAGCGTGGGCCTTTTCAAGTCGCTGCCCTACGACACCGTGAAGGACTTCGCGCCGGTCTCCATGCTGGGCTACTTCGACATCGCGGTGCTGGTGCCGGAGAACTCGAAGTTCAAGACCCTGAAGGACCTGGTGGCCCACGCCAAGGCGCATCCGGGCACGCTCAACATCGGCACCATCAATACCGGCAGCGCCCAGTACCTGGCGGGCGAACTGCTCAAGAGCTCGCTCGGCATCGATGCGCAGGTGGTGCCCTTCAACGGCACGCCGGCGGTGGTGACGGCACTGCGTGGCGGCCAGGTCGACGCGGCGGTGGAGATCCTGGCACCGGTCATGTCGCAGGTCAGCGGCAAGGCGCTGCGCGCGCTGGCGGTGATGGGCGACAAGCGCACGCCGTCGCTGCCGGACGTGCCCACGGTGGCCGAGAGCGGCGTGCCGAAGTTCAACGTCGCCTCCTGGAACGCGCTGGCCGCACCGGCCGGCACGCCCAAGGACGTGCTGGCGCGGCTCAACAAGGAAGCCAATGCCGCCCTGGCCTCGCCGGACGTCAAGAAGCGCCTGCAGGACCTGGGCGTTGAGCCGCGCGGCAGCACGCCCGAGCAGCAGGCCAAGCTGCTCGACAGCGAGATCAAGCGCTGGTCCGCGGTGATCCAGCAGGCCGGCATTCCCAAGCAATGACCCGAAGTCCAGAAGCCCCATGAAAAGCATTCCGCCGCCCCATCCCAACCCGAGCCGCCCGGCCTACCGACTGCCGGCCGGCGCCTGCGACGCGCACTGCCACGTGTTCGGCCCGGGCGACCAGTTCCCCTACTCGGACAACCGCCGCTACACCCCGCCCGATGCGCCCGCGGCCAAGCTGCGCGCGCTGCACCAGCTGCTGGGCATCGAGCGCGTGGTGCTGGTACAGGCCAGCGTGCACGGCCACGACAACCGCGCCATGCTCGACGCCATCGCGCAGTCGCCCGACAGCTACCGTGGCGTGGCCATGGTGGGCGCCGGCGTGAGCGATGCCGAGCTGAGCGCCCTGCACAAGGCCGGCGTGCGCTCGGTGCGCTTCAACTTCGTGCAGCACCTGGGCGGCGCGCCCGACCTGCCGACCGTGCTGCGCATGGCCGAGCGCATCCAGCCGCTGGGCTGGCATCTGGTGCTGCACCTGGACGCGGAAGACCTGCTGACCTACCGCGCGTTCCTCGACACGCTGCCCGTGCCTTTCGTGATCGACCACATGGGCCGCACCATGGTCGAGCACGGCCTGGAGCAACAGCCTTTCGCGATGCTGCTGGACCTGATGCGCGACGAGCGCGCCTGGGTCAAGGTCAGCGGCGCGGAGCGCATCTCGCACGCGCTGTCGACACAGGGCGCGCCCTATGCCGACGCAGCCCCTTTCGCACGGCGCCTGATCGAGGCCGCGCCCGACCGCGTGCTGTGGGGCACCGACTGGCCGCACCCCAACGTGCGAGAGATGCCCGACGACGGCAAGCTGGTCGACCTGCTGCCGCTGTTCAGCGACGACCCGGCCGTGCTGCACAAGCTGTTGGTCGACAACCCGACGCGCCTGTACTGGTACGACTGACCACGCGCCCCGCTTAGAAAAACCCGAGGAGAAGACCATGACACAACGCCCCCACGCGAGGGCGCGCGCAGCCCTGCGCGCACTGAGCTTGCTGGCCGCCTGCGCCAGCGCATTTCCGGCGGCGGCCCAGACCGCGCCCGCCGCGTCCAGCGTGCAGATCTACGGCCTGATCGACGCCTACGCCGGCTCCATGCGCCGCAGCGACCAGCCCGGCCGCACCTCCGTCGTCAACAGCGGCGGCATGAACACCGCCTTCTGGGGCGTGCGCGGCACCGAAGACCTGGGCGGCGGCCTGAAGGCGCTGTTCATGCTGGAGAGCTTCTTCCAGACCGACAGCGGCACCTTCGGTCGCAACGCCACCGACCCGTTCTTCTCCAAGAACGCGCTGGTCGGCCTGGCCGGCGATTTCGGCCAGGTGACCGCCGGCCGGCAGACCAACCCGCTGTTCCTGGCCACCGGCGCCTTCAACCCCTTCGGCGGCTCGCTGCAGTTCTCGCCGGTGATGCTGCAGGCCTGGCAGCCTACCTACAACCGCAGCGTGCTGGGCGACAGCGTGTGGAACAACACCCTGCAGTACGCCTCGCCCACCGTGGCCGGCCTGCGCGCCGATGTGGTCTACGGCTTTGGCGAGGTGCAGAACCAGAACGGCGTGCGCAACCTGAACCTCACCGTGAACTACCGCGGCGGCCCGTTCGCCGCCGTGGTCTCGGCGCAGCAGGCCAAGACCGGCCCGGGCTTCGACACCAGCATCAGCCGGCAGGACGCCGCGCTGCTGGGCGCCTCCTATGACTTCCAGGCGGTGCAGGTGTTCGGCCAGCTGCTGCACACGCGCACGCCCGACATCCGTACCAAGGCCGACACGCTGCAGCTGGGCGCCGCCGTGCCGCTGGGCGCGGGACGCCTCATGGCCTCGGCCGCGCGCACCACGCGCGAGGTGCAGGGCGGCGCCGAGACGCACCGCACCACCTGGGCGGCCGGCTACGACTACAACCTGTCCAAGCGCACCGACCTCTACGCCATCTACCTGCGCGACCAGCTGACCGGCTACGGTGGCGCGGGCAGCGTGGGGGCCGGCATCCGGCACCGGTTCTGAGGTTTTCTTCCAGCAGGAGCTTTGCCATGTCCCCCTCCCCGTCTTCTCCCGACGCGCGCCGCCGCAGCCTGCTGCTGGCCGGCGCGGCCCTTGGCACCCTGGGCGCCGCCCCCGCCGCCTGGGCCCAGGCCGGCGCCTACCCGACCAGGCCGATCCGCCTGGTCGTGCCCTTTGCCGCCGGCGGCGCGGTGGACACGGTGGCGCGCGTGCTCGGCGAACCGCTGGGCAGGCTGCTCGGCCAGCCGGTGATCGTGGACAACAAGCCCGGCGCCAATGCCAACATCGGCGCCGACGCGGTGGCCAAGGCCGAGCCCGACGGCTACACGCTGCTGCTGGGCGCCAACGGCCTCGCGACCAACATGTCGCTCTACGCCAAGCTGCCCTTCGACACCCGGAGCAGCTTCGCGCCGATCAGCAAGGTGGGCGAGGCGCCCGTGGTGCTGGTGGTGCCCACGGCCTCGCCCTTCAAGACGGTGAAGGACCTGGTGGCCGAGGGCAAGGCCGGCAAGCTCAACTACGGCTCGGCCGGCAATGGCAGTTCGGGCCACCTGGCCAGCGCGCTGCTCGCGTCGGAGGGCAGGTTCAGCGCCACCCACGTGGCCTACAAGGGCGGCTCGCCCGCGCTGGTCGACCTGATCGGCTCGCGGCTCGACTTCATGATGCTCAACCCGCTGGAGGTGCTGCCGCACATCCAGTCCGGCAAGCTGCGCGCCCTGGCCGTCACCGGCAAGCAGCGCGCCGCATTGCTGCCCGACGTGCCCACCATGGCCGAGGCCGGCCTGCCGGGCGTCGATGCAAGCGTCTGGTGGGGCCTGCTGGCCCCTGCGCGAACGCCGGCCGACGTGGTCGCGCGCCTGCACGACGCCACGGCCAGGGTGCTGGGCGACGAATCGGTGCGCCAGCGCCTGCGCGACCTGGGCGCGATCGTCACGCCCAGCACGCCGGAGCAGTTCCGCACCTTCCTCGCGGCCGAGATCGACAAGTGGGGCAAGGTGATCCACGCGGCCAACATCACGGCGGATTGACCTGGCGCAGCGCCAGGCGTTGCGCAGGGCCAGCTCGGCGGGCCCCGGCGCCCTGGTGCGGCATGCTTCGCGGTCGGTGCGACCCCTCTGAAAAACTGACATCCCACAGGAGACCCCCATGGCACTGCCTTCCTCTTCCCTCACCATCGGCGTGATCGGCTACGGCGAAGTCGGCAAGATCTTCGCCGCCGGCCTGCGCGGCCAGCCCGGCGTGGCCGGCATCCAGGTCTGGGACCTGCGGCTGGCGCCCGGCCACGCGGCGCGCGAGGCCGAGGCCGCACACGCCCGCGCCGCCGGCCTGCAGCCCGTTGACAGCGCCGCGGCGCTGGCGCAGGCCGACCTGGTGATCTCGGCCGTCACCGCATCGCACACCTTCGAAGTGGCAGAGGAAGCGGCGCGCTTCCTGCGCTCCGGCGCGCTGTTCCTGGACCTCAACTCCGCCTCGCCCGGCACCAAGCAGGAGGCCGCCGCCGCCATCGACGCGCGCGGCGCCCACTACGTGGAGGCCGGCGTCATGACCTCGGTGCCGCCCTACGGCATCCGCGTGCCCATGTTGCTGGGCGGCGCGCAGGCGGCAGCGCTGGCCGAACGGCTGCGCGGCTGGGACATGGACGCCACGGCGGTGGCCGAGCGCATCGGCGTGGCCTCGGCCATCAAGATGTGCCGCAGCATCATGATCAAGGGCCTGGAGGCGCTGGTGATAGAGAGTTACAGCACCGCGCGCCACTACGGCGTGGAAGACCAGGTGCTGCCCACGCTGGCCGAGACCTTCCCGAGCATCGACTGGCAGAAGCAAGGCGCCTACTTCTTCAGCCGCGTGGTGCAGCACGGCAAGCGCCGCGCCGAAGAGATGCGCGAATCCGCCCGCACCGTGCAGGAGGCCGGCTTTGCGCCGCTGATGGCCGCGGCCATTGCCGACAAGCAGGATGGTGTGGCAAAGCTGGCGCGCGAGGGGGTGTTTGCGGGTATCGCGAAGGATGCGGCCTGGCAGGAGTATGCGGATCGGTTGGTCAACCACGTCGCTACAAAATAGAGAGCTAATAGCCAAGAAAGGATCTTGGCTTTAGCCGTATTTCTTCAAGGCACCACAGCGCTGATCCTCGCCAGGAGCGCACGAGCAAAAAGGAATCAAAAGGCCGCGGAGCAGGCCATGCGCAGACATCCGCGGAACCGGCGATGCCGGGCCGCCGGATGCGCCCCCGGAAGGGGGAAGGCGAAGCGACACGCAGTGCGCGCAGCCTGGGGGTGAGCCTACTATTCAGCCTTCACATTCCCCGCCGCCAGCACCGGCTTCCACCGCGCAATCTCCCGCACGATGAGCTGCCCAAACACCTCGGGCGTGGCCGGCGTGGCCTCGGCGCCTTCGGCCGAGAAGCGCTCGGCCAGCGCGGGCGTGCCCAGCGCCTGGTTGATCTGCGCATTGAGCTGCGCCACCACGGCAGCGGGCGTGCCGGCGGGGGCGACGATGCCGTACCACTGGTCCGCCTCGAAATCCTTGGTGCCGGGCACGCCGCTTTCGGCCACGGTCGGCACGTCGGGCAGGAGCGCGATGCGGTGGGGGCTGGACACCGCCAGCGCGCGCAGCTTGCCGGCCTTGATGTGCGGCAGCAGCGCCGGCGCGCCGGTGAACAGCAGCTGCAGCTGGCCCGCGAGCAGGTCCGTCACCGCCGGCGCCGTGCCCCGGTAGGGCACGTGCAGGAAGGACGCGCCGGTCTGCAGCTTGAGGTACTCGGTCGCGATGTGCGCAGCGCTGCCGTTGCCGCCGGAGCCGAAGGCCAGCTTCCCCGGCTGTGCCTTGCCCAGCGCCACCAGTTCGGCCAGCGTGCGTGCCGGTACCGAGGCATGCACCACCAGCACGTTCGGCACGCGCGCCACCCAGGCCACGGGCGCGAAGCTGCGCACCGGGTCGTAGTCGAGCTTGGGGTAGAGCGACGGGTTGATGGCCAGCGTGCCGATGTGGCCCATCAGCAGCGTGTAGCCGTCGGCGGGCGACTTCGCCACCTTGTCCGCGCCGATGGAGCCGCCGGCGCCGGGCAGGTTGTCGACCACCACCGGCTGGTGCCAGGCATGGCCCAGTTCGATGCCGATGGCCCGCCCGAGTACGTCGGTGGAGCCACCGGGCGTGAACGGAATGACCATGCGGATCGGCTTGGACGGATACGCCTGCTGCGCGGCAGTGGCGCGGCTTGCCGGCAGAAGAGCGGCCGCCGCTGCCGCAAGGCAGGCCTGGCGACGGGTGATGCGCGTGGACATGGCGTTCGTCAATCGGGCTTGATGCCGGCTTCGCGGATCAGCTTGCCGTAGCGCGCCACGTCGGTTTTCAGCAGCTTGGTGAACTGCTCGGTCGGCCCCGGCAGCGGAATGCCGCCGGCCGCTGCGAGCTGCGCCCGCACCTCGGGCGAGTCGATGGCTTTCTGCACGGCGTCGTGCAGCTTGTCGACCACGGGTTTGGGCAGCCCGGCCGGACCGACGAAGCCATACCAGACGCTGGCCTCGAAACCGGGGTAGCCCGATTCGGCCACCGTCGGTACGCCCGGCAGCACGGCGGAGCGCTCGGCGCTCATCACCGCGAGCACGCGCAGCTTGCCCGACTTGGCGAGCGGCAGCGCCTCGAGCGCATTCACCGCGACCACGTCGACATGGCCGCCGAGCACGTCGGTGAGCGCCTGCGCACCGCCCTTGTAGGGCACGTGCCGCAGTTGCAGGCCGGCGGTGTGCTGGAACAGCTCCATGGCCAGGTGCGGCGTCGATCCGTTGCCCGGCGTGGCGACGGTCAGGCCGCCCGGCTTGGCTTTTGCCGCCGCGACCAGCTCTGGCAGCGTCTTGATGGCCGACTCTTCGCGCACCGTGAATACCACCGGCACGCGGCCGACCGATGCCACCGGCGTCAGCTCGCGCTCCAGGTCATAGGGCGCGGGCTGGAACAGCGACGGGTTCACCGCCAGCGCATTGGCGGCCAGCAGCAGCGTGTAGCCGTCGGGCGGGCTGGTGATGACCGACTTGATCGCGATGTTGGTGCCCGCGCCGGGCTTGTTCTCGACGATCACCGGCTGCCCGAGGATGGCCGACATCTTCAGGCCTACCGAGCGCGCGATGGCATCGACCGCGCCGCCGGCGCTGTAGCCCACCAGCACCTTCACGGGCTTGGAAGGGAACGCGTCGGCCGCGCCGGCAATGCCGAAGTGGCCGGACATGGCCAGCGCGGCCACGCCGAGGACGAGGCGTCGGGAAAGGGGTTTCATTGCTAGTTGTCTCCGGAGTCGAAATCGGGCGGGGCTCAGCGCGCTGGTCGAGGCGCGGCGTCGTTGTCCCAGGCTTGCGGGGCCGCGTCCTTGCCGGCCACCGAATACAGCGCGCCGGGCGCATTGCGGGTGTGCTGGAAGTCTTCCAGCGACTGGCCGCGCATGGCGGCATAGATGTGCAGGTTCGACACGCTCACCACCGCGCCCAGCTTCTCCAGCATGAAGAAGATCACGCCGTACTGGATCAGGCCGCGCCAGTCGCGGTGGCGCACCATGTCGCGCTCCTTCGCGGTCAGCGCCGCGGCCTCGAAGGCGGCTTCCTCGTCGGCCACGAAGGCGGCGCGATGCGCAGGGCGCGTCATGCCGTGCAGGAACTTGTTGAGCCTGTAGGCGCGCACGCTGGTCTCCAGCGTGAACGGGTAGGTGCCGCGCAGCGCTTCCACGCC
>Ga0116227_10013071_pt1 | contig 13235 bp, 8 predicted proteins | sample S1TSphgellanicum_FD_89693 | JGI IMG/M metagenome (GOLD analysis project Ga0116227, IMG submission 89693) | Host-associated microbial communities from peat moss isolated from Minnesota, USA - S1T2_Fb - Sphagnum magellanicum MG | ecosystem: Host-associated > Plants > Peat moss > Unclassified...
GTGTCAGTCCCTAGAAAACATGAAAAGTATTCAGAACCGTGCAGGCAGTGGTGTCCAAACTTGGAACACCAGAAGATCAAAAAGCTAGACTGAGTGTTGCAGAAAGTGTTGCAAAAAGTGTTAAGGGAGGCTTGTGAAACATGTGTAAGAGGTACCATAACATCTCTGCTGTATGAATGTGCAATCTAGAGAAGCTTCATGTTTTTAGGAGGAATTTTGTGATGTGCAATATGAATGTGCAGATAATAATTTTGTGGGAATTCTTCCAGCTGGTGCAATTGTGAAATTCATGAGGAAAGAGTCTTATCCATAGAAGATTTCCGTGCTTGATTGAAGATGAAGCTCAGCATTGTTCAAACTGGTCCATCCAAAGGAACCAGACTGTAGAACCAGATACTATGTGATGCTAAACTGTAGAATGGGAGATCCCAGATCACCCTGAAAGATGCATTCACCATAAATTAAGTTCAGAATACCCAGTATAATTGACCAGGGGAATGAGGAGATTCTTTAAAAATATGCAGGAATTTTTTCCTTCATTCTTTGAAGAAGAAACAGAAGCATTCACAGAATATGCAATCTGTCTGGCCATTTTCAGAATTGGACTAATCAATTGAAATTCAAGTCTTTCGAGCCCGCTCTCTAAACTAGGAGTAAATGCACAAGGATAGGCCAGAGCTACAGCTGGCTTGAGAAGATATCTATGAGATTTCAGAGAAAACACTTCAGCAACACTTTGAAGGTAATCTGACAATGCTGTGGTCCATCATAACCTTATACATGTCTCTCACAAAATGTCAGACCATCACCTTCATCATGAATAGCGCTGACAAGCTGCCATGGCACCCCTCCCTCCCACCGACTTCATCGGCTCCTCTGGAGGAGTGCAGACAAATCTAAATAGATCTGTGTTAAATCTCAGGCAAACCAAACAGAACAGAGCAACAGGCTTTCCTGGCACTGAATCGTTTTGGTATTCATGGAAGTGGGTTTGGCCCATTGCAGGATGGATTAACAAACAGAGTAGGCAGTGATTAATACCCACCTATATGTTCCCCCTCTCTTCTCTTGCTTTCATTTTGTCTCACAGCTGAAACAGGTAGGCGTTCTGGAAGTTTTGAAGTCTCTGCAAAAGTTGGAAATTCACTTTGTAGTTTTGAATATTTTGTACCATTACAATTGCAAAAGGAGGCTTTCAGGGAGTGGGAGATGAATTGATATGGTTTTCTGCTGACTGGTTAGGTCAATTGGATGAATTTGGTATTGCAACGGGAGCTGAGCGTGAGGAGTTGGAAGCAAAGCGTGAGGTATGGAATCTCTTGATTTTACTCGCCTCACATTTTGCCTACAGGCGAGCAGGTTTTTCTTTTTTTGATGTCTTGCTGGTATTGACTATTGACCTGTACTGCAGGGTAAAAAGCGATTTGATCTTGATCCTCCTCGTGGACCATTTGGAACCCATGTAAGGTTTTGGATTTATCTCTCAGGGGGTTAGTTGGACATTTTTCATTCCACGGCAAAGTCCTTTGTCCCTCTGTGTGATTTCCCTTTGTGTTCTATGTTAATCTTTTAGTCCTTGTGGGCAATAAAATTTGTCCTTGTTTTGTGTGCATGTCACTTGTTTTGACTTTCCATTTTTGCTTGTTCACTTTTGAAGCTGTTAGAATCTCAAAATCCCTCTAGTTCTAGTAGTATTTCTTATTTTCTCTTTCAATGTACAGGATGCCCCTGCAATTGTGGAGTCGCACTATGATGTACGGATAGTTGGGTGTTCAGGAGGTGTTGGTGGTAAGCGCCTTGGTTTTAGATACTGTGCCAAGTTTAGCTCTCTTGGAATATGTTGATTCAAATAGTTTGTCAGCAAAGTATCCATAAGACAGAATCTTTGAAGATGTTTGACACTCACAGACAGCCCACTGATGAAAGCAGGTGATGGTTAGACTCGAGAGATAATAGTCCCCTCTAGAGAATTACCAATGAGGAAAATTGCTTGATTCAGACATGGATGGTATGCAGAGGAGGAGCATGATGTGACATGGTTCCATCTGGAGAAGGGCAAAACATATGAGTGCCCTGTCTGCTCACAAGTCTTTCAGGTGACCTTCAGCACTGGACATAACACTGCAATAGTTAGCAGAGAGATTGCTTGTTTACAGGACATTGGCTTCTCCTTGTGTGTTAGCTGGCATATTCCAAATCAGTCCATCCAAAGGAACCAGACTGTAGAGGGTACTATGAGTTCAGTCTATGTCATGATTAACATATTGCCTTTTAGAAGTGTCTGTTCCAGCAGTGATGTTCTTGCTACTTGCTGAAGAACTCTCTCTTCAGGTGCCAAATTCATTCACTTATAGACCTGAGTTACCTGAATATATATGCAAACTTCCAATTAAGCTGTTTGCTGGAGAGCTTTGTGTTTGGTTCTCAGGGGAGGTCAAAGCTATTTTGTATGGTAAGTGTGAAGATAGCATCAACTACTTGGGTAGTAATGGTGATTCTATGATTGGTGTTGCAGTTGAAGGTGACTGGAGTGGGTGGCCAACCAGGGGCTGATGAGCATCATTGATGGATTGTTGGCTTATTGCAAGCTGGAAATTTATGTGTTGGCTTACCACAAAAAGGGACATTTGTACACTCAATTTGCACTGCAGAGTGTACTCTTGAGCATTCCTTATGCTTATGACCCTCACTTCTGAGCTAACTTGACAGGCTCTAGCATTTGTAAAGCCTATGCAAGGTTGTCAATTTACACCTGGGTAGTTTGACAGTGAAATCTGTGGAAGCTAATGAGGGTTTTCTCTACAGTTGGAGGGGTATCATTTTTTTAGGATGAAGGGTCTCATTTCAATGTGCTGCTGTACCAGGACTAGGCTGGTCCAGTTGATATAATTCAGGGCATCTGAATGAATGCCTGGTCTATTTCTGTTGTCCTTGCCTTTTGATCTCCCTCCTTTCCTGCAGAAGATAGTCATTGGATGGAACTTTGAAAGCCCAGGAACTATTTTGTCCACATATTTGACCTTTTCTCTGTGGTGTGTCTTGAATGACCAAGAGTTCATCGTGAAGAAACAGGGTACAGGCGAAAATGGTCAGAGAGGTAACCATTTCCAACTTGCTGTTTCAATGTTCAGAAGTAGCTGTTTTAAGAGATTAAACATTTGTTTGAGTGGCCTGGGTGTAAGAACAACAGAGGCTGAGGGGAGCTTATGGAAATTATTTGAAATATAGTGACAGTTAGTATAAGTTTGTAGTAGCAAGTTGGACAACCTAATAGCTAGGCAATTAGCCTAAGAACTTGAATATTGAGGTCTTTTGGAAGTGATCTTATGTATGATCTTTGAGGATTACTTGACATTCAATGTCTACTTGTACTTTGTTGTCGCAGAGTGCTGCATATGTAATTGATTTACTCCTGATAATGAAGGTGTTATTTCTGAAGGAGCAGTGTGGGCACATAGAGAGGGAGGATCCAAGTTGGTAAGTGGGAACTGATGAAAACTAAGATTATGATTATTTAAGTTTATAGGACACTAAAGCATTTATGTGCCATTTGCTTCATGAAATCAGCTGATAGTGGTATGATATATATGTTTAGGTGAATTCATCAACAGGTTTGTTAACCATTTTGGACATTATATATTTGATTCATCTTATTTTTGTCAACCCTTATTAATACTAACATCTCATGATTCCAAAAAAATTTGGGTGTTTGAACATGGTTTTTTTCTTCTTATCTCCTACTATTTCCTTTACAATTGTCTTTACACCTTCTTTGTTCTATACAATCAACATAGCCAAGACAAATTTGTGGGCTTCTGTAAAAGACATTAATGCACATTTTTGCAATATGGACCCTAGTCACAAGAGCTTCATCATTGACCATGTTCAAGAAAGTCAAAAACTTTTGAAAAAACTTCTAATTTTTTCCAAAACAGCTTCCATTTCAAACCATAATTGCACACCACCAAAAGGTTTATCATCATCATTGCTTTTGAACTTGGGAATTCAACCATTAAGTGTAAGGTCTCAAATGTTTCCCCTTTGTTAAATAAAGATGGTTGTTTAGGGTTGATTAATTATAAGTACAAAAAGGAACCTTCAAAACTTTGAACTTTGAAGCTTATAGTCTATTAGTTGCATCTTATTTACCTCATTAACAAAGTTTTGTGTTACATATGTTACATAAATATTTGAATTTTTTTAAAGATACATGTTTGGCTATGGTAAGGGAGAATTTCCAATAACAAAAATTAGGTGAAGAGTATAAACAAATTTGGCAAAGTTTGGCCTAATATCCAAGTGCACTTCAAGACAATGGCATGGCAAAATTGACAAGATTATGAAAACTTCCAATAAAATGACATGACAACACATTGAAATTGGTGCAACAACTTGCAAATGGAATTGTTTCTAGAAAATGTAAAGCATTTTATTAAACATTAGGAAGGTTGGTAAGGTGCATGGAGAATATCTTGATGGTAGCCAAAATGCACCATATGATGTAAGTATGTAGGATGTAATGAACATTGAATATAATGATAATCAGGAAACTACCATCATTGCCATCATCTACATATCTCACAATCTCACTTATCACCATCCCTACCATCATCTAGTTGTTTATTTCATTATTTCATATCATATATTATCAAATGTTATCATCATGGCCGCCTTTGATTTCATATATCAAAGTCCATTGCCAACTATATCAATGATGCAACTCCAATGAGTATTACTTGAATGAAGTGTGGATCTAATGTGAAACCAAAGAAAAAACCTATAAAAAAGATAATGATGCCCAACTTTGCACTAACATTCAAGAATTATGTTAATTAACGTAAAACCCTTTGACAAAATTAAAATAATGAAGATGAAAATGGGGTCACAAATGAGATTGAAATAATTTATGAAAGTTGTAAAAATCCATCATCAAGGAGACCATAGGGATGGACATTGATTGAAGTCCAAAACACTCCAATGACACCTTTCTCAAATTTGGATTTAATGTGAAAAAATGGTTTGTGGTGTGGATTGAATTTGAGTACAATGGAATTATGGATTGGATTTCATACAAGTTCATATAACAAATTGTCAAGTGAATTTGAATACATACCTCATGCAAGTGTTTTGAAGTTTTTAGAAAGGTGAACAAGGTGAAACTCACATAAAATGATACCATGCAAATCAAGATTGCTTGAAGTCTCAAATGACAATGACATTTTTCTCACAATTGGATTTAATGTGCCAAAACGGTTTGTGACACAAGGGCAAATCCAATATGTCCATTGAATTTTCCATACATCATATCATATGCACTTATCTCAAAGGTTTTAAAAAGGATAATGAGGTTCAAAACATAGCTTGATGTAGTGAAGGAAAACACAAAAATTTGCCCACACAAAAGGATATCAAAAATCAAACAAACAAAAATCATCTTGGTTTAGTGTGATATTCCATGCCCTTATTAATAAAAAATTTAATGTCATATTTTATAAATTCTTATTTTTAAAATTATAATAATTTGTTGGTATAGGTATGAATGTGGGTATGAACTAGATGATTGTGTCATGAAAATCCAAAGCATCATAGGTTTATCGGACAAGGTTGTAAATTCAAATTGGCAATTAAGCAATTATACACACAAACTTAAACTAGCATCAAACACACACATGAATGAACATGTCACGAACACATGGCCAACGTGACCTCAAATCCATAGCTTGTATATTTCTATATGCTTCATGAAAGTTCCAAGCTTTTGAAGAGCATATGTGAACTCTATTGAATTTTTGGCATATAGTCAAACAAATGTATATTATAACATATAAAAAATTGATTTGGTGATAATATGTCAATATGAAAGAACCCTTGAAGATGGATGAGTCCATAACAAAACATCATCTATTTGTATCAAACACAATAAAAGAAGTGAATGGGATTCAAGTCCTATTGATTATAACAGGTTGATACCTTGAAAATAAAATAGAATGGTTAAAGATTTGGAATTTTAACAATAAAGTAATCGAAAATTGCCATTAGAGGTAATGTTTTAATTCCTAAAACATCTTCCATTACATTTATTCCAACTTGCAATGGGAACAAATATATGAAATAGGAAACATGATATCTCATATATGAATTTTTCCAAAGAGGGACCTCTTGATATCTAGCCAAAAATGCACCACATTCCATTCTAAACTTTTGATGGTTTCTAGGTTTGATGGATCAACAATTCCAAAAACCCAAATAACTTGTGATCACAAATATAAACTCCAACCTTGAAGTTCACATTGACATTCAAAAAACATTTTAAATGGTATTTCATTTTGTTGATTTAAAAGTTGTAGACTCATTTGAAAGGTTGTTGATAAAAATATTATTTTCACTACAAGGAATTTGCATATCGATAATTGATTTTTTCAATTATAAAAGATATGTGATTGCAAATTCCTTTAGTCACTTTGAACAAGTTGCATAAAATTTTTGTCATAAAAGACATTACATGACACCAAGTCAAAACCCTAACCTAACCTACATGAGATGCCTAGGTTAGGTGGCCTTCCCTAACTAGCCTAAGTTGCTTAGGTTAAAAACATGAGCTAGGCCATAACCTAAATGGGTTTGGTTAAACACTTTGGCCTACCGTAAACACCTAAACTACATAACTTAAACTACAATAAATAGGTTGCAATAGTCAAGATTTTATCCCCTCACCATCACATTGAAGGGAAAAATGTTTATCATTGCATCAACTTTTTTCTTATGTAATATGAAATGGATTCACATTTTAATAAGCATTTTTTTTAACCTACCTAAATGACATACTCAACTTACTGTAGGTTATGTAGGCTACCAAGGGGCCTACTTAGGGGTTCCTTAAGCTACCTAGGCTAGCTAAGGGCTAATTAAGGTACCTAAGGGTTGCCTAGGTTACTTAGGGGCTACCTATGGGTGAAAGCATGATAATTAGAGCAAAAACATATTTTGTTTAAACTGTAGTTTTAAAATATGTCAACATTAACATAAGAAAATATATTCAAAGCCTTTTTAAATGTCATTATGAAAACATCCATGCCTTCATTGAATTTATGGTTAATTGAAGACAAAACTTGAATATTTTTAATGTAATAAAAATAGGTAATAAATAATCCCAAAACTAATTGGTGAATATTTTGTTCTTTCTTACTTTTACATTAGAAGTTTGATGCATTTTGATTATAATATGAACAAGTTGAAAAGCTAAAAATATATTTTACCACACCATTAACTTAAAGGAAAAAATTATTTGCAACCTATTTTGCAAGTTGTGAGATTTGTGTGTGTTTCCATGAATTATATTTAAGCATTTAGTTTTAAAATATAATTGGGCAAACTTATCCTTGGGTGGTACCACTAGGATTGTCACACCCAAATTTTTGTGACCCATCTAACTTTAGGAAAACATAGGACTTGCATTTTTAAAAAAATTATTCCAAATTATTTATCAAAAGGTTTTCCATGTCATGTAGAATTTAAAGCTCTAATTAAATTTACAAAAAATTGTGTTTTGATGTGGAAAATGAATGCATAAGCAAAAAGTTTTTAAAATGTCACATGGGGATTTTCTTGATCAAGAACACAAAAGGAATCTATTTTTGGGATTTTTTCTTGGATGTTATTTTTCAAGAATACTTCAAATGTCAAACTACTTGATGTCTTTTATAGATAAATGATTGAATCAATTTTGATTTAGTTATGAATTTTTGAAGTCAAGATCGTGAAACTTTGAAAGGCCATTGATGTTAGGAACACAAATGATAACTATTTCACATTTTGTTATTCAATGACTAGTTTGCATCATTCCCTTGTGCATGTACTAAATAAACAAGAAAAAAATATTTAATGTGTAAATGTAAGGACATTTTTTTTTAAAAAGTCAAGAACTAGGTCTGGAATGGGTTAAGAATGGATTAGATCCAAATTGTAAATGCATATTATAAGTTTTTGGGTGTCCATTATTTTTCATGAATGTGTGCATAAGTGGGGAACACATAGCCAACCTATTCCAATCAAATAAATCAATATATAAATAGATGGAATTTAATTTCTTAAATTTGGTGCAACTTTCTTGTGATTTTGGCAAGGTAGTTCCTAGTGGTACCACCCAAGGAAAAGTTTGATGAGTTGTAACAAAATCCAAGAATATGTTCATATTAAACATTGAACTAAATAATATTTTTATGTTCAATATATTAAAGGCTACTTGATGGTTACTTTCCATTTATGTTACAAGGAACAAAAATAATTCAATTTACCATGCTTGGAACCCTACACTAACTAAGGTGCCTAATAGCAACCTAGAGGTTGCTTAGGTTACTTATTTTGTAAGGGTTACCTAGGGGCTACCAAGGGGTTGTTTGAGTTACCTAGGTTACCTAAAGACCTATTTACATGTTGATTAGGTTATGTATGGGCTACCTAGGGGTTGGTTAGGCTACTTATGATACTTAGATGTTAACTAAAGTAACCAAAAGCCAACCTAGGGGTTGCCTAGACTAATGAGGATACTTAGGGGCTTACCTAAAGGTCACCTAAACTAATTAGGGTACCTAAGGGCCTACCTAGGAGTTATTTAGACTAACTAAAATACCTATGGGCCTAGCAAAAGATTGTTAAACTAACTAAAGTACCTAAATGCCTACCTAGGGGCTACTTAACTTAATTAAAATACCTATGGGCCTACCTAAAGTTGCCTAAATTAATTAAGGTACCTAGGGGTCTACCTAGGTGCACCAGAAGAAAATTCCAATTTTGTAACTAGTATTTGCAACTAAATTCCAATTACACACCCCACATGCAACTACATTTGGCACAGCTACATAAAACAAGTTGTAGTTGACTTGTAGTTGCATGTGACATATGATACTTGACATGTATATACATTTTCATCCATATGTATTCCTACAAAAAATTACATATGCAACTATGTGTGCAATTAAATGACAAGGTTTCTTTTATGACATGTGTCATTTAAAGACATTTTGGTATTAATATAATATAATATAATAAACTATATTTGGATAATCCAATTTAGGTTTTTAAAGATGTTGACACATGGCATCTAAGCAGGTAAGTGAATAGGGTTTATTTTCTGACACATGTCCATTTTGAATGCCAATTATGCGGTGCCACATGGCATTTAAACACATATTGGTTTTTAATTTTAAAAATTAAATCTAAATTCTCAAGTTTGGGGTTTATAATATGGTGATATGTGGCACCTAGGTAGGTAGGTTGGTTTAAGCAAGGTAGGTAGGTAGGTGGATAAGTAGGCTTATATAGGGTAAATAGGCCTAGGTTAACTAGGTAGGTTTAGAATAACTTTTTTAAATTTTGGGTTTAACTTTTAGGGTTGAACTTTTTTTATTAGTTCATCCCAAATGCACTTGCTTTTGAACTATTTCTAGTCCACTTAAATAATTTTAAAAAGTGAAAGCTATGACAAAACAAATGGGATAAACATTTTAGTTGCAAACATAACCAACTTAGTTGCAATTGTTATCTAATATATATGTTATACTAACCTAGTTCACCTACAAGCTATACTAACTGGCCTAGGCTAATGTAGTATTATATATACATATACTTAATATTTTTGTTATATTTGCCTAGGTTGTAAGGTATATTAGTATAGGCTTAAGTATCATAGATAGTATATTATATTAAGTACCTTAACTGAAATATGTATTACTTTAGGCCATTCTCTTTATAACATGTGTCCATTTTGTACACTAGTAGTTGTATGTTAGTTGCACACACAACCATATAGCTCATATAATATATAATGTCAATTTTGTAGTTGCAAGCATGACCAATCTAGTTGCAAAATGATGGGTTGCATATGACAAGATTTCTTCTAGTGGTGATACCTAAACTAACGAGGACACCTAGGGGCCTACTTAGGGGTTACTTTGAGTTATGTAGGGTATCTAAAGGTTGCTTAAATTACATACAATACCTAGGGACTACCTAGGTAAATGTACGTTTGCAACTATATTATATAGTCATAATTCAAGTTGAATAAAATTTTACATGTTGTGTAGTCATCTATGAATCACAAAAATAATTAAGTTTTCATCTATTGTTGGATACCATCATTTGTGAATGATATGAATGTTCTTTTCCTTTCCATTTTCATCCAAACCAACAATATTCACAAGTCATAATCACATCCACAATTGAAAACCATGTTGTCAAATATGCACTTACAAGTTGTTTTTAACATGGTGCTACAAATAACAATTGAAATGATAGTAAAAAATGGTTAATTTGGACATAAGTTGGAAAGACATGGGTTGGTATGGACAAGTTTCCTTGTATTTCATGGACACATCACTCCTAAAAAATTCTTGTGATTTCTTTTCATTGTTCAAAAATTCTTTCAACACCATCAAATCATTCAAAACATTGTACATGTAATGAGACTATAAAAGATATGCCTAAAATTTTGGGGACTAGGGTGTATTTCATGACATCTATATTTTAGGATGTCCAAAAACATGTTTGAAACAATCACACAAAACTACTTATCTATTTTTCATGCCTATTCTTAACTTTGAGAAGTGGGACTCTTTCAATCTTGCTAACATATGCAAAAACATGGAAACCATGATTAGGACAATTTACAACTATTGTCCAAACTTATTCATGTAATCATATGCAACATACTTCTATGCCATGTATGCAACATCAGTCATGATTATGACTATGCAACCCCTGATTATTTCAAGGTTTAGTTTTGCTACAAGGTATGACCCAATCTAAAGCCAAAATGTTTTGTTTTTACAAAGCATTCATTTAACTTCCATGTACCAAAACATTTCTCCCAATATCAAATACCTTTGCCACTCAAGCGTAAACTAAACCATTCATTCTCAAAATGAATGAAAGCTTGTATGTTTGAAAGTTTAAATCGAAGTCAACATATTTTTAATACTCAGTTTACAACTACTGAAACAATTGAAAATCGCACAAAATTCTTTGGGATGAAATTTCATCAACATTAAAACATTATGCAACAAACCAAATTAATGTTTGATGTTTTGAACTTATACAATGATTTTTTGAAATTAAGGATTGTTAACATAATCCTTACCTTTTTTTACAAAGATTGGACCCTCAACTACATGATTAATAACCATCTTGAAAAAGGTGTAACTAAGCTAGGTAACTAGGTTAGGCACATAGCAAAATAGGTAGACCTAGGCTAGGTTAGGTAGTTAGCTAGGCTAAATAGGTAGTTGCAAAAGTAGGGCCATGCTATCTTACTAGAGAGATAGGAGCCTAACTTCTAAGTAGGGAGGCTAAGTAAGTAGCTAGGCTAACAAGTTAAATAGTAGCTAGATGTAAATTATAGGTTCAGTAACTAGGTAGACTGCACTAGCTAAACTTGTACATAACTATGTTAGGTAGCTAGCTCATTAAGTGGGTAGTAATGTTAATTTAGTTTCATAATTACATTGAAATTTATAATACCTTTTAATTTTAAAATGTAAATGTATTACATTAATTTTAAATACATCTCTTTCCAATTCATTTATGCAAAATTTTAGTCAATTAAATTCTACTATATTTAAAATTCCAAAAAGTTAAAACACTAAATTAATTTTAATATCTCGAATGGGAAGAAAACCAAGAATAATAATTGAATTAAATTTTTATTTTTGAAATTTCCACAAAGAAATAAATTTCACTTCTGAAATTATATGATTCAAATTCAAATTTCATTAATTCATAGACTTAATTAAATTATTTTTTGAATATTTCACATTATAAGCACCTTACACAATTAAGTAATTTGATACTGATATTGATTGCACATGTACATCATTAATATCATTACTTAGTTTAACTCATAATATAATTTCATAATTATAAGGAAACTTATAATGGTTTTTAATTTCAAAATGTAAAATTTATTATACTGACTTTAAATATATTTAATTCCAGTTGATTTATTCAATTTTTCATACAAGTAAATTCTATGATATTTTAAAATCCAAAACGTTAAATTGAGTTTGGAAAAAACAAAGAAAAATAATTTTATTAAATTTTATTCTAAAACTCTCCCAATGAAATGAATTTCACTTTTGAAATTGTATATATAATTAATATCCCCGGGTCTTTAATTTTTTTTAATATTTAAAAAAATTTAAGTTTCTAATTTAAAGAAATTAAATTAATTCAAGTTTCACATGTACATTAGTTATGTTTGATTTTTTAAAATATTATTAAATATTAATTTGAGCTTCCATTTTTTCACATGTCATTAATTATGTTATATTTTAGTTGTTGTTCTCTAATTGTATTTTTATATGAAACATTACAATTAATAAGTGAGAAGGTGAAATTCATAATCTACTTTCATATCATAATATTTCACATCAAAAAATTATGTTTTTTTTAATCACATGAAACATGTCATATTTCACAACAAAATGTTTATGACTATTTTTAATCACTTTACATAGTCCACGTATGTGTTGGATAATCCACATATCCTTTGGTATGTTTTGATTTGATTATAATGTCATTTGAAATTAATCAAAGCAAACACCCCCTACTTTTTTTATTTATTGAAAATAAACATAATGAATCATTATGGATAAAGTATGGTTAATTCCATAATTATTATAATTGGAGTGTAAGGGGTGTGTAAAAGCCATGTATTTATAATAATTCACGATGAGAGCAAAAATAAAATAAAATTTGTGAGTTGTGGACCAATTTTGAAGCTTATTATTAATAACCTACCAGCCAATTCTGAATTTTTAAAATAAATGGTCGAAATTGATAACCGTCTAGTTTTGAATTTTCAAAATCTAATAACCTACCTAGATGACTCGATTATCATTTAGGTAGGTTATCAATCTTCAAATATTAATTTTAAAAATTAAAAAATTAAAAAATTAAAAAAATTTATAGCCTAGTGTATAACTGAAAAGTTAACCAACAAATATTAACTTGTTATTTGATAACCTACCCTTATGCATAACCAACAGTTATTACCCATTTTTAAAAATAAATCTAATTGGCACCCAATTGTTGTTATATTGATATTGATAACCGGTGTGATCCCCACCACCCCCCCCCCCCCCCCCCCACCCCCAACAAACCACCCCCCACACAATCATTTTAAAACAACAAAACAACCAAACTCACCAACACACAACATACTACCCGGAACCGAACCACAA
>Ga0116227_10013072_pt1 | contig 13235 bp, 18 predicted proteins | sample S1TSphgellanicum_FD_89693 | JGI IMG/M metagenome (GOLD analysis project Ga0116227, IMG submission 89693) | Host-associated microbial communities from peat moss isolated from Minnesota, USA - S1T2_Fb - Sphagnum magellanicum MG | ecosystem: Host-associated > Plants > Peat moss > Unclassified...
ATCGACGGCTTCTACAACCCGATCCGGCGACACTCCGCCCTCAACTTCACCAGCCCGATTCAATTCGAAAATAGGCCGGTAAATGAGCTAATGCCTCTCCACTAAAGCGGGGCAAGTCCAGACGCCATTGTTTGTGAAATAAACCAAGGCGGGGCGTTGGTTACGAGTGTGTTGCAAAGTGTTGGGGCTGAGTTGCCGATAAAATCAGTTCACGCGAGTAGAGGAAAAACTGCGCGCGCGGAGCCGGTCAGCGCGTTGTACCAGCAAGGCCGGGTTCATCATGTTGGCGTGTTGCCGATGCTAGAGGATCAATTGTGCAGTTGGGTGGCGGGCGAGAGCGCCAGCCCTGACAGGCTTGATGCGCTGGTGTGGGGCGTTACGGAGTTGGCGCTGGGAACTCGGAAGAAAGAGCCGGAATGGGTGAAGCAGAATCGACTCTGGAAACCACCCAGTTTGATGAATTTATTTGCGAGGTAGCATGTCGATAAGTGATAAGATTGGCGGTGAGTTGGAAGAACTGGCAACCACCACTTTGACAGCTATCGGCTTAGTGCCGATGTTCTATGACCTAGCGTTTCGCCGTGCGCAGAAGGGCGAGACTCCCCATTTAGAAGATGCTCGCGCTCAGGCCGCACATGCGCGTAAGATGATTGCCAATCTGTCACAACGCCTTGATGACATCGTGCGCAGCCTGGATCACTGCCTTATTGCCTCCGTCAATTCTGATAACCGTCTCAGCTAGAGAAGTCATTGGCTAGAAGACGGTTCCGAGAAAGGATTTGCCCCGCCGCCCTCGCCTGGAGCCTGGATGTTGGCGCAAGTCAGGAAAGCGGCGATGACCGTGTTGCTTCCATTAAGCGAAACTTGCTCTGGAGCGGCATGACCGGCAGTTACAGTCATTGAACTTGCCTTATTCATATCGGAAACGATGTCTAACAACTTGTCCGGGTCAACCTCGGCCGCGATAGAGGTGCTTGTGTTGCTGGTAATTGGGAAAGGGTATTGATTTCCGTTTACGTCCGGTTCAATCGTGCCGGTAATGTCAGCTGGAAGTGCCCATGAGTGATTTTCCAGTCGAAACTCAATATCTGTATTGTCAGCACGGATTCCGAAGTTGGCATTCAAGTTGATTGCTAGGCAAACATCTGGCGGGTCAGTGATGGACGTAGAATGTTCTAGGGCAGCCCAATCACCGTCCTGTGCCAGCGGGATAATCTGCTCGTCCGCACGCGCGCTTGCGGCGTATAGAGATAATATAAAAGACGCGACGAGTTGAATGCGCGCTGTCTTCAAAACTCCCATGTAAGTTCTCCCTTCTAATAAGGGATTGTAAGGCTTGAACGTTACCAAGTCGAGCGGGATTCTAGGCTCCTGTATCCTGCCACTCGCAAAATGAGGTAGCTGGCACCAAGCAGCGATTTGCGGTGCTGAGCCAGCGCCGCCAATAGGGGCTGTTTGTGTTGCGGATATTTGTGACCGGCGCTCCGCCAAACTGTGGCGGCCCTGGCATCCCCCAGCGCATCAGAGTCAGTTCGCGCTCGCCTTCGGAGGTGTTGCGGATGACCGGGGCCAGCACATCCGGGAAGATCGCTGGCAAAGGTGGCAGATTTCTAGTTGCGTCTTTCATGGCCCGCGTCAATTCGCGGATTGCCTTTTGGCCTTTGGATAGGCTGTAGAGGTTGCACATTTTGGTGTTTCCGGGCTGCTTATATGTCGGATGAAAGAGGATTATTTGATCGCGTGCATTTTCGAAGTTAGTAGAAAGTGGCAGCTTCGTTTTCGGGTTGTCACCGCAGAAGAGCAGCTATTCAGTTCAGCTCAGAGCATGAATGTGCCGGGGAATTGCAAGTCTAGCTTAGGGGCAGACCGCTGTGCAATTTTATTTCCGCCAAGGCTACCGGAATGCCTATATCCTTTGCCACTCCAAGCACCCATGACCCAGCCGCTCCAAGACCGCCGAGACACTTGGAAACGCCTGAGCGGTTTCCCTCTTTGGCAGCGGTTTCGGCTTGAGCTACGGTGCCGATTGCAGCATAATCGCTCGCGTCCTTTGCCTTGCTAAGTAAGGCAACTCTCAGTTGTTCAAGCTCTTTTGAAAGGTGCGTTAAATCCGCCCCTTGGTAATGGACAGCCGCGGCTGAGTTGTCTGTGGAGTTGATATTTAGGAGAGCGTTGTTCCCTGCTGCGTGGTTAGCATGACCGCCGGATTGACCGAGGTTTTGGATCGTAACATTCCCATTGCCTACATGGAATGAAACGCCGTGCGCTTGCTGTATTTCCGTTTGAGAGAATGTCATCCCGCTGCCTTTCACTCCGGACTTTTCAAGGGAAATCGCCCAGTCTAAGACTAAATTACGCACTGCATCGAGGATGCCTTGCATTTGAGAATGCTGTATAAAGCAGGCAAACTCAAACGTTATGTCAAATAATTCGCGAAGCGTTTGCTGCTGCTCAGGATCATAGCCGAGTATCAATCGTCCTTCAGTTCGACAAAGGGTTTCAATTTCAGCCACTGAATCTACGATGAATCGTCTAGTAATTGTGGCGTCTAGCTCCGCCGTCGGGGATTGGGCTGGAATCCACCCGTGATAGGGGTTTTTCGCCTTCAGCACCCCTTTCAAAATGCGATAGGGCGGTACGTCGTCTTGCCCGCGATAGCCGGATAATTCGAGCTTGCACCAAGCAGGCGCATCGGTAAGCCCCAATTTTGACGCTACTATGAGGGCCTTCCTGAGCAAGCTGCCAACAGGAACAGCCGGGTTGGCAGCATCCTGCTGCAGTTCATCTACAAGGGAAGAAGCTGCCACTGGTCCACTCCGCCAAGGATTCGCAAAGAGATACCTTAGCGGATATGGCGTGCGGTAACAGGGGGCGTGCCGGATATGGGCCCAGATTCTTGGCATCCAATGCGCTGGATTGGTGTTGTGGCCGGGGCGTTGTTGATGGGCCGCAAATGCTGGGCGGTATCCTTGCATGTGGCCTTGTCCTGGCAACACGCCGCCGCCACGCCCCGCCAGGACAAGGCCACGCACCATGTCCCGCGCCCGGTCACACCGCCCTACGCCCGCACCGCCACCATACCAACCCTCGCCCCGCCGCCCCCAACCACTCCGTCGCGCACTGATCCCCTAGGCTGAGCTAATGCGCGCCAACATCGCGGTGGTCGTATAGCGGAGCTATGCGCCGGGTGCTGGAGAGGATTGCGCCCCAGTAATGCAGGGGCGGTAAGATGGGGGCATCAAGAGGGGGGAGCCAAGTAGAAATTTAAGAGAATTTACAATTAAATCAAAACCTTAAACGGCGTTTCTGGCGGAAGAGGTAGGGTCCAAACCGCCATTCGCCGGGGTCCGTTGCTCTTAAAAAAGCCACAGATAATAAGGGGAAACTCTCCATCACTAATCGTTACGCTTCGCTTGCGTTCGCCTCAATTCGCATCTATGGTGTAGCAAGTAGCGTAGCAAGGATTCGATGGCGGACACTAAAAAGACGGCGAAGCATTTTGAGAGCCTTACGGCTCCGGGCCGCTATCCGGATGCTGGCGGGCTTTACCTGGTGATTGTCGGCAAGAGCCGGACATGGATGTTCCGCTACAAGCGGGCGGGCAAAGGGCATTGGATGGGCTTGGGGCCGGATAGCCTGGTGAGCCTGGCCGATGCCCGCGACACCGCGATTGATTGCCGCCGCCTGCTACGGCAGGGGATAGACCCGATTGAGGCGAAGCGCGCGGCCAAGGCGCAAGCCGCCGCCGAATCCGCCCCGGCCAAGACATTCGAGAGCGTGGCGGATGACTATATCGCCGCGCATAAGGCCGGGTGGAAAAACGAAAAGCACGGCAAGCAATGGCGTGCCACGCTGGAAGCCTATGCCTTTCCGCTGTTTGGGCAAAAGCCGGTTGCCGGCATCACGGTTGATGACGTGCTGGATTGCCTGACGCCAATATGGGAGGCCAAGCCGGAAACCGCATCGCGCGTGCGGGGCCGGATTGAGAACACGCTGGATTACGCGAAAACGCGAGGCTGGCGAACGGGTGAAAACCCCGCCCGGTGGAAAGGCCACCTTGACCACCTATTGCCCGCCCGCGCGAAAATCGCCCGCGTGGTGCACCATGCCGCCCTGCCATGGGCGGAGCTGCCCGCCGTCATGGGCAAGCTGGCGGATGCCGGCGGCACCAGCGCGCTATGCTTGCGCTTCACCATCTTAACCGCCGCCCGCTCCGGTGAGGCGCGGGGCGCGCGGTGGAATGAGATTGATATGGCCGGCAAGGTTTGGACCGTGCCAGCGGGCCGGATGAAGGCCGCGCAAGAGCACCGCGTTCCGCTCTCCGACTCCGCCCTGGCAATCCTGAAGGTGGTTGCACCGCTCAAGAGTGCTGACGATGGCCTAGTGTTTCCCGGCGGGCGGAAGCTTAGGCCCCTGTCTGACGTGGCGGTGAGCAAGGCGCTGGCGGCCGTGGCGGATGGCTTCACTGTGCACGGTATGCGCTCCACCTTCCGGGATTGGGCGGCGGAAAGCACGAATTATCCCCGCGAGGTGGCGGAAGCCGCCCTTGCTCATACCAACCGTGACAAGGTGGAGGCGGCCTACCGGCGAAGCGATCTATTTGAACAGCGCGCCCGGTTGATGCGCGAATGGGCAAGATTTTGCACCGGGCCGGCGGTCAAGAGCGGCACGGTAACGACGATTCGGAAGCGCGCTTAATGCTTTTCTATCCCATGACATTGTTGACAATGTTGACACTGTGAGCGGCGGGGTTGGCGGAACTGGGAGACCCGAAACCATGAACGGCGATGGCATCGCAATGCCACCGAGCTACATGCTTGAGGAACAGCAAATTCTCAAAGAGGTGAAGGCTTGTTTTGTTCCAAGCCGCTTGGTGCGCTTTCCGCCGCCAGACTTTCTTTTGCGGGATATTGCGCACTATATTCGGATGGCAAGAGCAGAACCAAAAGATTTCATGACAGGTCAAGATCGGACTGAACTCGCAAAAGCAATAAGAATAATTCTGGATGGTCTACCGCCGCTTATTGAGCGAGCGGATGCCGAGGCGGCCAAGGCAAGGGCAGAGGCGAGATCGACAAGTCTGGATGTTTTCGCAAGGGATGCAAGAGTCCTCCATTCAGCAGCCCTTCCCTTCTTGAAATTTACAGAACCTTTCAACCCACGGGGCGGCTGGCACGGGTGGGCAAGGATATTAAGGGTGATGGTTCAGCATGTGCTGACAAGGCAGCAACCGCGCCTTGGCTTTCTCCCCGACCATCCAATAAACAAAAAGCGGTGGCAAGTAAGTTTCGGAAAAGCGACCAGCCCCGGAATCATAATTCTTTGCAAGTTACTCGCATTGGCCGGCTTTCCGGACAAAGACCCGGAGGCGGTGATCTCCGCCCTGGACGATACTCCAAAGACCGCCAAACGTGCGCACCCCCGGCGAAAAGGGGGGTAAATAAGATTTTCGTTTACCAGACTTTTTCGATGATTCGCTCGGATACCTAAGCATCCGTTTCAATAACGGAGTGTCCCATGACTGAAAAACTCGTTTATCGCCCGGTGGAGGTGCAAGCCGCGCTGGGCATCCGCAACACGAAATTCTGGGCCTTGGTGAAGGCCGGCTCGCTGGACACCCGCAAAATTGGCTCTGCAACCGTTGTGCCGGCGGAGAGCTTGCGGGCCTTTGTCGAAAACCTACCGAAAGCTAACGCCGCCTAACGAAAACCCCGGCCTTGGCGGGACCGGGGCAGATATTCGTGGCGAGCTTTCAACACCTCGCTAGTACGAGAATCTACCGGATTGAGCAAGGCCAAACGAAAGTTTGACCCATGAAGAAAATACACCTTCTCGCCTCCACCACTTGCCCGGATGACGCCTCGCCGGGTGGCATCTTGGCAACCGCGATTCGGTATCTTGCCAATGCGGACCGCACTGCCACCGGAGCAACGCTGATTATGCCGGATGGCACCGTGCGGTATCTTTCACGCCTTGAGGCGGAGCGATTCGTGAATGGCCCGCAATCCGGCGAGGCGAAGCAATGAGCGGCCATACGCTCGCCACCCTTGGCGCGCTTCCCATCTGGGTAGTCTGGCGCAATGAGACGCGGAATGGCAAAGTTACAAAAGTGCCACTAAACCCCAAGGGAAACGGACAATGGGCAAAGGCTGACAATTCCCGCACCTGGGCAATCCGGCATCAAGCTGAAATGGCAGCGCCGCGCCTGGTGAACGGCTCCGGCGGCGGCATCGGAATTGAATTGGCCGATATTGGCGACGGCTTGCACCTTGGCGGCATTGATCTTGATACGTGCGCCAATTCGGAAGCTGGCAAAATCCATGATTGGGCGGCGGAGATTATCGAAGCCATGCCGACATATTGGGAAATTAGCCCCTCCCAAACTGGCGTAAAGGGCTATTTCCTCTACAAGGTAGCAGACCGCGACGCCTTGCGCGCCGCTATGGGGACGCAGCACGGTAGGCAATGGCAAAACGGCGGAGGTGAGCACCCGCCCGCGATAGAACTGCATATTGGCAACCGCTATTTTGCGGTGACAAACAAGCATTTGGCCGGAACGCCCGAAACCGTCGAAACGCTATCGGCGGAAAAGCTGCTCTGGCTAATTCGTGAGGCCGGGCCGGCGTTCAAGGGAAACGGTGGAACGGCGAATGAAAACGCCCCTAGGAACGCTACAGAGGCCGGTGAGGGTGGGGAAGGCATATTGTCCCGCCTTAATCACGCCGCCGCCAGCAACGGGCTTCTGCGCCGCGTTCTGGGCAAGTTAGGCCGCTACGGAAGCCGGAGCGATGGCGCGATGGCGTTGGGGTGCGCTCTCAAGGCGGCGGGGTGGAATTTTGAAGACATGGCCGCCGCGCTGGCGGCGCACCCGGACACCGCTGATTGGGCGCGCGACAAGGGCGAGGAAAATGGCCGGCGTGAGATAAAACGTATTTGGGATAAGGCGGCGAACAAGGCGGCAGATAACGCTCCGGCGGAGCCTTGGGGGGAGCCTGACATGACCGTGTTAAAGCCTAACCGTCGCCCGCCGCCGCCGTTGCCGATGGATGTTTTTGGCGCGGCTTGGGCGCGATGGATTGAGGATGCCGCCGAAGCCGCCGCCGCGCCGGTTGACTATGTGGCGCTGCCTCTACTCGCCAGCGCATCCGCCCTTATCGGCCACGCCCGATGGGCGCAAGCTACGCCTGGCTGGCGGGAGCCGCCCCACCTATGGCTTGGCGTGGTGGGGGATTCCGGCAGTAGCAAAAGTCCTGGCGCGGATTGCCTTATGCGTGACGTGTTGCCCGAAATTGAGAAGCGTATGCTGGGAGATTTCCCGGACCGTCTCAAAGAATGGCGAGCGGCGGCGGAAATTCAAAAGGCCAAACTTGCGTCTTGGGAGAAAGACGTGAGGGCCGCCCATAAAGACGGTTTACCACCGCCGATGCCGCCAGCCGATGCTTCGGGACCGGAGCCGCACGCCCCACGGCTTAGGCAAAGCGACGTAACGATAGAGCGCGTGGCCACGCTACTTGCCACCGCCGCGCCGAAAGGTTTGCTGCTGGTGCGTGATGAACTGGCGGGATGGTTGCTTGGCCAAAACGCATATAACGAATCCGGCCGCGCGTTTTGGCTGGAAGCCTATGGCGGCCGGCCTTACCGGGTAGAGCGGCAAAAGCACCCGGAGCCGATTATTGTCGCACGATTGGCGGTGGCGGTTACGGGCGGCACCCAGCCGGAGAGACTGGCCGAAATGTTCCGAGAGGCAGATGATGGCTTGATGGCGCGTATCGCCTGGGCATGGCCTGAACCTAAGCCTTTCCGCATATCTAGCACTGCACCCAATGCCGATTTTGCAATTAGCGCTCTGGATAAATTGCGCGCGCTGGAATTGATGCCGGAGAGTGGGGACAAGCCCGCTATGCCCACCCATGTGCCTCTGGAAGACTCGGCTCTGGCCATGCTGGAATCTTTTGGGCGCGGCATGCAAGAAAAGCAGCAATCGGCGGGCGGCCTTATGTGTTCCGCCTACGGTAAGGCGCGCGGGCTGGCCTTGCGGTTGTCCCTGGTGCTGGGATTTCTGGATTGGGCGGCATCGGCCGGCTATGATGCGCCGCCGGCCAAAATTAGCGAGGCGGCATTATCCCGCGCGTGTGATCTTGTAGCGGATTATTTCTTGCCGATGGCGGAGCGGGTTTATGGTGATGCCGCCGCGTCCGCCACCGAACGGAACGCCACCACCCTTGCCCGCTGGATTATGAAGGAACGGCCGCCAGAGGTCCATGTGAGGCGGTTGCAGCGTGAGGTGAGACTACCTGGCCTGGGAGACGCCAAAACCATCCATGCCGCCGCTGGCGCGCTTGTGGAGGCCGAATGGTTGCAGAAGCCGGAGGCTGGCGAATTTCAGGCGAGAGCGAGAGCAGCATACCCGGTTAATCCGGCCATCCTGGCTTCGCCGCGATGAGCCGGTGGAGCGAAGCATATAGGACGCGCGTTTTAGGGCGTGACAATGTTGACTCTGTTGACAATGTGCCGTTGCCGCCCGTCACCGCCGCGTACAGTGTCAACAGTGTCAATAGTGTCACGGTATCTAGCCCGATGGATGATGCCGCCAGCGATGCCGCGTTTGAGGCAACGGAACGGGCGGCGATGATTGCGGAAGGGGAGAATGGCAACGCCGCCGCGTCCGTTCCACATCGCCTGCCGCCAAGCTGGGCGGATGTGTCAATCATCCCCACGCCCGGCGCGCGCTGCCATTGCTGCCGGGGCGTAAGGTGGTGGTGCGAGGTGGTGAAGCCTTCCGGCTGGCGGTGCGCCGTATGCCACCCGCCGGGGCACCTTGCCGCCGATGACGTTCGGAAAGTGGTGACCTGATTATGCTGCCAGATGATGCGCCGCCCGGCCTGATTAAAGAATTGATGCAGCAAGCCCGCCAGCGCCTCTACGCCGCAACCGGCGAAATGGACGCGATCTGGCGGCGACGGCGTGACATGACCAAAGAGGAATTAATTGCCGCCCTGAAGCCCTATGCGAATGCCGCGACGGCGCTTCCCGATAAAAACACCGCCGATGAATGAGCCGCCGCCCGCCGGAACGGCATAATGTATGCTTATGATATACCTCCAAAAAGCGCGAAGTCTAACGCACGCCAATGGGTTGCGGTGAACCTATGCGGAGACGAGAGCTTGTTAAATTTGCCAAGTAATTTCGGAAAATCTGGAGAGACGGATGGGTGGTTATGGGTCTGGCCGTAGTAGCGGAATGCCGACGGTGGAGAGCGGGCTAACCCTCGATCTGGGCCGCCTGATAAAGCAGCGAAACGTGTGGCTCGGTGCTCATGTTTCTGGGTCTCTTGTTTGGAAAAAGACTCGGTCCGGCGAGAAGGTGGGTGAAATAGGATTCGAGGCTCATCTTGTGGATGACGGCCCGCAGTGGATTCGGTTGCATTATGCGGTCAATTCGAAGCCGATGGATTACAAGGTCAATCTGATTTCCACCCGCTGCAATTTCGGCGGCGTTCGATGGTGGTGGCTCTGTCCCATAACGGGCCGACGGGTGGCGAAGCTATATTTGCCGCCCGGTGCCACGGTCTTTGCCGCTAGGAAGGCTTACAGGCTTCCGTATCGTAGCCAGAGGGAATCCGGGATTGATAGGACGCACGCAAGGCAAGCAAGGCTTTCTGAGAAGCTAGGGGCAAAATATGATTTCTATGAGGGATATGTCCCGGACCGGCCGAAGGGGATGCACAAACGGTCCTATTTAAGACTGTCGGCAAAACTAGAGGACGCGATTGAAGCCCACGAAGAGGAGTTTACGATTGGGGCGATGAGGACATTGAGGAAGTTTGGCCGGCTGGCATGAGTATTCGTGGCCTGTCAGTCTTCGCGTCAGTCTTGCCAATCTGAGGGTGTCGAATAAGCGCCCAAGATGGCCAGGATTGATACAACTAGGGCAAAGATGAGAAGATAGTAAAAGCTCGGTGTGAGATCATTTACCTTGGGCTCTTGCCCGTCATATTTTTTTCCGAGAAAATATCGATGAAAGCACGAAATTGTCGCGGTCGATATGACCCAGACGACCGCAAGACCGACAATATTTGAGAGATCATCATAAACAAAATTTGTCAGCGTTGGTTCATTAGAGAAACCTTTGTCGGTTACTCGGCGAGCTATCGTGACTACGAAGACCGTACCTAAAAATAGAGCCCACATTTTCAAATCTCGCCTAGCCGGCTGACTTTCCACCTCTGATTCAATTTTTTCTGGCTTTCCCGGTTCAGTTTCAATTCCTGCTAAGGAAGAGTCTCGTTCTCTCGGTAGTGTGCTTCGCGCTGCTGCCCGTTCGCGTCGCGCTTCAACTCTTTCAGGAAGGTTTTTACGTGATGCCATATTTTTAGCTTCCCGGACCGAGAGCCAGATTATTGTTGTCTGATCGGGTTAACAGGTCAACACGGTTGCCTAAGCGCGCTCCAACACATTCCGCACCGTAGCCGCGTACCACTGCCCGCCGCGTGCCGTGTGGACGCCGCGCGCATTTAGCGCATCGGCCACCGCCCGGAGCGTGGTTGCCCCGCTGGCCTGTATCTGTCGGATGATGGGCAGGACATTCGCGGCATGGGCATCCGCGTTGCCCTGGTTTGTCACAACGCCCTTGGCCTGGGCGGCCGGCAGATTGGTGCGGTTGCCCAAGGTGGTACCTTGCGCCCGTTTGGCGGCCAGGGCGGCGCGGGTGCGCTCCGCAATCAGGTTGCGCTCTTTCTCCGCCAGCGCCGCGTACACGTGCAGCATGAAGGGGTCCGCATCGGCCCCCAACTCCGCCACAATGAACGGCACCCGGTTTGCCATAAGGCCGGAAATAAACGCCACGTCCCGCGAGAGCCGGCATAGCTTCGCCACCACCACCGGAGCCTTGACCTTGCGGGCTTGTGCCAGCGCCGCCCCCAGCTTGGGCCGGCGTTCCAGCGCATCCGCCCCCTTGCCGGTTTCCACCTCCACATGCTCCGCGACAATCTCCGCCCCTTGGGCGGCGGCGAAGGCGGCAATGGCTTCACGCTGGGCTTCAATGCCAAGGCCGGACTTGCCTTGCTGATTGGTGGAAACCCGAATGTAGCTGACGATCTTATCCATAACCGGCCCCTGAATGTCTCCGTATAATTATTATACGGGACATTTAGTATTTATACAAGTATTTTTATCGCCATGAATGGAGGCGAATGGCCACGGATGAATTTTTCTCGCACATATCGGCCGGTTGCCCTATATCCGCGCCATGGATAACGCCCTTACCTTTTCGGATGTTGAAGCCATCACCGCTGAATCCGCTGGCGATGCGTTTGGCGCGGTGATTGACCATGCCGCCGATGACAAGGCGCGGGTGTTGCTTACCCGCGACGGCAAGGCGGTGGCCGCCATTGTGCCGATAGAGGATTACGACGCACTGGAAGCCATAGAGGACGCACATGACGCCAAGCTGGCGGGCGAGGCGATAGCAGCATGGGAAGCCGCAGGCCGGCCCCGTGGTATCCCGCTTGCCGATGTTGCCCGCGAGCTTGGTATTGATCTGGATACGCCCTGACCTGTGCAGTGGCAGATTGAGTTTGAGCCGGCCGCGAGGCGCGAATTGCGCGGCCTGGATAGACCCGTTCAAGAGCGCATCCTGAAATCTCTCGCCGGACTCGCCGCTGATCCTCGCGCCGCTGCCAATGTCAAAGCCCTACAAGGCCAGCCCGGATTCCGGCTCCGCGTCGGTGACTGGCGGGTGATCTATACCCTGCAAGATGACGTTTTGACGGTGCTGGTAATTCGCATTGCACACCGCCGCGAAGCATACCGTTGACCCGCTACCATGCGCCGCCATTCGTCCCAAGTCGCCGCGCAAGTGTAGCAAAATGGGTAGCTGTCAATTATCGTAACGATTTATTTATTTGATTTATCAATGCGTTATCGGCCAATTCTGGCGGAAGAGGTAGGATTCGAACCCACGGTACGCTTTCACGCACGGCGGTTTTCAAGACCGCTGCCTTAAACCACTCGGCCACTCTTCCAGCGTGCCGCCTTATCAGCGCAGCTTCGGCGGGCGGTCAACCCCGGCAAAATTTCCTCGCCCGCGTCATGCCTCCAGCTTAACCCCCAGCCGCCCCGCCAGGTCCTGGATAAATTGCCAGGCGACGCGGCCGGAGCGGGCGCCGCGGGTCACTGACCATTCGGTGGCGGCGGCGCGCAAGGCGGGAAGTTCGATGGGAAGCTGGTAGGCCGCGGCATAGGCTTCGACCATCGCAAAATACTGCTCCTGGCTGCCGTTATGAAAGCCGATCCAGAGGCCAAAGCGGTCGGAAAGCGAGACTTTTTCCTCCACCGCCTCGCCCGGGTTGATGGCGGTTGAGCGTTCATTCTCGATCATGTCGCGCGGCATTAAATGGCGGCGGTTGGAGGTGGCGTAGAACAGGACATTGGCGGGCCTGCCCTCGATGCCGCCATCCAGAACGGATTTTAGGGCTTTGTAATCCGCGTCTTCTTTTTCGAAGGAGAGGTCGTCGCACAGGATGAGGCAGCGGCGGGGCTGGGCGCGGAGGAAATTGAGCAAGACGGGCAGGGTGCGGATGTCTTCCCGGTGGATTTCGATAAGGGCGAGGCCGTTGCCGATTTCCGCGTGAACGGCCTTGATGAGCGAGGATTTGCCCATGCCGCGGGCGCCCCAGAGCATGGCGTTGTTGGCGGGCAGGCCGGCGGCGAAGCGGCGGGTGTTTTCCAGAATAAGCTGCTTTTGCTGGTCTACCCCTTGCAGCAGGCTGAGCGGCACGCGGGAGACGTTTTGCACTGGGGCCAAGGCTGGCGGGGCGGGGTGCCAGACGAATGCGTCCGCGCCGGCAAGGTCGGGCGCGCTGGGCGCTGGGGGGGCCAAGCGCTCCAGGGCCTCGGCAATTCGCTGGAGCAGTGATTCCATAGTTTCTTCAAATCCCCCGTTGACTGGCGGCGAAGGCCACCTATGGTCCGCCGCGTATCACGATAGCCAGGATTTTCAATGTTTTTCACCTCTGCTTATGCCCAGACTGCTACCGGGGGCGCCGCCGGCGGCCTTGGGGGACTCGTTCAGTTCGCGCCGCTCGTCCTCATTGTCATCGTGTTCTATTTTCTGCTGATCCGGCCGCAGCAGACGCAGGCGAAGGAGCTGAAGGCGCGGCAGGCGGGGCTGAGCCGTAACGACAAAATTGTGACCGCTGGCGGGATTGTGGGCGTGGTGAAGAAGGTGACGGAAGG
>Ga0116227_10013073_pt1 | contig 13234 bp, 10 predicted proteins | sample S1TSphgellanicum_FD_89693 | JGI IMG/M metagenome (GOLD analysis project Ga0116227, IMG submission 89693) | Host-associated microbial communities from peat moss isolated from Minnesota, USA - S1T2_Fb - Sphagnum magellanicum MG | ecosystem: Host-associated > Plants > Peat moss > Unclassified...
AACTGCGAGCATTCAACATCCCCAGAAATGAGAACGCGGAGTCTAGGGCTCGCATATGAGAGTTTCATTGCAGCCGATTACATTCCGGCTGAATTCGTCATCGCTTTGTCAGCTCAGGCCGGCACGCCGCCCAACGGCTTGCGGTCCGGCGGGGGGCGCTTCAGGCGGGCCATGACGATCAGGCCGGACAATAACAACAGCCAGGAGGCCGGCAGCGCGACCGCGGGAGTATTCGGCGTGAAAACGATCTTCGCGCTGAGCACGCCAAGGTCGTTCGGTCCCTGCGCATCGCCGAACCAGTGGGCGTAAAAGGTCCCCGCGCCGACATTGAACGTTTCGCTTCCTGAAAACGTGCCTCCGCCTCCCTGATCCACCGCGGCGATCAACCCCGATGCCGTCGTCAGAAAGCCGTTCATGTCGGTCACGGCATCCAGCCAGGGCACCCCGGACAGCGTCAAGGTCAAAGTCCCGGGCGTGGTGATATTCAGGGTCTGCGTGAAGGCCTGCTGGCCCGACACGAAATTCGACTGATCGTACATCACCATGTCTGCACGAGCGGCTGCGAGCGGCAACACGCCGGCGCCGAGCGTCAGCAGTAACCCAGCTACAAAACTTTTTGCTTTCATCAGCTTACCTTCCCATTGATACGCATTTTTTGAGGCTCAAGCACTGGCGAATTTTTGCTGCGTTGTGACGGCGAACGGTTGCTCGGGGTCATCGCCAGGGGTTGCGGCCGGCGGGTGCGGCCTCTCGCAGCGGTAGACATATTTGTCATAGAGATAAGCCCGCAACGAGCGGGGCTCGCGCGATGCGTCGCCGGCGCTGCCGTCGTCATCCGTCATGCGCATCAGCAGATATTCATTGCGAAGGCCCCCCATGGCGAGCAAGGCAATGTCGTCGTGCTCCACCTGGCGGGCAGCCTCGACATTCGAATTGATGATGCTTTCGAGATGATGGGCGTCGAGTTCGAAATAGCGGATCAGTTCCTCGCCCGATTCCACCAGGACCGGCACCAAATTCCGCCCCCGAAACCCGGCGTCGCAGAGCGGCGCGATGCGGTTCAGCGTGGACTTGATCGCAAAGCGGATGATTTCCGAGTCTCGAACACCGAGGCGCCTGGCGGCTCTTTTGATGTTGCGAATGTCGCTTTCGCCCAATCGGATCGATACCGCTTGCTTCTGCCTGTCCGCCATCCATCCCTCCCTCGGGAAATCCGTTGTCTCACCGAACGCATGCAATCGTAGGAGGAAAGTGTGTCGTGAGAATGGCACTTATGTGACGAATTTCACATATGGTCCTTTACCGTTGTGACCCTTTAAGTAGACTCAACGTCATTCAACATAATGGCGGAACGACACGGATGCGGCGCGACGCGTATGCCGAGTGCGCACGCGTGTGCACTTAAGTTGCGGGGAAAGAGAAGCGGGATTGTCGCGCGTGCCGGCACGGCGGCAGGCAGGCAGGCGCGAACCTTCAGCGGTCAGCCGGGGTTCAGCAGCAGCGTTTCAGCAGCAGCGTTACAGCGGCGGGCGGCAGGGTTCAGCGGCGGGCCGCGGTCCTCACCGCAAGTCCCGCAGCCCTTGAGCGATGCGCTCGAAGACACCGGTCCACTCCTGCGGCGCCGATTGCCGGAACAGCCGTACCGAGCGGTACCAAGGACTGTCGTCGCGCTCGAGCAGCCAGCGCCACGCAGGTGAGAATGCCAGCAAGATCCAGGTCTGCTTGCCGAGAGCGGCGCCCAAGTGCGCGACGCTGGTATCGATGCTGACGATCACGTCCATGCATTCGCACAGCGCCGCCGTATCGCTGAAATCGTGCAGCAGTTCGGCAAAATTCGCGATGTGCGGGTGGGCGCGCAGAATATCCGCCTCCCCGGCATCGAGCTCTTTTTGCAGGCTGACATAGTGATGTTCCGGCGGCAGATGCGACAGCAATGATGGCAGCGGTGCGCTGCGCAGGTCGTCGTTGACGCGCGCCGCGGTGCCGCGCCAGGCCAGCCCGACGCGCAGCCTCGATCGTTCGCCGAGACGCCTGCGCCACTCGGAGACCTTGGCTCTGTCGCCCCTCAGATAGGCGTTTGCTTGCGGAACACGGTTCACGGATGTCTTGAATGCCAGCGGCAGGCTCATCAGCGGAACGGAATAGTCGCACGCCGGCAGCACGCCGCCCTGCGTGACGATCTGAGCCAGACCATCGAGGTCGGCCAGCAAACTCACCAGCGGCCGCTGAGCTTCCAGGATGACCCGGGCGCCGAGCGCCGCGACGCATTTGACGTACCGGCAGAACTGCAGCGTGTCACCGAGTCCCTGCTCGCAGCGAAGCAGAATGGTCTTGCCTTCCAGCGGCGCCGCGCCGAGCCATGGCGGCGCGGCCGGCGCACTGGCGCGCAGCGGCGCCAATTCATCCAGCCGCAAACGCCATTCGTATTCGGGCCAACCCTGCTCCCATTCACCGCGCAACAGCAGGATATTGGCCTTGTTGAAATGCGCGCGGGGATTGTCGGGCTGGATCGCGAGCGCTTGGTCGAATGCCCGCAGCGCGGCGTCGAGTTCGAGCCGTTGACCTGCGATGATGCCCGACAGGATCAACGCGGGCACGTGCCGCGGCTGCGCCGCGAGCACTTCGTTCGCCACGGCCCATGAGTTCAGCAGCCGTCCGCTCTCGTATTCCGCAAGCGCATCCGCAAAAAGATCTTTCACTGGTTCGTCCCGTGACCCATCTTGGCGTCGTTCGTATGAAATTTTCATGACAGTCGAGCGCCCGCCACGCGCACGCCGTAGAGTCCTACGGCTTGCGCAGCGACTGCGCGAATTGTGCGCGCAGCCGGAAAAATGACTGTAGGTACTGTTCGTGAGACTCAGCAAGGTAGGCAATTTTCAACGCGTCGAGCGCCGCGAGCTCGGCGCCCAGTGCGCTGATATGCGACCCCGAATACGGCAGCAGCATGGAGTTGTAAGCCTTCACCGTCCATCGCCGCTGGGTGGCGAGCAAGGCGCAGGCAACCCTCTCGATGATGAACACTTTGATGGGCGCAAGCTTCGAGTTGTAGTCGACCTGGCCCGCCAGGGCACGGCCCAACTCGGTGTCGCCGCGTTCGGCGCATTGAAAGATGCGCTCGCAGCGCGCGAGCCACTCGCTCCAGAAGGCACCAGTGGCGACGAAATAATTGCAGAACACGCTGTTGCGGGAGGTACCGACCGTCTCGTACAGCCGGTACTCCGGCGCGAGCAACGCGAGGCTTGCTTCGAAGGCGAACGTATCGGCCTTATGCGCCGCGATGCCTTGCTCCCATTGGTTCAAGAAGAAGGCCGTCTGATCGTAGAACGGCGAGAACAACATGACATCCGCCGTTCCCGCATGCGCATCCACGAATCCGCACACGGTTTCCGGCGTGAGCCGCGTCTTTCTGCCGAAGGCCGGCGACAAGAAACCGTAGTAGTCACCCTCCACGCAGGGATTCTCGAGAAAGTAACGTCGTATCGGCCAATATTCGCGCCAATCCGGCCGCTCATTGCGTTGATTGTCGAGCGGAATATAACCATCCTCCAGCGCCTGACGCGACTCCGGCGAATAATGGATTTGGAAAATCTGGACGCGTGGTCGGGACACAGGCATTGGCGCGCAATCCTCGGCAGGGGTCGACATCCGATGACTATGCGGGCAAGCGGATGAGCCCGCAACCGCTGCCGCGGGGCGCGGCGGACATGCACGATCGACTGCAGCGCGCGCTGGCAGCCCACCAGCGCGGCGACCTGAACACCGCGCGCGCGGGGTATCGCACCGTGCTGCAACTGTATCCGCAGAGCAGCGACGCGCTGCACCTGCTGGGCCTCCTGTGCACACAAGACGCTGCGCCCGCGGAAGGCATCGAGCTCATGCGCCGCGCGCTGATCCTCGATCCTCGCAATGCCATGGCGCACCACAATCTTGGCGTGGCGCTGCTCAATCAGCGTGACGAACCTTCCGCCCTGGCGTCGCTCGAGCGTGCGGCGGCGCTGCAGTCGATGAATCCCGACACCTGGTTTCTGCGCGGCAATCTCTTGCAGCGCTCGCTGGCGTTCGGCGAAGCCATCGCCTCATACGCGCAAGCCATCCGCCTCAATCCGGGTTTCGCCGAGGCGTTCAACAACATGGCGGCCGCGCTGCGCGCCGTCCGCCGGCTGGAGGATGCGCACGCCAGCGCAACCCAGGCACTGGCGCTGCGCCCGGCCTACCCGCAGGCGTTCAACAACCGGGGGTTGATCGCGCTCGATGGCAAGCACGGCGCCGCAGCCATCGATGACTTCCACCGCGCACTCGCCTTGAATCCGCAGTTCCCGGAGGCCTTGCACAACCTCGGTACCGCACTCATGCAGGTCGGCCGTTTTGGCGAGGCAGGCGATGCCTTTGCGCGGCTTGCGGCTCTCGCCCCCCGGTTTCCGCACGTCGCCGGCAACGCCGTATACGCCAGGCTGTGCGAATGCGACTGGAGCGGCCTCGAGGCACTTGCAAACGCCGTGGTGCACGCGGTCGAGGCCGGTGAGGCCGCCGCCACGCCCATGGCGTTTCTCTGCATCAGCGGTTCGACGGCCGCACAACAACGCTGCGCCCACGCCTATGTGCAAGCCTTCTATCCGCCGGAAGCGGCCGCTGCCCGATGCGCCGCGCATCCCGGGCATTCCAAGATTCGCATCGCCTACCTGTCGGGTGACTTCGGCGAGCATGCGATCACCTATCTGTTGACAGGCGTTTTCGAGCGGCACGACCGCAGCCGCTTCGAGACGATGGCCTTTTCATGGGGTCGCCGCGACGAAGGCGCGGCGCGGCGCCGCGTCGAGCAGGCATTCGATCGATTCATCGACGTCGACTCGCGCACCGACGATGAAGTGGTGCGTGTGATGCGCGAATTGCAGGTCGACATCGCGGTCGATCTCTCCGGGCATACGCTGGGCCAGCGCACGCGCATCCTGGCGCAGCGTGCCGCGCCGGTGCAGGTCAACTACCTGGGCTTGCCGGCCACCATGGGGGCGCCGTACATCGATTATTTGATCGCCGATCGGTTTCTCATCCCGGAGGACCGGCAGGGGTTGTATACGGAGAAGATCGTTTACCTGGCCGGCTTTCAGCCCAATGATGACCGCCGGCCGGCGCCGCCCGAATCCAAGGCGCGCGGCGCTCTCGGACTGCCGGACGGGGCGTTGGTATTTTGCTGCTTCAATCGCAACTGCAAGATCAACCCCGAGAGCTTCGGTACGTGGATGCGCCTGCTGTCAGCCGTGCCCGGCAGTGTCTTGTGGCTGCTGGCAACCCACCCCGCGGCGGCCGACAACTTGCGGCGCGAAGCCGCCGCCCGGGGCGTGGCGCCTGCCCGCTTGGTGTTTGCCGACCAGGTTCCCTATCTTGAATACCTCGCGCGCTATCGGCACGTCGACCTGTTTCTCGACACTGCACCGTTCAACGGCGGCACTACGGTCAGCGACGCGTTGTCGATGGGTGTTCCCGTCTTGACCATGAGCGGCGACAGTTTTGCGGCGCGCATGGCCGGCAGTTTGCTGAATACCTTGGGCCTGCCGGAACTCGTCACGCAAACGCCGGCCGCATACGAGGCGGCGGCACTTGAGCTCGGGCAAAATCCTGCGCTACTTCGCCATCTGCGTGAGCGCCTGCAGGGGTCGTACCGCACCCACGCGTTTTTCGATACCGACCGATACCGGGTCGAGTTGGAGCAGGCTTTCGAAACCATGTGGCAGCGAAGCGTCGCAGGATTGGCGCCCGCGGCGCTGGCAATTTCCGGCGCGGCGCCGGCGGCTGCCCCAGCGCCAGCGGCTGACCCAGCGCCCGCCCCAGCGCCCGCTCATGCGGCTGCCCCGACCGGTGACAAGCGCAGCAATGATCCGATGAACCTCTCGTAGTTGCGCCAACGCTCCACTGACGATGAGCTGATTTTCTGGCGAACCTGCCACTTGCTGAACGTGCTCACGGAGCGGTGGGTTTGGTGAAAGTTGAGGCAGGCATCGTCCCAGTCCAGGCCCACGAATTCCACCATCCTGCGGCTCCGGGTCGGCGGATCGTCCACCAACGACTCGTACGGAACTTCCAATATCGCGTTGCGCGGCAGCACCGTCTGCCAGTGCAGCATCAAGCGGCGGTACTCGTCATGGTAATGCGCCAGATCGTCCAGATCGTTGGCATACGAATGGGCGATGTGGAAATTCTGGAAGTAGATCGACAGGCACGTATCGATGGGATTGCGCCGCATGTGAATGATGCGGGCGCCGGGCAAGGCGGCGTGAATCATGCCCAGATGCGCGAAATTCGCCGGCATCTTGTCCACCACAAACCCGTGCTGCGGTGCCAACGCAGCAAGCTGGCGCCGATAGTCCTGCGCGAGCCGTGCCGACAAATCGGGGTTCGGCCCGTGCTCGAGCGTCGCGCCGGCCACCGTCAACGAGGCCTTCTTCCAGAAAGGCAGTTCGCCGGCGCCGAATACCGCTGCATGCGAGGCAAGAATCTGTTCGGCCAGCGAGGTGCCGGAACGCGGCATGCCGACGATGAAAATCGGACGTGTACCCTTTTCAGCGCGTGCCCTCGCCTGCTCCAGGTAGTCGCGGCCGTAAGTCGCGGCGATGAACTCGAAGGTCTGGGAGAGCTGGTTCCGGTCGTGCGGCGGCCGATAAGTCTTTACCAACTCGTTGGCGCGCTGGTAGTGAGAGAAGGCCTTTTCGTAGTCCTTGACGTCATCGAAATACTTGCCGAGCGCGAACGACAGCTGCACGGCATCGCGCGGCCGCCTCGGTTGCTCAGCCATCCGCTCGGCTTGCGCCGCCCAGGGCGCATCGCCGAGCGTCATTTTTCGCAGCGCCGCGATGCCGGCCCAGGCCGGCGCGGAGTCCGGATCCAAAGCAGAGGCCTGCCGATACAGATTCTCCGCCTCGGCGAAGCGGCCTTCATCCGCCGCCAGTTCCGCCAGACCGATGACGGCGGCCGGCGCGCGAGGATTCAGCCGCAACGCGCGGCGCAGACTCGTTTCGGCGTCGGCAGCCCGGCCCCGCAGCCTTTGCACGATGGCGAAGTTGGTGAGAATTTCCGCGCTGTCCGGCTGCAGTGCAAGCGCGTGTTGCAGGCTGTCGGCAGCGTCGTCCAGCCGGCCAAGTTCCCGCAGCACGCTGCCCAGATTATTGTGCGCCTTCACGTAACCGGGCTCGAGCTCGATGGCTCGCCGATAGCTCTGCTCGGCGGCTTCGAGCTGTCCGAGATCCAGAAGCGCATTGCCCATGTTGTTGTGAATTTCGGGTTGCTCCGGCCGCAGCGCCAGCGCGGCATGATAGGCATCGACGGCTTGCGCGGCGCGGCCCAAATCACGCAACGCGTTGCCGAGGTTGCTGTGTACCTCGGCAAGCTGCGGGTGGAGTTGCAACACGCGCCGATAGTTCGCCACGGCCGGCTCGAGCTGACCGAGCGCCAGCTGCGTGTTGCCGAGGTGCAGCAGCGCCTCTGGAAAGTTTGGCTTCATCACCACCGCTCTGCGATAGCTGGCCGCCGCGTCCTCGAGATGTCCGAGGCTGCGCAGCACGTCACCGAGATGCGCGTGCGCGTCGGCAAAGTCGGGCGCCCACTTCAGCGCCTGACGGTGTGCCGCCAACGCCTCCTCGGCGCGGTCCAGCGCCAGCAGCACCCGGCCGAGATTGTCGTGTGCCAGCGCGAAATCGGCTTTGATCGCGGTCGCGCGCGCAAAGCTCGCGGCTGCATCGTTCAGCCGTCCGAGATCCCGCAGCACGCTGCCCAAGTTGTTATGCGCTTCCGCGTAATCCGCGTTCAGTGATATGGCGCGCCGGTGTCGATCCGCGGCGTCCTCGAGCCGGCCGCGCGCCCGCAACGCGTTGCCGAGATTGGTGTGAGCCTCCGGATCGCGCGGCAGCAAGCGCGCCGCGGTTTCCAGCGCCGGCAGGTGATCCTTTCCCTGACCGTAAAGCGCCGCCGCCAACAGCTTCCACAGCACTCCCGAGTCGCCATCGCTCTTGAGCAGATGACGCACGCTCGCTTCGAGTTCGGCGTGACGAGCCGCACGGTGCAGCGCCAGCAGGGCATTGAAGTCCAGGGGCGGGGCGGAGCGGGCCTGCGGCGCATCCGCAGGCATCAGACCACAGCATTTCTTGTACTTCTTGCCGCTGTTGCAGGGGCAGGACTCGTTGCGTCCGACCTTGTTCACTCGGACTTCTTGGCCCTGAGTTCCAGCGCCCTGGCCCGATATTCGTCCACGAGGTTATCGATCCGGGTGCGCGTGATCCGGGTGAACGGCTCTGCGGCGCCGACCTTGGTGAACAAACCGACATGCTCGTAGCGGTTCAAGAGATCGTCGTTGATCTCGTACAGCCCCAGGTTGTCCTCGGCGCATTTGTCATAGAGGCTGGCACGCTCCTTCAAGTCGTTGCGCAGCTTGGTGCGGTCCGATTCCACGTCCCTCAAGGTCGTCGCCGTATCCCGATAGCGCCCCACCAATTCCGTCATGCGCTGCTTGTACTGCTCGAGGCTCTTTTCCGCCGCCTGCCTGGCCGCAACGGACTGTGCCGTCGCGGCCGCGGCGTTGCCGTTCTGCGCCTTGAGCGCATCCCGCTCCTTGGTGACGGCGGCGAGTTCGCTCTTGGCCGCATCCAGATCTTTTTTCATTTGCGTCGCCTGCGCCTGCAGCGCGGTCTTCTCCGCGGCCAGTTGCTGGTACTGCTGCATGATCTTCTGGCTTTCGCCGCCGCCGCTGCGCTGCGTTTGTGCCGGCGCCGGCGCGGCCGCCGTGCACAGCGCGATCAGCAATGCGGCCCGGAGCGTGGTTTGGGTCATGGCGGTCCTCCTAGAACCGGGTGCTCAGGTCGACTTGCAGCGTGTCGACGCCGAAGCGGGGTCCGTCGATTTCATTGGCGCTGAGATAGCGCAGCCGCGTCCACAGACGATTCGACAATCCGTACTCGCCGACGACGTAGTAGCCCTTGGCATTGGTTCCGCCGAAGTAATGGAAATCGGAATCGGTGTATTCGTCCATGACGGCGTCACCCTTCAGGTAGCGGTAGCCGATGACCGCACGCCACGCGCCCGCCGTCAGCACCGTGGGATAGCCAAACGCCACCTCCGTCTGCAGGCCCGTGTTGCGGTTCGCGATGGCCGGATTGCCGGTGAGCGCCTCGATCTGCTCGACGTTGTAGCCCAAGTTCTTCACGGCGTCCGCGGTCACGCTCAGCTGGTAGGGACCCACGACTTTCACCGTGTAAACGACGTTCACGTTGGCCAGCCGAAATTTCGAGGCATAGGCAAACAGATTGTGCGTGGGATCGGACGCGGCGTCGATGTCGAACACCGTGTTTCCGTAGCGCAAGAATTGCGGGGCGGTGTAGTTGTAGAGCCCCGGCTCGCTCGGCGGATTCAACCGTCCCGTGACGTTGAAGTAATCGTAGAAGGCGCCCGCGATGCGCAGATGCTGCGCGTCGCTGAACCGCAGGTTGGCGCCCAGTTGCGCCGCAGCCAGCCATTTGTCCTGTGCCGAGAACTCGATTTCCTGCAGCTGGTGTCCGCCCAATGTGAAGAACAGATGCGACTGGTCCTGACTGCCGTTGCCGAATCCGATGCGTGCCGTCGTGGCGAATCCCGTAAAGGTCAGATCCTTGTGAAAGATGAGGTCCGTCGGCGTGTCATACGGATTCAAGAAGCGCCCGACCACGGCGGAGAGCCAGGGGAAGCGCTGCGCGTTGCGCTCATCGAGTCGTATGTACAGCTCGTCGAGCCCGAATTGATACGGAGCCGTGCCGTCCACCGTCTGCGTCTCGGACACGAGATCGCTGGTGTTCCCGGTCACGAGGCGCATACCGGCGGTGAATGAATTGCCAAGGTCCGATTCGATCCCGAGACGCGCGCGGCCGCGAAATCTCACGCGCGTTTCGTCATCGTCCAAGAATGCGTTCTGGCCGGCGGCCGCGATCGAGCCGGCCTGATTGATCGCGTAGTAATTATAGAACTGCTCGTGCGCGTTGGTGCCGTCATAGAACAAACCCTCCTCGCGCAACGTGAGCTCGCCGTAGACACGCGTGCGCGTCAACCAGTCGGGCAGCGCACCCGGCACGCCCCATTTTTCCGTCTTGGCGTCCTTGACCACGTCCGCGACCACCGCCGGTTTGACCTCCTCGGCCACCTGCTTGGCAATCTCGTCCTTGACGATCTGCGGCACATAGGGAACCCGCACGGCACCCTCGTCCGATTTCGCCACGGCCGCCGCATCAGCCGCAGCCTTGTCTTGCGCGGCTTTGACCATCTGCTGCGCCTTCTCGCGGCTGATCACGCCTTGATCGACCAGCGCCTGCAGCAGGTTGGTGACCGTGTTGCGCAATTCCTCGAGCGACTGGCGCTCATCCGCGGGCGCCACCTGCGCCGCGAGGCCCAGCGCCAGCAATACTGCGAGCCGTACAGCTTTCGCATTCGACATGTCGATCGATCTCCCTAAAACACCACTCTTAGATTTACCGCTTCCGGCATGCCCTGTGGCGGGTCGGCCCCGACGCCGGTAATCGAGGCCAGCACTTTGTCGACGCACTCATCCACCCGCGCGTTGCCGGTGGTGGTGGTCAACTTGACCTGCTTGAGGTGGCCGTCCGCCCCCACCAACACCTGCGTCGAGATCGAGCCCTTCGCCGATTTGACGCACGGCGAGTCGCTCAACTTTTCCTTGATCGTGTCGCGCAGGCGATTGGTGTACCAGGCGAACGGCGCCGTACCGCTGCCGCCGATGAAGCCGCCGCCGGAGCCTTGGTGCATGCCGAAGGCATCGGAGCCCGCGGTCGCGGGTCCATCATTGGCGAGCGTGTCGGGCGGCGCCTGGTCCGGCTCATCCTTGGGTTGGTCCTGCTTGTCCTGCGCCAAGGGTTGCTCCACCTTCTCGGGCGGCGGCGGTGGCGGCGGTTGGTCCGGCGGCGGCGGGGGTGGCGGCGGCGGGCGGATGATGGTCACCGTCTCCACGCGTCGTTCTTGTTTGGTCGACTTCAACGACATCATCTTGCCGACGAACCCGATGAACGCCGCAATCAGCAACAGCGCCGCTGCGCCACCCAGGATCCGCATGATGAGGCGGCGCGCCGCTCCCCGATCGGCCATCGGCGCCGCTACTTCGGTCGCTGGGTGACTAACCCAAGCTGCGATATGTCGAGGCGCCCGAGCAGGTCGAGCACGTCGACCACGCGCTGATAGGCAATGGTGGAGTCTGCCTTGACGACCACCGGCAAATTCGGGTTGACGGCCTTGGCGTTGCGCAGCATGGTTTCGAGTTCCGTCAGACTGACGGGGTAGGTGTCGAGGTACATCGTGCCGTCGGCCGTGATGGTGATGGCCTTGGTCTGGGGTTTGGCGAGCGACGGCGTATCGCTGGCTTTCGGCAGATTGACCTTGATCCCCTGCACCGATGCCGTGGTCATGATGATGAAGATCACCATCAATACATAGGCGAGATCCAGCATGGGTGTGATGTTGATGTCGTCGTAGACATCCTTCTCGCCTGAGTCGATGGAGCCGGACATGCTGGCGGCCTCAGCTGTACTGTTCGGCGAGGCGCGTCACGAACTCGTCGACGAACACGCGATTGTCGGCCGCAATCGACTTGATGCGGGTGTTCAACCAGTTGTAGCCGAACAGCGCCGGGATGGCGACCGCGAGGCCAGCCACCGTGGCAGCCAACGCGGCGGCAACGCCCGGCGCGATGGCGTTGACGTTGACGTCGCCCGAGAGCGCGATCGCGGCAAAGGTGATCATGACCCCGATCACCGTGCCGAGCAGCCCGAGGAACGGGCCGCCGGAGATCGCGATGGTGAGCAGCACCATTTGACTGCTCAGGGTCTGCTGCAATCTCGTCATCGAGGAATCCATCGCGGCCCGGATCGCGTCGATCGACTGCGGCGAAAGCACCCTCGCGCGCTGCGCACTCACGGTCTGGCCGCCGACGCGCTTGTTGAGCTCGAAGACACCGTGGTGATACAGGCGGTACAGGGTCGAGGCACCGAACTTGTTGCCGGCATCGTCCGCCAGCTGCGCCATGCGCGGTGCTTTGGAGATCAAATCCTCGTCATCCTCATCGGAATCCTGATCTGCGGCGACGATGGGATTGTCGAGCACCGTAGGGTCGCCGCTCAGGCGGCGAAACTCCTTGAGAAACTTTGCATTCGCCCGTTCCACCCGCGAGAGAAAGATCGCCTTGAAGAACATGATGAGGATCGCGATGGCGAGCATCCCCATGCAGATGCCGATCACGACCCAGCCATCGATGGTCAGATTCTTGGCGATGGTGCCGAAATAAGATACCTGGCTGCCGCCCTCTTTTTGGCCATCGGCCCCATACACGACCAGGTTCGCATCCGTTCCCTGACCGCGGGCCGACGCTTTGATCCAGTCAGCCGGACGCGCCGTCTTCGACACCTCGACTTCGTCGATGTCCCCCGTCAAGAACGCGCTTCCCGACGCGGAGCCGATCGTGAAGGTGCCGCCGATCTCCACGGGCGTCACCGGCGCGCTGCCGGCGGCGATGCCATCCACGTACAACGTCAGCGTGCCGCCGCCCACGCTCATGGCGGCGTGATGCCACTGGCCGAGCGAGAGATCGCTGCTCTGCGCGACCACGACCGAAGCGCCGCCAAAGTTGGCTCGTGCCTCCAAGCGCGAGCCATTGACCGCCAGCGCCAGCGACTTGCCGGCATCGGCGAGCTGCATCACCGTGGCTTGTTGCGGTTGCTCGATGCGCAGCCACGCCGAGGCCGTCAATCCTTGATTGGGCAGCAAGCGCAAAGAAGCGCTCGCAGGCACGCTGATGCTTTCGCTGCCTGAAAATTTGGCGCCGCCGCCGATCAGCGAAGCGGACGTGAGCTGGGCGGTCGAGGCGGACGGGTTGTTCTTGTAGGCCGTCAGATCGGCCGGCAATCCGCTGCTCTCCGAAAACGGCAATACCAACACCTGCGAGACATCGTAGGTGCCGGACACATCGGCGGCATTCGGTGCATCCGGGTTGCCGTAGTACGCGTAGAGCTTGTCGTTCTTCGCGCCGCCGGTGATCTGCGGGACTTGCACCCAAAGCAGCGCCATCTGGTTCGCCACATCGTACTTTTCGAAATGAAATTTGAGCGGCGTCTTGTCGTCACCGGCGATCACCCGGAAATCGGAGCCATCCGGCTTGGTGTCGTTGAAGTAGCTGAAGTTGCCGAGCGAGAGCCGGATGAGCACGGGAACTTGCAGGGGA
>Ga0116227_10013074_pt1 | contig 13234 bp, 12 predicted proteins | sample S1TSphgellanicum_FD_89693 | JGI IMG/M metagenome (GOLD analysis project Ga0116227, IMG submission 89693) | Host-associated microbial communities from peat moss isolated from Minnesota, USA - S1T2_Fb - Sphagnum magellanicum MG | ecosystem: Host-associated > Plants > Peat moss > Unclassified...
ATGGCGGAGAAGACGCGCCTGCAATTCGAGACGGACACGCTGCCGCGCTACATCGAAAGCCAGCGCTGGTACGCCGCGAAGGGCACTCCGATCGAGCGCGCGCGCATCGCCGACCACGTGGTCTGGACCGAGGGCAAGATCAGCTGGGTCGTTTCGCTTCTGGAAGTGGGCACGGTCGAGGAGCCCGCCAGCTATTTCATGCCGCTCGCCCTCGCTTGGGAGGACCGCGATGAGGAACGTGTGCGCAACTTGTCCACCTCGGCCATTGCGAAAATTCGGCAGCAGGCCAATGTCGGCATCATGGGCGATGCGTTCGCCGACGAGTCATTCTGCCGGGCGATCGTGACGGCGATGTCGAAACGGCGCGACATACCGACCGCGCAGGGAAAGCTTCAATTCCGTCCTACCGCGGCTTTCGCCCAGCTCGCCGGCGCCGATTTTGCGGCGCTGCCGGCGGCTCGACCCCAGGGCTCGAGTTCGAATACCGTTGTCGTGATGGGTGAACGGTTGATATTGAAAGGTTATCGCCGCCTTCGCATAGGCGCCAGCCCGGAACTCGAAATGGGTCTATACCTGACCGAGGTGGTCAAATACGCGAACTGCGCGCCGCTGGCGGGCGTTCTCGATTACGTCGGCAACGACGGCCAAAGCAAGCTGCTCGCCATGCTGCAGGCCTACGTCGCCAATCAAGGCGACGGTTGGACGTATGCGCTCGAATATCTGCGTCGCCACCTTGAACAGCACCGAACCGCGCCATCCAGCGACGCGCTGCCCGTGAACTCCCATGAAGCGTTTTTGATCCTGATCCGCATGCTGGCCAAGCGCACGGCGCAGCTGCATGGTGCACTGGCCACTCGCTCCGGCAACGCCGCGTTCGATCCCGAGCCGCTGACCCGTGCGGATTTTGATGGCTATCGCCAACGCGCCCTCGGCGAGGCACGCGGCGCACTTGCCTTGCTCAAAGCCCACCTCAGCGAGATCTCATCAAGCGATCGCGACAAGGCCAATGACGTGCTCGGAAAGCAAGATCGCTTGTTGGCGCGGCTCGAGGCCTGCGCGACGGAGGAGCCCGGTCAAAAAATTCGCATCCACGGCGACTATCACCTGGGTCAGGTGCTCGTGACACGCAACGACTTCGTAGTCGTGGATTTCGAGGGGGAGCCCGGCCACAGCATCGAACAGCGGCGCGCAAAGCAATCGCCGCTGCGCGACGTGTCCGGAATGTTGCGATCGTTCAGCTATGTCGAGCACAGCGCGCTGCGCAGCGTCGCGCACGATGATGTCGAATTCGGCAAGTTGGCCCCGTTAGCCAAGGGCTGGACCGATGAGGTGAGAGCCGCATTCCTGTCCGCCTATGACACGGAAGCGCGCCCCTATCGTTTGTACGAATCGCTGCAGCCCGGGCACGGCTTGATCGGACTCTTCGAACTCGAGAAGGCTTTGTACGAACTGCGCTACGAGCTGAACAACCGGCCCACCTGGGCGGGAATTCCGCTCCAGGGCATTCTGGAATGGGGCGCGACGTGAACGAGACCGGCGCCCAGAAACTGCAGGAGGCTTCCATGCAAAGCATCGACATGTTGTTGGTCACCACGCGCGAGTTCTTGCATCAAATAGCGGAATTTCTGCCGCGGCTCGCGCTGGCGCTGATCGTGGTCTTCGCGGGCTGGCTGATCGCCAAGGCGATCCGATTCGCCGTCGAGAAGGCCTTGCGCGCCGTGAATTTTGGCGTACTCACCGAGCGCGCGGGCACCGATCATTTCCTGCAACAGGGCGGATTGCGCGGCGATACCACGACGCTGTTTGGCCTGTTCGCCTATTGGGTCACGATCCTCGCGGCACTCATCATCGCCTTCAACGGCCTCGGGCTCACCTATATCACCGATTTGTTGCAACGCGTGGAGCTGTTCGCGCCGAGGATTCTCGTGGCCATGCTCGTCGTGGTGTTCGGCTCCTATTTTGCGCGCTTCGTCGGTGAGGCCGTCAACACCTATTGCATAGATGCCCAAATTCCCGATTCCGACATCTTGGGCAAGATCGCGAGATATCTCATCATGACTTTCGTGATCATGATCGCGTTGAGTCAGGTCGAAGTGGGCGGCGACATCGTCCAAAGAACCTTCCTCATCATTCTCGGCGGTCTCGTCCTGGCGCTCGCGCTCGCTTTCGGCATCGGTGGCAAGGATTGGGCAGCGGCGATGCTGGAACGCTGGTGGCCCCAGCGAACCCGGGAAAACCGCTCCAAATCATGAGCGGCCGAATTTCAACACGAGCGTGGCGCATCCGAGCAGGCCGACACCCTCGATCCAACCGAGCCACCGGTTAATGCCGCCGGCCACGCCGAATTTGGCCGACGCGTGTGCGGCGCGATTGGCAAGCCAGCCGTATCCCAACAAGATGAAAAACTCCGGCAGCATCGACGTTGCCGCGAGCACTGCCATTTGCGGTACGACCGCCCTCTGCATATCGATGAATTGGGGCAGCAAAGCGAGAAAGAACAGCAGCGCCTTCGGATTTGACAGCTGCAGGCTCAGCGCCCCCAGATAGATCCGGCGCCGAACCCCGGCGCCCGCCCCTACTTCGTCTTTCTCTGCACGCGCATCGAGGGGCACGGCGCCGCTCGATGCGGCATTACGCAATGCAGTCACTCCGAGATAAATAAGATACGCCGCACCAACCCATTTGACCGCGGCGAAAAATTGGGCACTGGCCGCGATCAGCGCGCCCAAGCTAGTCGCTGACAGAGTGAAATAAATCGCATTGGAGCTGAGAATGCCGAGCGTGGCGGGAAACGTGCGTGGAAATCCACGGACGCCTTGAGACACCACGTAGAACACCGCGGGTCCCGGCGACAGCGACAAGGCCGTCTCCATGACCAAGAACAAAAGCCATGACTTCAATGCCATGAGCGCAAGCTTAGCCGCGTTTTATGCGAAAATGAACGCCCGCCCTTAAGCCACCACCAGTCTTGGACATCCGATGTCATTTTTGAATGCTCGAAAGCAGTCAAGCGCCCTCGCCGCCGCGGTGTGCATCGCCGTGCAGACATGCGCGGCGGGCGCAGCGCTCGACTATCCGCCTGCACGTCGCGAATCCCAAACGGATGTTTACCATGGTGTCAAGGTTCCCGATCCCTACCGTTGGATGGAGGATATCGACTCTCCGGAAACCCGCAGTTGGGTAGCCGCCGAAAGCGATCTCAGCAGGAACTTTCTCGACTCCATCGCCGGCCGCGCATCAATGACCCAACGGCTGCGCGACATCTGGAATTTTGAGCGTTGGTCGCCGCCAGACCGGCACGGCAATTTCTGGTTTTACACGCATAACGATGGTCTCCAGAACCAGTCGGTCGTGTTCGTGATGAATGGCGACGAGATGAGCGATGCGGCCGGAGTGGCGCAAGGACGTGTACTGCTCGACCCGAACACACTGTCCGCGGACGGCACGATTGCGTTGCGGGAAACCGCGATCAGCGCTGACGGGCGGCTCTTTGCCTATGCACTTTCCGAGGCTGGATCGGATTGGCAGACTTGGCGGATTCGCGACGTCGAGAGCGGCAAGGACCTCCCCGACACTCTCAAGTGGTCCAAAGCCGGCGGCGGTAGCTGGCGCCACGATGGATCGGGTTTTTATTACACGGCCTACGATCCACCGAAGGAAGGCGCCGCGCTCAAGGCTACCAACGAGTTCGAGAAATTGTACTTTCACCGGCTCGGCACGCCGCAATCGGATGATGCGCTCGTGTACACGAGATCAGATGACCCCGGCTGGTTCGTCGACGGGAAGGTCACCGATGACGGACATTTTCTCATCATCCAAGCCGAACTTGGTGATGACGAACGCAACACGGTTCTCGTGCAGGATTTGAACGAACCGAATGCGCCCGTGGTGCCCGTCATACCGGTCCCCACGGCAACCTACGACGTGATCGGCAGCATCGGCAACGAGTTGATCATCCGGACGGACGACCACGCACCGCGCCATCGGATCATTGCCGTGGACCTGAAGGCGCCGGCTCCAACCCACTGGCGCACGGTCGTCGGGGAAGGACCCGACACCATAGAGACCGCCACGCTGGTCGGCAATCAGATCTTGGTGCACCGTCTGAAAGACGCGCACAGCGCGGTGCGCCGCTATGCGACCGACGGTAAATTACTCGGCGACATTGATCTGCCGGGACTTGGCACCCTCACCGGTCTTGACGGACATGCCGATGACACGCAAACCTTCTACGGCTACAGCGGATTCGGCATGCCGCCCTCCGTCTACCGCGTCGACTTGGCCAGCGGTAAGGTCGGCTCGTGGCGCTCACCGACGTTGCAGGGATTCGTGCCCACGGACTATGAAACCCAGCAGGTGTTCTACAAGAGCAAGGACGGTACGCGCGTCCCGATGTTCATCACGGCGCGCAAGGGTACGAAGCTCGACGGCACGAATCCAACCATTCTCTATGGCTATGGCGGCTTCAACGTATCGCTCACACCCAGCTTTTCGCCCGTCATCGCCGCGTGGATACAAATGGGGGGCGTGTATGCCGTGGCCAATCTACGCGGCGGCGGTGAGTATGGCCGCACCTGGCACGAGGCCGGAATGAAAACTCACAAACAGAATGTGTTCGATGACTTCATATCGGCGGCCGAATATCTCACCGCCGCTCACTGGACCAACCCGCAGCGGCTCGCCATTCGCGGCGGCTCCAATGGCGGCCTGTTGATAGGAGCCGTCGAGGAACAACGCCCGGATATTGCGGCTGCAGCCATCGCGCAGGTCGGGGTCATGGATATGTTGCGCTTTCGTCAATTCACCGTCGGCAAGGGCTGGGAATCGGATTACGGATCCGTGGACAAGCAGGAGGAATTTCGCGCCTTGCTCGCCTATTCGCCGTATTACAATGTGAAGACGGGGGTTCCCTATCCGGCCACGCTAATCATGACCGGCGATCACGATGACCGCGTCTTTCCGGCCCACAGCTTCAAGTTTGCGGCGGCGATGCAGCACGCCGATCCACACGGTCAACCAATCTTGTTGAGAGTCGAGACCCGCGCGGGACATGGCGCGGGCATGCCGACCGCAAAACTCATCGACGAAGTCGTCGATATGTATGCATTCATCTTCAAAGCCTTCGGAATATCGCAGTGAAAACACATCGAGGAATACGCTCATGAATAAACGCACAGGTACCGGGGGAGTGACGCTGCGGCGCGTGTCGCTCGGGAGAATGGCCGCGGCCACCGTAGTCGCTCTCTGTGCCAGTTGGATGGCGGCGGCCGCGACGGCGGACGCGGCGCTGACGGCGGCGGTCGCAGATCCGGCCCGCACGCCGACGTTCGCCGCCCGTGATGCCGCGCGCCATCCGGCGCAAGAACTGAGCTTTTTCGGCATCACTCCCAAAATGACGGTCGTCGAATTGTGGCCGGGTGGCGGCTACTGGACGGAGATCCTGGGTCCGTATCTGGCCAAAGGCGGCGGCACCTACTATGTAGCCCTGAACGCTCCCGGTGACGCGGAAGAAGACAAGGGCGTGGAAAAATGGCGGTCGCGCATGGCGGCGGAGAAGGACCGTCTTGGCACGATTCACGAGACGATGCTCGGACCGGGGCATTTCGACATCGCACCGCCGGGTTCGGCCGATCTCGTGCTGACGTTCCGCAACCTGCACAATTGGATGGACGGCGGATATGCGGATGAAGTCTTCGCCGCAATCTTCAAGGCGCTGAAGCCGGGCGGCATTCTCGGCATCGAAGAGCATCGCGGTCGTACCGACAAACCCCAGGATCCGAAAGCGGCGGATGGATACGTTCGCGAGGACTATACCGTGGCCATGGCCAAGAAGGCCGGTCTCGTGCTCGTCGGATCGTCTGAGATCAACGCCAATCCGAAGGACACCAAGGACTGGGTCGACGGCGTGTGGACGCTGCCGCCCACGTTGTCGCAGAAGGACAAGGATCGCGATCGCTACATCGCCATCGGCGAAGCCGATAACTACGTGCTGAAGTTCCAAAAGCCCAAGCACTAGCCGACAGGACTTCGTCATGAAATATCCCGATTCGTGAGCACACGCCGTCGATTTCTGCATCCGCTGTGGCTGCTCGTCTCATTGCCCGGTTACATCGGATTTCGGCTACTGCCTGCATTGTCCGCCAAACCGTGGGCCATTCTTGCCGGCATCGTCATCCTGCTCGGAGCCTGTGCGATCATTCCGCTGTCGGTGGCCACGGGTTCCTGGACGAATCGCCGGCTGGCCGACCGGGTGGCGTGGATCGGTCTTACGACCATGGGCTTCTTCTCCACGCTATTCGTGCTGACCGTGCTGCGCGACGTCGTGCTGATGTGTGCACATGTCGTGTTACGCGCCGACGCGGCCGCGAGCCTCGCGCGCTCATCAGCGTGGGGGACGTTGGGATTGACCTTGTTCTGCACGGCCGCCGGGCTCGCCATCGCGCGCCGGCCCGGAGTCGTCGAAATCGACATTCCGGTATCGAATCTTCCGGACGGATTGGACGGATTTTCGATTGCTCAGATCAGCGATCTGCATGTAGGTCCCACGATCAAGCGTCGGTTCGTCGAGCGAATCGTGTCGCGAGTCAACCAAATCGGGGCCGATGCGATCGCGGTCACCGGCGATCTGGTCGACGGGTCGGTGAAGGATCTATCGCCGCATACGGCACCGCTCGCGGGACTCGCCGCTCGACACGGGGTGTACTTCGTCACCGGCAATCATGAGTACTATTCAGGCGAACCGGCATGGACCGCCGAAATCCGGCGCCTCGGTATGACCGTTCTCAAGAATCAGCACGTCATCGTCGAACGCAACGGCGCTTCGCTTTTGATCGCCGGTGTAACCGACTACTCGGCGCACCATTTCGATCCTGCGCAGCGAAGCGATCCCGCGGCGGCGCTCGCCGGCGCACCCGCAAGGCTCGGGGTGAAAATCCTGCTGGCTCATCAACCCAGCTCGGCTGCGGCAGCCGCGGATGCGGGCTACGACGTGCAGCTCTCAGGTCATACGCACGGCGGACAATTTTGGCCTTGGAACCTGTTCGTCCGTTACTTCCAACCCTTTACTTCCGGACTGAACCGCCTCAGGGGCCTTGCGGTCTACGTGAGTCGCGGCACGGGGTATTGGGGGCCGCCTAACCGATTCATCGTCCCCGGCGAGATCACGCGCATCAGGCTGGTGTGCGCAAGATGATTTCGTCTTACCCTCGATCGGGCCATTGGCTTACAGGTCGCGGGGGGCATTGGGGGGATAATCGACGCATGAAGTTCGCACGTGGAATCAAATTGAAGAGTGTCTTGATCGCGTTGGCCACCGTGGGCGTCGGCGCCGCAGGGCTCTCGATGGTCAAAATGGGTATAGACTCTCGCAATTCGGCTCCGGAAACCCAGCCCGCCGTACCGGATGACACGACCAGCGACCCGAGCAAGAGCCGTGAACTACGGGGTATGGGCAAGAAACAGGTCGGAAAGGCGTCGTTCTATGCGGAGGGCTTTTCGGGCAAGACCATGGCGGACGGCACGCCGATGAGCTTGGCGAGCAACAACGCCGCGAGCGTGACGCTGCCGCTCGGGACGACGGCCAAGGTCACCAATTTGGACAACGGCAAAGCCGCCATCATTACGATTCGCGATCGCGGCCCCTACGTGAAGGGTCGAATCGTGGACCTGTCGCCGGCCACCGCGCGCCAGATCGGCATCAGCAAGTCGCAAGGACTCGCGCGCGTCGCCGTTCAACAAATTCGCGTACCCGTCCGCGATGGTACGATAAGGCTCGCTTCACTGCCCGGTCACGTCGACTGATTCAACTGCGCGGGCGTCGCGTTCCACAGCGCAAGAACGCGCACGTCGGGATCGCGTGAATCATGACCTAGGATGCTCAAGGACGCGGGGCGCAGCGTAAACACCCGGCCATTATTCAACGCCAATCCACACCAGCGGGCGGCCAAAGCGCAGCCAATGTGGCCGTGGGCGAACAGTCCAATGTTGCCCACATCGTCAAGCCTCGAGATCAATCGGTCGACGCGTCGCGTCACGTCGTCGGGAGACTCCCCCCCAGGACAGCCATCGGTCCAAAGATTCCACCGAGGACGCTCGAGACGTATATCGACCGTACGCCGGCCCTCGTATGCGCCGTAATCCCATTCAGCAAGGTCGGGATCCACGACGGCTTTGTCCGCCAGACCGGCAAGCTCACACGTGCGGCGCGCGCGTATTCGGGGACTGGTCAGAATCCGATCAAACGTCGTATGCATCAGCCAAGGAATCAAAGCCCGCGCTTCCCGCTCGCCGTTCTCGGTCAACGGGATTTCGGTAGAGCCCGTATGCTGTCCGGAAAGCGACCATTCCGTTTCACCATGGCGAACATAGTAAATCTGCTGCGTTCGGTTTGGCGTGTTCATGGGGTCTCATCGTGCTGGACAGTGGACGCAGTCTATCGTATCGGCTCAAACCGATGATTGCTTGAGCCAGCGATCGAGCGACCACGCTCCCGGACCGTAAATGGCCAGAAAAGCCAGGATCGATCCCCATAGAACGTGCTGAGCCAACGCCGCCTCGGCGCCCTCCGCCAGCAGCACTTGGGAATACGAGATCACGGCGATCACGTTGACGGCCGAGAGCCCGAGAGCACCGACACGGCTCATGAAGCCAAGCACGAGCAGGGTGGGAAAGAACAATTCGCCGCAAGTCCCCGCGACGGCTGCCACATGCGGTGACAGCACGGGCGTGTGGTATTCGTTCTCAAACAAGTAAATCGTCGAATCCCAGGTCGCGAGCTTGAGCCAGCCAGACTTGAGGAATTGCCAGCTGACGTACCAGCGGGCGCCCAACGCAAACATCGGCTGAAGTTTGTTCAACCAGCGCGATGCCACTACATCGGGCATCAGGAGCCGGTTCACGATCGCCATCACGCCGACTCCCCTCTTTGCCATCATGCCGTGGCACTTAAGGAGACCGGACGACCCAGCCGCTTATTTCACCGCCGGGTTTCAAGCCCCGGCGCAGCGTAGGTCAACGACAATGCTCGTCATGATCCCCGCAGTCATGCCACGCGTGCTCGTGATAGTAACGGTGATGATCGCGGTCGTAATAGTCCTCCCGGGGCGCCAGCACGCACGCGGACGCCAGCGTCACCAACGTCAATAAAAAGGCGCTCTGGGCGCCCGCTTTAACCAGATTCATACGAATTCTCCGTGTCTGTAACTGAATCGCTACCGTTGCCCGCGTGGTAATGCCCAACTCGGGACTTGTGGCAGATGCAGTATGCGGCGGCGTGCCGGTGAGTGATGTCAGACGATGCCGCGACAGCAACTGAAGAGATGGCGGCCGGCAGCGTCATGGGGTGCCGCGCAGCACGACGAAACTTCCGCCCCAGAAGCCGTCGTATGCCAAAGCATGCACGTAGTGGCGTGTGGACTCGCGAAAGTGGCGGCGTCCGGGGCGCACCTCCACGGTGACCACGCCGCCCGTCGCAGCACGCAAGACCCCCGCATGAACACCGGCGGCGCAGATCGAGGATGCGTCCGAATACGGTCCGCTGCCGACCACCTGACCGTCGGCGGCCTTGCCCGCGGGACAGCGGAACCGATAGCGTTCGCCACTCAGACCCCGTAAATTCAGGTCCAAGGGGCTGCTGCGCCAGTCGATGGTTGCGGCGTCCGCTGCAGCAGCAGCGCAGAGCGCCGGCATGGCGGCGCCGAGCACGATGGACAGCCCGACGCCGATCAAGGTCGTAACCTGGAACGTCGGAGTCCCTGCTTGCGGAAATTCTGCTCGCGCCACCATTTGGCGTTCCTCGGCTTCATGAATTTGACAGTCCGACCGCCGTCAGTCTCCCTCAAGAGGTGCGGTTACATCCTTGCCCGCCATCTGTTATTTTTCTCTTGAAATTCTGACTGCATCGATCTGACTGCATCGAATAGATGAGCCATCACCATGCCAGCCTCGGGTAGCCCAGTTTACCGGTTTGGTGATTTCGAACTGCAGCCTCGGGAACGTCGACTGACGAGTGCCGGAAACGCCATCTCACTCACGCCCAAGGTGTTCGATACCTTGGTGCTGCTGGTCGAACAGGCGGGTCATGTGGTCAGCAAAGACGAGTTGATGAGCGCGCTCTGGCCGCGCGGTTATGTCGACGAGGGTTCGCTCAGCAAGCACATCTGGCAGATACGTCGTGCGCTCGGCGACTCGGCCAAGAGCAATCGATTCATCGAGACGGTGCCCAAGCTGGGTTATCGGTTTGCGATGGCGGTCACGTGCGTGGACGCGCCGTCCGCGCAATCGCCCGCGCCGGCACCGCTCCCTGCGCCGATCGCGGCCATACCGCCCATGTCGGTTTCTGCCTCTTCGGCGGCAACGATACCCATGCCGAGGGGTGCGTCCACGGCGGCCGTAACGCCGCAGCGAGCTCCGGTATCGGCATCCCTGTGGTCCGGGCGGCGCGGCGGACTCCTCGGTATCATCGGGCTCGCCATCGTGGGCATACTGAGTTGGCTGCTCCATTCCCGACCGATGGTGGTGACACAGGCACCGGCCCGCGACGCCTCCGTGCTTCAGCCTGATGGTCGCAACCGGCTGGTCGCGTTCGTTCGCTTCAACAATCTCTCGCAGAATCCGAAGGATGCGTGGCTTGGGCCGGCGCTGACGGAGATGTTGAGCACCGAACTGGGTTCCGCGGACGAGATCCGCATCGTCCCGTCGGATCTGGTGCGCGAGGCGAACACCGATGTGGCCGAGCCTAGGACGGGTGGCTATCCTGCCGCCAGCCTCGCGCAACTGCGCAAGCGCCTCGAAGCTGACTACGTGGTCAGCGGCAGCTACTGGGTGGCGAATGCGACCGACAATCCGCCCGTGCGAGTGGATGTCGTGATGCAGGACGCACGCACCGGCGCCACCCTCTCGACCATCTCGAACCAAGTGGATCTCGCTGCCTTGAATCGGCTGGTCACGCAAACCGGTGCCATCTTGCGCGACAAGCTCGGGGTCGCACCGCCCAGCGCCGAATTCACGAGCTTGGTCGCCAACGCCCAGCCGCCGACCACCGATGTGGCCCGACGAATCGGCTTTGCCCTCGACGCCCTGCAGCGCCATGACGCCGCCCCGGCGCGTGACGAGTTGCTCGAGGCCGTCGCCGAGGCACCAGGGTTCGCGCCCGCTTACCTGTACCTATCGCGGGCCTGGTCGGCGCTGGGGTATCAGAAGAAAGCGCTTGCGGCCGCGGAGCAGGCATCAAACCACGCGGCCGGACTGCCGCCCGATCAACGTCTGCTGGTCGATGCCTCGGTCCAAGCCCAGCGCGGTGAATGGGCCAAGGCCGTATCGGCTTGGAAAGCATTGGTCGACCTTAAACCCCTCACCATCGAATACCGGTTGTCGTTGATCGACGCCGAACTGGCGGCCGGCAACTCGAATGCCGCGACTGATGCGCTGTCCGACGTGCGCCGCCTCCCGCAGGCCGCGGACGATCCGCGTATCGCGCTCGCCGCGGCGCGTGTGGCAGCCAAACGTGACGATTCCAAGGATGCCGTGGTGCAGGCAGAGCTCGCGCTGCGGCTTGCTCGCACGCGCGAGTCACCCGGCATGATTGCCGACGCGCACCTGGAACTTGCCCAAGCCCGTTTTCATCTGGGCGAGTTCGAGCCCGCGCGCGCCGAATTGGCTGCCGCGATCACAAGCTACCGGTCAGTGGGCAATCCCCACGGGGAAGCGTCGGCACGGCGTACTTTGGCGCTGGTGCTCACCGATCTGAATCGCGGTCAGGAGGCGCGAGAGGAATACCAGCGCGCGATGGGCATTGCGCAGGGGGTCGGCGACTCGGCCACCGTGGCCGCCATCTACCGTGACCTATGTTCTATGCTCTGGAACGCTGGCGATCGAGACGGCGCCGAAACGGCCGCACGGCAAGCGCTACGCATCGCTCGGGATACGGGTGATCTGCGGCTGCAGGTCTGGACGCTGCGGGCCCTGGCCAGCATTACGGCGGATGAAGGCGCCACGGACGAGGTCATGCGCGAGTATCGGGAAGTCACCACATTGACGGAACGCAACAACGATCCCGGTGGCCACGTCTGGTCGCTCGCGACGAACGCGGATACCCTGCGCTTGCGCGGACAACTCGCCGAGGCCCACGCCGAGTGCCTGCGCGCCCTCGCGGAGGCGTCCGTACTCAGCGACCCGCAGTTCAAGACGTTCAGCGGCTTCACATGCGCGCTCGTGGCGGTCGATCGCGGCGAGACCCAGGCGGCTCGGGCACTGCTCGAAGCCGTCATTCGGGGAGGAGACAATCCCGCGAGCCTCGTCCAAGTACCCAACGCCGAGATGGTGCTGGCGCAACTCGACTTCGAACAGGCCGACTGGCAACGAGCGCAAGAGCGGCTGCGGCGCGCCATCGCCGGGTTCGAGGCACAGGAGGCTCAAACGGGCGTCGCCGACGCCGAGGCCTTGCTGGCCCTGTGCGCGCAGGCGCAGGGCGACACTGCTGAACGTGACCGGGCCATCGCGCACGCCAAGGCGCTGCGCGCCGCGATCACGTCACGGCAGGAAATTTATTTCGTCGACATCGTCCTTGCGAAGGTCGCCGACGGACCAAAACAGAAAACCGACGCGATTGCCCGCTTGCGCGACCTCGCGGCCGACGCCGAAAGACGGCATTGGCTGGCGTGGTCGCTCGAGGCCAAGCTAGCGGCGTGGCAGCTTCTCAACACCCCCGCCGACGCGCAGGCTGCCGCGGTGCTCGGCAAGGATCTGCAGTCTCAGGCGAGCAAATATGGGTTTCACAGGATCTTAACACTCATGAAATCCTCACCGGCCGCGCCTTCCTGATGCGTTAGGACACCGCACCGCGACAGCACCGATTCCAGCAGCCGGAATCGAACGGCAAGAAGATTGGAAGAACTTTGGAAGGCCTCGGGAAGGACGCCGGGCGATGCAATACCCCACGCTCGGCTCCAGCCAACGTTCATATCGAACGTCGGCAAAGCCATTTCATTTTTGAACTCAATTTAAGGAACCAGTACCATGCGAAACAAATTTGTCACGTTTACGGCGCTTGCTCTAATGGGCTTCACTAGCGCAGCCTTCGCCGCGGACGGGGTTTACTACAGGCAAACCGAGGCGTCGTTCAATCTCACAAGCACGCCAGCCACGCCGCAGACTGTTCTGTCGTTGACCGTTCCAGCAGGGACTTGGGTGATCACTGCCAAGGCCAACCCGGTAGACTTTAGTCAGCCCGACTTTG
>Ga0116227_10013075_pt1 | contig 13233 bp, 9 predicted proteins | sample S1TSphgellanicum_FD_89693 | JGI IMG/M metagenome (GOLD analysis project Ga0116227, IMG submission 89693) | Host-associated microbial communities from peat moss isolated from Minnesota, USA - S1T2_Fb - Sphagnum magellanicum MG | ecosystem: Host-associated > Plants > Peat moss > Unclassified...
AGACGCAATTTCAGATCCATGGGAGCACCTTCTGTTGCCATCATATCCCTTGCCATTTTGAACACTTCGACATAGGGATTGATATTATACATCATGGTCAACAACCGATCCAACATTGTTGGATCAAGCGATGACATAATGGCATGGCGGTTTTAATGTTCGCATTTCGTATCATGAATGTACAATTGTGCAAACTGTGAACGTTGTCCTTCGGCAAGACATAAGGATTCGATTTTGTGATAAAGCTCACCTTGAATGCGAAAGGAATACGGTCCAGTGCCTCTTATTACCAACTCATCAACTTTGGCACCGAGTGAAGTGAATGTCAACACCAAATTGTACATGCGAATCCGATTTCAAAATTTAACGGCACTGCTATCTTTGTTGGTTAAAAGAACTTCCAGCTCTTGCGATGTTGCAGGAAGACTCGACAATAGAACTTTGCCATTCTTGCAACACAAAGAAAATTGTGGGTTGTTGTAGTTCAACTTTGCCAATCGTTCTATGATCCACATTTTCGCGTTACAGAATCCACATATTGTGTCCAATTCTCCACAATCTCATTGTCTCGAGGTTGACGCGTTTTCATTTCCAAATAATTGTAATGCGTCATTGCCAAGAGAAGGTTGTGCACATGTTGTCGCTTGTTGTACAATTACGCACTCCCAACTCCTCAAAGGGTTCAAATGTGAGCCCAAGTAAGAAAACAGTGGAAGAAGGAAGAGTCGAAACACGCTCCCTAGCTCACAACACTTTGAGGGGTAGAGGGGCATGTTGGAGTTCCGGGATGGGACTAGGAAGAGTCGACAAGCTTCACTCATTCACACGGGCCTGCACACAACCCACACAAAGTGGTTAGTGCATAGTTGGAGCACCCTTGGTGCTAGGATGAGCCATGGGTAACACGAACACACAAGACTCACCACGGCCCGGACTTGGGGGAAGCCACCACCTTCCCCCTTATAGTATTCTCTACAGCTCTCCGTCGAGGCTACATCCAAATGGCCTTTTTTTCCAAGACTCCCAAGTTGGAGTCCCAAAAGAGTCTCGGGTTGGAGTCCCGGGACTTTGGACGGCCACAACTCCTCGCCCTGAGCTCGGATCGAGACGAGTTCCAAACCAAAGTTTTAGCTCTCGTCAAGAGCTTTCCAACACCATGTCGCATTCTTTGAGGCGACGTCGGGAAGAGGTCGATTCCCGACTTTTAGTGGCCGGGAGTCAAACTGACAATTTGACTCCCGGCCCTTCTTTTGCCCATAACTTGTGTTTCAGATGTCCAAATGAGCAATGCGAGCCCATTTTAAACATTTACGCTTCAAGAGCTTTCCAATGATATAAAGAACGCCATGAACCATTGTGTTTTGACCCCTACAATCACTCTATGAAGTTTTGGGAATCCACCGGGACTCCATCTCCCAAGTGGGAGTTGCCTTGGGAGTGTGAGGGTTCACTCCTTCACACTTTCTAACACTCTCGGGAGTTTGTGATGTGACTCCCAAACTTCTTCTTGCCTTAACTCCCGGGCTTCCTCTTGGCCCGTAACCTTACAACCCTTTTGCCTTGGTCGCGAGCCCAAAGCTAGGGTTGCGACATTGTCGTTCTCAACATAGATAATTATTTTGCTTTTGCGACGTTTCAGATGGCCCGGCCGACTTTGTATGTTGCTTGGCACGCCGTTTTCTCTGTAGGCGACTACAACGTTCATGTGCAGATTCTGACGTGTCTTGATTAAATTTTGCTGGAACATCAATATGTGGAACAAGATTTTCCAAAGAGTCAGTTTGCTCGTCATTCTACTGAGCTTCTAGGTGTTGTCGAAGGGCCGCCAAAGCAACCAAAACATTACCATGCTGCGTAATGAGTGCACGCATACATTCTTGTATGTCTTCAGGTATTGTGGATAATATATGTTAAGTTTGTTGTTGATATTGATATCAAAATCTGGGGGCGGGGGTCTCTCTTGCACTCTTGTCTATTGGTGCCGTGTGTGTATGTATACAATTTTTTGGTGTATTTGTTACCCTACCTGTTAGCTAGACTATTTGTTTTATTTTACTTCAAACTCACCCTATTACGATTAGTCTCCCCCTTATTTACACAAAACATTCCTTATGGTGTGACCATAGAAAGTGGGTCAAACTTATCCAAATATATCTCCACGGACAGCCTCATCCTGGCCCACATCAATAACACAAAAACATTATCAGCTTTTTCGCAAAAAAATGAAATTCAAAATTGAAAAATTGAAAAAGAAGTGATTTTGAGGGGAAAATTAGTAAATAGTAATACTATTTAAAAATTTGGATCACATAAGGTATCAATCTTTTTGAAAAATTTAGACTCATGAATTAACAATTTCATTGTCAAAGTAATACCAATGGTTACCAATTTACTTGTGTTTTTTTTTAAATAATAAATTATGCATAAAGGTCAGTTTTCAAATACTCACCTTGCAAACCACTAGTTATATTGTCTAGGTAGGGTAGGTTATAGAGTTTTTTTATAAAAAAGTAATATGTATTTTTTGTCATAAACATGTTTTCTTTTTTTCCTATTTTTTTTCATAAACTTTTCATGATTGAGAGGAGAAAGGAAGAATAGGAAAGGCAAATGTTCGAAATGCTACACATGACAAGCCCTCCAAGCAAAGTCAGCCATTTTCGGTTGGAGTAAACTTCCCTAATTCACAAACATCTCAACTATTAAGAATCTAGAAACACACCAGGTCATCAACCCATAGCATCATTACCCATTGAAAAACAACAAAGTTATATCAGTTGGCACACTATGTCAAAGAATTTTACAAAGTTCCATAACATATTTGACACATCTATGATCACCTCTAGTCTAGATAAACAAATCTGCAAATTTTGTAACACATAATAAATATAGAATGCTACAGTTTTCAGACCACAGCAGAAAGAAAGAAACCTTTCAAACCATCCCAATCAAACCAAGAAAAAAATTCTTACTTGAAGACACCCCAAGTAAGTGAAACTTTGATCTTGCAAGTCCACCAAGTTAGAAATGTGCACTATTACTCAAAGTAAGGTACCATGTGCAAAGGATTGGAGTAACGACAAAGCTGCCAAATAAAAAAGGGAAAAACCCTATAAAAAATATTTCCAGACACTGAAAAAGGATCATCAAATAACACACATGAAGATCATTTGCACAGCAGTTGAAGAAACCCACACTATTTATGGGCAAGCAAACTTTTGATATCTACTTTCATGTTTTTTCATCATCAACAACAATTCACTACCAAATTTTGAAGGAGGCCAAAACAAAGCTTCGTAAAAAGTGTGGCTTGATTCCGACCGGACAAAAAAAAGAACAAAAAAAAGAAAAAACTTAAGAAAATCTAATAGTCTTACCGTCCTCAATATCCACATCCAATAACTCTCGAGCAACTTCCTCTAGGTGCAACTGATCTTGATACTCCAGAAACTCTTCAAGATCAGCAAGCTTTTCAAAGTCTTTCGCAAATTAGACTTGCTCACCATCAAAACCAGCAAACTTCGAACTCATCCAAACTTTCCGGAAAGCAGGATTGGTGCATTACAAAATTGACCGAAAAAAAACAAAAAAACACATTACATGTGGTCATGTGTAAATATTATTCATCATACATGGTGATTATTTATGCACCATCCAGCAAGCAAGCAGCACGTGGAGGATGATGATGTATCTAAATAGGGACATGGATGGAGGGCCATTCCTGGTTTATTTCCTTCCCATTCTTGGTGGGCAAAAAGTTGCAGTGTCAGACTCAGTAGAGGGATGGTGTGCAGCCGGCAACCTCAGATCTTCCAGGGTGTCGATTCGCATGGACGACCGGACGGATGGACAGAGGGATGACGGGATGGACGACCGGACAGATTCAGGGGAAGTTTCATTTCTCATCCTGACGTCCTTTACAATATATGATGATGTTCATTGCTTATATTTTCTCCAATAAAGTTGTAACTTTTTTGCAACTTCCATTTACATTTTTTTCAACCTAATTGCAACTATGTTGTAGTCAACCTTTCAACTCCATTTAATGGTATCCATTTTACACATGTCATCATTGTATAGGAACAACATGTTGGATAGGTTATTTTTTCAACTACTTTTCAATTGATCTTCATCATTTTCTTCAACTTAGTTCCCACTAAAAAAACTTGACCATTCCACTTTAGCTTGACTAGTTTCATTGCTACGTGGATGCACCATGTACACTATTAGTACAACCCTATGCCCTTGCCTAGTTACACCATAGTTAAACTTGCAACTTGATGTTTACTACAATTTGACTAATCTTGCACATGTGTGGATGTCCCATGTGTCATATCATTGTTGGTTGAACCCCAATTGGGCCTAATTACAACACAATTGAGTTTGTAACTTAAGCTTGATTATGGTACAATTGATCTTACAACTATGTAAATGCACCACGTGTCATTGTACTATTGGTTGAACTTGGTGCCCGGCCTAGTTGTAATAAAATTGAAATCCCAATTTGTTGTTGATGATGTCATGATTCGTTAATAGATGAAGTTCATCCATTGGGGGTTATAGTTGAAAACAATCTTTGACTATAATTGTGGGTGTCATTTTCAAGTGGAATGATTATAATTGGTTATTGGTGCGGTGCTAACACATGGTCGTCACTTCCGATTGTAATGTATTTTGTCACTTTTGACTTGTATTTGTTGATTGTTTTGGTGTGTAATTGCAAAAAAAAAGTTAAATTGGAAAAAAAAAAATTTGTAGTTGGAAGGGTCATTTTCAACTATAATTACAATTGAGGATGAATTGTAAGCATAATTGAAAATGAGGGGGTTTTCAACTAGTGTTTGACAATTTTCTTCATTTCAACATAAAGGTTCAACTTGCCTTCCTTGCTCTACAAATTGAACTTTTTGCCTTTTTAATTATTTTTTTTTGTAGGTCCATTATTCGCATTTGACCCAATTCATGGTGTGTCCTAACTTTTCACAAGTCAACCTTCTAGCTATCCGTAAGTTATCAACTTCAATGTAGCTAGGTGATGCAACTTTTGGTGTCATAAGACCTCCATTTCCAAGCAATGGAATTGTTGCATAAACTAGTTATGCAAAGACTGGGTTACAACACTACCTTTTTTATTTTTAATCACATCTTTTGGGTTGCTACACCTTTTTTGAATAACTCAATTGGAAGATTAAACAAATGTGGCATGTTTGATCAATGGGTGCTTGTAATTAGGATGTGCAATTCAAACCATACTACTTGCAAAAAAGACAAAATAATAAATAATATGAATATGAATATATTAGTTTTTACACTATGTTATAGCTATAAGGTCACATAGATAACATAACTAACTAAAAGTAGTCATGTTATGTAGTTGAAAGGCCACATAAATATCATAATTAATTAAATTTAATCATGCATGCATCACAAACTTAACATCTCATGATTTAGTAATGAAATTGTGTAAAATTTGTTCAATCATAATTTGTATGTTTCATGCATTAATATTGTGCATTAAAAACACATTTGAGACATGGATATATTAGAAGATGAAAAATCCGTCTGACATTCGTTCATTCATAGGTTCGTACTTCATTTATCAACACATTTATCCATGTGTCAAACTTATTTTCAATGCATGATATTCATGCAAAAATTGTACAAACTTATGAATGAACGAACTTCACACGATTTTCATTATTAATTCGTCACATGCTAAATTTGTGAGGTGTTATTTATGTGATTGCCTTTACAAGTGTGTTTACAATGTGCGTTTTTTTTACATATTACCCCATTTGTTTGATAGTGAGGTAGATGGTAATAACTATCTGTTGGGATCATTATGGCCTTGCTTGGTTAGATTTTTTGAATCACCTAAGACTTTAAGGTATGTTGATTCCCACCAACATGGGCAAATGCAAGTAACACTATGAAAAAATGGGGTGATTTGCAACTAGCCTTGCAATTGGGTTTTAAAGTTACAATGACCATTTGCAACTCATTATAATTCAACGTATTTCTATGGGTGTAAATGTATTAGACAAGTCCCATGAATTGCAATGGATGCAACTCACTGTATGTGAAACCATATACATATACAACATGTGCAACTTAATTACAACTATGTAAGAATAATTATTGTGCAATTCTAATGCAATTAGTTTGTAATTATAATATTGATCTCCACCTTCCATTATGATTGTTCATTGTATGTGGTTTTAGATTACAACATGTGGTGCAATTGAAAATTGCCACGTGGCATATTAATTGAATTTCGAGAAATAAAAATAAAAATATATTTAAATAATTAGTTAGGTCAATACATAGGCATAGGTAGGTAAGTAAAACTAAGTAGGTAGGACATACCTACATATCTAACCTACCTACCTACTCACTTACCTAGGAAGGTAGGTAGGTAAAACTAATTAAGTAGGACATACCTACATACTTACGTTACATACCTACATAATTAGGTAGGTGAGTTATAAAGTAGCCATGTAAATATTTTTTTTTAATTTCATGTTTTGCTTTTAAGGTTAAGCTTTTTTGAACTCATCCCAAATTGACACATGTATTTTAATGTGAGCACTCAAGAAAAAACACCTTGTTTATATAATTTGTGAGATGGGATTCAAAGAAAAAACATATGGGTTTAATATTTAACATATTGCACATTAGTTGCAACTTGGGTTGCAATTAGAAAAACAAAATTCCACATTATCTATGTTTTTCTAATTTTTTAATTGTACAATGAATTAGGTAATTACTTCATAAATATATATGTGAATTAATTATCTATAATCAATAATTTGATATAATAATTTGAATATTTTTAAATTATTTATTTTAATTCAAATAATTAATCATTTATTATTGAAATTAATCAAATTCAGTTAATTATTCAAATTGACTAAAAAGTTAATTACTTGAGGTAGACTAATTAATTCATATTGATTGAATCAACTAAATATTATTTAATATCTAATAAAATATTGAAAAAAATCATTTCTAAATGTGAAATTAGGTAAAAGACATATTTATCAAATATTAATTATCTGAAGTTTTGGAATGATAATTAATTTTTTTGAAATAAATATTTGTATTAATTAATCTAATTTTGAAATATTATTAGGTTTTTATTTCTTATAAATTAATATTTCATTAAATTAATAAAATAAAAATATGAGCTAAATTGATTAATTCTGATTAATTATTACATATTAATTTATATGCAAAATTTTAAAAATTAATGGTAAAATATCTATTAAATATTTAAATATGAATTTATTAATAGTTGAATAACAATCACAAAATAGTGGAAAAGAAATAATTATACAATGACAACATAGTGGCACAATTAATTGTATAAATGGGAATAATGTTGATAACTAGTTACAAATGCCATATTTAATGGGTAGTGGAAATGCATACATGTGGCATGATCATATGTGTTAACAATTATACATTAGTTGCAATGTAGTTGCTAATTAGGTGTTACATTTAAACTAGTTGTAATGTAGTTATCACATGTAATTAAAGTTCAATTTGCCAAAAGGTCAAACATGATTGACTATGTTCGAATGTACAATAGATACATTACACTATATAGGTTTCCCATTTGAAACTAAATTGCAATTATTGTACAATTCCTTAATTTTTTGACATGGCATTTCATTTATTAATTGCATGTATTTCCATGCTCTAATTGGAGTGTAGTTGTATATTAATTGTTTTGGAGTTTTAACTACATGGTAATGTGGTTTTGGCAGAGAAGATTTTTCATAATGTAAGAAGACAAAATCCACATTGGAAATCCATCAATGTTTATGCATGGTCATCATCAATTAGGTGATTAACAATGACCCAAACTCAAACTTATTTCTATTCAATGCAATTTGTTTATAAGTTTTATAATTATACTAGAGTCTAGGTTGAAAGGTATAACTTATTGCAAATGCTTTTATTATTCTACTATAGTTTTTACAACTTTCAATGAGTGTTGAAAATAACAAGGCAAAGGAAAGACCATTATAGCAAAAGGTCATGACCTCTAGGGTAAACGCAAACTTGTTGCTAGTATTTGGTCAACTTTAAAGTCAATTGCACAAGAGTTAAGTGCCTCATGAATTCAAAATCTCAACCAAAGGTACATGTTGGATCTCCTATTATATTTAAATGGATGTAGTGGGATCTTGTTATCACCCTAAAAATGATATGACAATCATGAACATGTAATATTTTGACAAACAATATGTCACATTGCATTTTATTTGATGGGCACAACATTGGTTTAATGTCCGTGCACTAAATTTTGGATTCTGCCTTTTGTCAAAGCCATGAATTATTCAAGGTCTAAGATAGTCCATTGCTTTAGGTTAATGATTGTACATGTGTTAAAATTTAATCAACTATTTCTAGCTTGCATTTTTTTTGCAATATAAGAATAACAAGGCCATCATCTTCATTGACCAAGTTGGAGGAAAAGATTGTGCATATGGAAATTTTGTAAATTTTGGGGGTGATGTGGTTGTTCACCCCAATAGATCCATGGCAACAAATTGATTATTTATTTTGTTATTTCATGCATCATGCTTAAATCTTCCTTGCCATTTCTAGACATTGACCATGATCCCCCATTCACTATAATACAAGATGCAGTTACATACATAATCTTTTGGCCTTGGAAGTTAACCACTACATACATGCGGCAAGTCTTGAATTTGTAACCCTTATTCATACATTGGAAATTTTGTATATAGTCCTTCCAATTATAATGAAAGTTTTGATTTGGGTTGTAATTAAGTTTATGTGATTAATGGATGTAGAGAATGTGTGGCATTTTTGGATGCATTGCACTAAATAATTATGACATGTTGATTTATTTTGGTGCATATTAGTTTGAGGATTTCTACATAAGATTAGTTAGTATTGGGGATGTATAAGGCTTGAAGGTTTTATAATTTTTATTTTGGGTTTATCATTGTGATTACAAATTGTCCCATGGGATTACCAGAATAAATTGGGGACTTTTTAATGAAATTGGTGTGTTGAATAATTTGGTTGTGGAAATCAATATAGACAATTTTATACATAATTATTTTTTATTGAAGTTTGTGAGAAAGGTTGCCAAATAGATGTGGGTATTAATTCATGTTGATTGAAATTTTGTATTAGGAATTGGGACAATTCCGAGAGGTCAATCAAATATTCGATAAGGTAGAAAGGGTGAAGAATGAGCTTTGAAATCTAATAATGGTTGGGTTGAAAGACTAAAGACCTAAATGGTGTAAATGAAAGTTTGATTTTCACATCATCTTCAATTTAATTTGGAACAATAGAAGATCAAAAGCAAGAGTGAAGAGATGTGTATGCATAATGGTCCAATAATTTTTTTTATTATCTTATCTAGTGATGCACAATAATATTGGATCATGATATGGTGTATTTGAAATTTTAGTTTAGCACGTAGGGTAGTTGAGTTTTGGTTGGCCCCATTTTTGACCAATCATAGTAATCCAATTCTAAATTTTTATATTTAATGTATAACTTTGCTTTATGTGTACATTATCCAAGTTATGTATGTGTTTTACACCACCAATATATATTTGTTAGTTTAATAACAATTCATTTTTAGAATGTAGAACTCCAAATGAATGATGGTTGCATGATTGAAGAAAAAATGAAATCAAACAAACTTAATAATTACTTTAATATAAAATTAAAGTGAATATTTAACATTAAAAATACACATGTGGCACATGTGACAAAAAATAACAATATGCATGACTAAATTGTAGCACATGTGGCAGGTAAGAAACCATGTCATTCATGGCACATGTTTGGAATTAGTGACATTGAAATAGGCCCACTAACACCATGTTGTTATGTAGCAAACCACATTTTCTATGTCATGACTAAAATCAATCGTTTAAGAGTAGACACTAATGTCATGTTGGCATGGCCAATTCATATGCAAATAACAATTTTTGATATGATTTAAATTATTAATTGACCTAATCAAATTAGACATGCCTACTTTGGAAGGGGGTTCAAAATGGATAAAAGTACCCCATATAGCACATTTCAAACTCATAAACTCAACAATTTAATCATTATAGTCACAAAATGGGGGCTAAAAAACAAATGGTTTTGTAGTAATGCCATAACATAGGTGGCCTTAAGTGTCTCCTTAGGCAAGACATCACAAAAAATTTAGGCCACAATATGACAATATAAGTAGTCATGTCAAATACATTTACCATAGTTTATGTGGTTTAAACATGGATGTCATACATTTATCCATGTTTTTTAAACATGGATGCCATGCACATTGTTAGACATGGATGTTGTATGTTTATTTGTACTATCTAGATGTGGATGTTGTACATTTATTTGTATTATCTAGACATGAATTTCATGTGCATGATTAAACTATTTAAACAATAACCATCATCCATGTTTAAACAATACAAACCTATAAAAAAATGAATTTTGCATGATTATTATTATCAAATCGTGGCCCAAGAAGTTTGTGTTCTAGAGTCCTAAGTATCCTTTTAAATAGGCATTGTGTAGCCCCTTATGTAAGCTTTTGATAACCCCCATCTTAGATAGCTCCCTAGGTAGGCTTATGTAACCCCTTATTGCATTATGAGTTTGCCTTAGGTATCTCCTAACCTACAAAATCTTCAATTGACCATTTAGGTAAATTGTGTGTAATCCCTTGAGTTACCTTAAGGTATCCCATAATTTAGGTAAGCTCCCTAGGTAAAATACAAGCAAACCACATGAAATAAAAGGAAATTCAAGTCATCTTAGTTTAAAGGAGGAAATTTGAGTTTCTTTCTTTGTTATTTCCCTTTGGCATGGTCTATTGCAACCCTAGCCTTGGGTTCACAATCAAGGCAAAGGCTTGCGAAGGTGTGGGCCAAGGATGAGCCCGAGAGTCACATTTCATACTCCTGGGAGTGCAAGAGAATGTGAGGGAATGAACCCCCACACTCCCAAATGAGCTCTCACTTTAAGAGTTAAAGTTCCAATGGAGTTTTGAATTTTTAGAAGGCGATTGTAGGGGTCAAAAATTGTTGGATTAAAATATTTTTTATATCATTGAAAATATTTTGAAACGTAGATGTTTAAAATGGGTTCACATGACCCATTTGGATACTTGAAACATAAGTTATGGCCAAAAGAAGGGCTGGAAGTCAAATTGCCAATTTAACTCCCGACCATTAAAAGTCACGAATCGCCCTTATTTCCTCACGTTCAGGTGGCGTGCCACATATCGTTGGAAAGCTTTCAACAAGGGCTACAACTTTGTTTTAGACCTCACTTCAATCGGAAGCTTTCACACAAAGTTATGGGCCTCTAAAGTCACGGGAGTCCCAATTTTGGGAATTTCACGACTCCCATTTGGGAATCTCGGGACAAAATGTCATTTGGGTGTCCCTCTACCCCCAAAGTGTTGCGAGCTAGGGAGCGTGCCCCAACTCCTTATTCTTCTATTGTTTTCACCTTAAACTTACATTTGAGTCTATAAAAAAGTAAGGGAGTGCGTCATGGTCCCATCCTACATTTTGATTATCATCCCCAATTATAGTGAAACCAAGTTTCTGTTCTCATGCTTTAATCTCTTCACATATGACTTTAATGATTTGACAAAATGAGGTGGCTAAAATTTTAATTTATTATTTCAATAAATTTTCAAATCTTTGGTTGAGTGTTGAACATGACACATTTGGGGATGTGAAGATTATTGATGCAATAAAAACATTTGTAAAGTGACCCCCTTTTGTGCCCTTCTTTCGTCCCTCAACCTCTTTTTCAACCTCAAAACATTATTATCCACAAAGTAATGAAAGGGATAAAACATCTTCGGGTGGACCATTAATAACCACCTCAAGGAATGGTTAAGGAACCAAAAACACACAAATCATTTTCATGGGCCTTTTATTTAAATGTTTATATATATATATATATATATATATATATATATCATGTTTATTAATTGCATGCACTAGTAGATGGCTTGAATTTTATTTTGGAAATTTAAAAAAATTGGGATTTTAAAAAAAAAATCTTAATTAAAATGGCCCCTTTAGAAATTGATAGCTTTAACTTTGGAAATTCATAACTAAATTATATTTATTCAATTAATTCTATAATAAAAATCTAAAAATAAAAGGACTTCCAAATTACCTCAAGAAAATAATTCCAATAAAATTCTCAATTCATGTTTCAAATTTGTGTTCCTAACCAAAAAGTTAAAGGAAAGGTGGCCATTTGTTACATTCCTAAAACTTTTTTTAAATGCAATGATTGGGAACATCAAAATACACAATATTATTGATATTATTAAAATTTCAAAATCTATGGAAGGAACTTAATAAATGTATTCATTAAAAAATAATTATGAGCAAATTATTTAAGGGTTTCCTATGATTTTTCAAAACTCAATGGGTTAATGAAAATCAAGGTGTGACATTCCTAGCGGTCCACCTAAGGACACTTTTGCCCGAAAATTTATTAAATATGGGTATAAAATGATGGAACTCATGATTAAATGCACAAGGTTCAAAAATATTTATCGTTGTAATACAAAAAATATATAAATGATTGGTTGAAAGCAATCAAGGAAAGTTTTTGGGTGGAACTCAAATTTGGTTTAATTTGGTGTTAATGTGAGTTTTAGTCTTTATTTAAGCCCAAATTACATTTTTCATTACTTTTTAAAATTCTCACCCCTTTTATGACCAAATAGGGGTGGTAGTAATGTTGTGTTTTCTTTAATTTGCATATATTTATAATATTTTTAAAAATCAAACATTATAGACATTATTGACAAATGTGTGTGTAGGTCAATAATTCAATTCACATTAAGGCCTTAAAAAATATGAACTAGGTCACCATACTTTTATGGCATTTCACCTTGGATGAAATCAGAATCATTCATGTGAATGATTAACTCAAATGGAAGCAATCCATTAAGGTCAATTTTTTGTAATATTGAAATATTATATTAATTTTGAATATAATTATGTACATTTTCATTAATTTATATAATGGATTGGAAGTATGTATCAAATTATTAAATGTATGTATGTTAAATTTATATAATTTTAATACATTATCATATATATTACATGTTCTAGTTTTTTTTTTTTTTTTTTTTTTTTTTTTTTATAAAAAATTTATAATTTAAATTATTTTTTAAAATAAAAAAAGATCAAAAAA
>Ga0116227_10013076_pt1 | contig 13231 bp, 7 predicted proteins | sample S1TSphgellanicum_FD_89693 | JGI IMG/M metagenome (GOLD analysis project Ga0116227, IMG submission 89693) | Host-associated microbial communities from peat moss isolated from Minnesota, USA - S1T2_Fb - Sphagnum magellanicum MG | ecosystem: Host-associated > Plants > Peat moss > Unclassified...
AAGGAAAAAGTTTTCAAATTGCCATATTTTTATGATAAGTTCCAGTAGGTAGCCAAAAACGTAGGAGGCTTCTGAGTTTTATTTTACTTTCATATTTAGTATGAAGCCAAATCTGGCTAAAGCTTCTTATGGATGATCACCACTTCAGCTACATCACAAATTGAAATAAATGAATAAATAAATAAATTTGTAAAAAAAAAAGCCTTGGTACTATGAAGTAGATGCTTAACAACAACAAAAAACAATAAACTCAAACAGTAATAAATAAATAAATAAATAAATAAAGGAAATAAACAGTTATTTATTCACAATAAAAAAAACAACAAATGAATGAGGAGTCCACCCAATTAAGGTTGCTTACGGCCTCTCTCCAAGGGCCTTACCTTAACCCTAAACATTCAGACAGTCCCAATAAGGGCTGCTTGGAGAGACCGAGGCGTAACCTGAAGCCCTAAACATCATCAGACAGGCCCAATATGGGGCCGCTTTTTCAGTGTAAAATTCACACCGTCCTGACATTTATTTAGGGATTAAAGAAGTAGGCGACAGTTTCTTTCCAGAAAGCACGACAAAAAAAATACTGCTTGTCAGGTCAGGTTTGCTGGCGTGCTTCAAAAAGAAAAAGGAAAAAAATGGTTTAAAAATTCATTTTTTTTGTTTAATATTTTTTTTAACAAATTTTTTTTTGAATAAGATTTTTTTTTTTTTTTTTGGGTATAATACTTTTTTTTTTGAGTGAGTGGTGACTTTTTTTGGGTGTCCTTTTTCTCTCCCCCACCTGGTAACTTACTAGTTACGAAAGAAAAGCACTAAGGAAGACGGGTGAAAAGAAGAAGAAGAAGAAGATGCGTAAAAGAAAGTTGGGTCGTCTCTCTCCTCCTCGTGTGGGACCGGCCTTTCTCGCAGCGCCTTTCTTCTCACGCTCGCTGCTGCCGCGGCTGCTGATGCCGCCCGCCCGCCCACCCGCCCGCGCGCATCAGCGACCGTTGAAGGTCAGAAGCAAGCTCGCTCTCTTTCTGTCTCTTTGTCTGCACAACCCATGAGGAAGGAAGGCGTCTCAACGACCGGAAACGTCCGTGGCTGCTGCTGCTGCTTCTGCATCATTCTGTATCGGAATTGAATTCAGTCAGTCCATGTGTTGTTGTTGCATTAAACAACTGTAGATTCCATAGCTGCTGCGACTCGCTGAATGTAGAAAGCGGAGGAGGAGGAGGAGGAAGAAGAAGCAGAAGATTCTAACAAGAAGAAGAAGAAGAAGACTGGAGCAGCTGGTGAGATCAGGGGGTTGAGAATTGGCGGCGTAATTAGTGGGGTCCTCTTATAGGCGGAGTAGGTCCGAATTTGGTGTAGTGATCGAGTCAAGAGGAAGAAGAGCGCGAAGGTTTTGGAGGGACCGAGAATTGGCAGTAATATCTGTTGCTTCAAAGGAATCAGAATTGCGTTCCTGATTCTGAGTCGAAGCAGCAAAATTGGAGCAAGCTGCTGCCGCAGAGCTTCGAAATGGGTTGCTCCACTTCCAAAAGCGTGATGGTGGCATCGATGCAGCCTGGCAACAGCAGCAGCAGCAGCAACAGCGAGAGGTTCGTTACTAGGGTACTGAAGAAGAAGTTTGGGAAGAGTCGCTCTTTTGCTCCCCTCCGCAGCAGCAACCGTTCTAGACGGCGATGTGATGAGTACAACTACTCTTCTTCTTCTTCTTCTTCTTCTTCTTCTTCTTCTTCTTACTGCAGCAGGATGCATTCCGACTACCATGTGGTGGCGCTGACGTCCAGCACTTATGGAATCATGAAGTTGGTGGAGGCAGAGAATATCATGAGCGATGAGAGGAAGATCATCATCGACTCCACCGCGGCCACTGGTGGTGGTGGCGCTCAATATGGTCCGGGCAATAGCATGCAGTACTGGAAGATGAGGAAATCGGAGTCCATGCCTGCTCGCGGAAGCTGTAAAGCTGTGTCCAAGACTTGGATAGACATGGCGATGGGTAATCTTTGTAGAATGAGTACTACAGTAGTACGCGGCAAGCTGCAGCAAGATGATGTAGAGGAGGTGGAATCTGCGAAGAAACCTTTGAGAGGATCAAAGTTGTCCAAGAGCAGCAGCTCTCATGATCATCTGGGTGATGAAAAGCAGCACCGCCAGCTCTCATGGTGGGAGACCGAAGAGGAAGAAGAACCAGCAGAGACCATCAACACTTGGGAACTGATGGCAGGGCTTGAAGATTTCACCCCGCGACCACCAGGTTCTCCATTGCACCGGCCCGGGTTGCCACTTGCAGATTTGCGACAGAAGATTCATTTGCAGGAGTCGATCAATCCCCCGCGGGTGCTGAAGAACGAGAAGCAGAGCAAGTATTCACGTACTCGACCTCGGTCTCTATCATCAATCGGAGCTCAGAACTCAGAAGATGATGACCACGCAGCAGCAGCAGCAGCTTCTTCAGCGACAGTAGTCGAGTCGCCGAGCCTGAGTTCGTGGACTTCGTTCTCAAAGTTTTGTACAGCTACAACAACAGCCGAAGAAGCCGAAGCACTAGATTGCAGATCAGTCGAAGTCGCGGATGATGATCCCTGTTCCAACTCCTCACTCTTCGACCCAGATATTTTGGCCTCATTTGCAAGCTCAATAGATGGCAGAACCGAGTCTACCTCAGAAGATCAGTCAGACGATCAATGGTGTCGAGACGCCATGGCTTCTACCTCCGGCGCTGCAAGCTTAGCCGATGAATCCGACATCACGTCCACATTTCACAGCTGGTCCACTAGTGCGAAGTCCCACGATATTTACTCTGCAGCAGCTGAAGGAGAGAAACAAATCTTCAGCAAATCATCATCTGCAGCAGCAGCAGCAGCTAGAAATGCAGATCAAGCTTGGGAACTTTCTTTTGCCAAGGTTACTGCACCAGCTGCTTCACACATGGTTGATCGTGTTGCAGCAGCAACAGAAGAATTGGGCAAGTCTCAGGACCAAGTTTCCGCAGGTGTGGAAGCTGCTGCTGCTGCTTTTGATTACAAGCTATGTCCACCAGGTCATGGGCATGAGAGACTAATCCTGTACACGACAAGTCTGCGCGGGATCAGGAAAACATACGACGATTGCAACAAGTTGAGAATGATTTTCCAGAGCTATTTGGTATGGATAGATGAGCGAGATGTGTCGATGCACGCAGAGTTTCGACAAGAACTCACGGAGCTAATGGGAGCTCCTGTGCAAGTCCCCCGCGTCTTCATCATGGGTCGTTACATCGGCGGAGTGGAGCAAGTGCTTCAGCTTCACGAGCTCGGCCTACTGGCACCTTTGCTACTTCCTTTGCCTCCTCCTCCACAACCTCACCTACTGCAACCTGCAAGCTCTTGTGATGGCTGTGGTGGTCTCCGCTTCATCCCTTGCCCTCACTGCAATGGCAGCTGCAAAATCATCTTCAAACACTCTGTTTCTCGATGTTCCCATTGCAATGAAAATGGTTTGAAACGGTGTCCAATTTGCTTTTGATTCTTAGAGGTTTTTTCTCAGCAATGGACTCGAGGTTTTGTTTGCAAAAATCACAACTTCAGCAAATCAAATGGTTCGAAGCTATGACCCATTTGCTTTTGCTTCTGCAAGGGTTTTTTTTTTTGGGGTTGAATCTTTGTAGTTAGTGGGCCCATGACCAGAGACAAAAAGTCGGAGAAGAAAAACTCTAGAGAATTCAGGAGAGAGAGAAATCAATCACAACAGCCCAGCAGCAAGCAAGCACAACAACAGAGCTTGTTTTCTTTGTTTCTTTGTTTCTTCTTTCTCTTCAGCTACAGTTGTGTCTCTGGGAAAACAAAAATTCTGTACATAGCAAAGGAGGAGGAGGAGGAGGAGGGGGAGGATGGATACAACAATCAATGTAAGAAGAAAATGCACAACATTGTGAGTCTTGGTAGTGATGATCTGAAAGCAAGCAGCGGAATTTTCTTGAAAATCTGCAACAAAATAGAATAAATTCTCATGCTTTCTTCGTTGTCATGAAATTAGTTAAGATGGCGGCAGAGGAGGAGTTTTGGTAGTGCTTTGAGTCTGAACTTATTAGCAGGAAGATTCTGGATGCAAAGGCTTCAAAATTCTCTTGTCAAGAGAGTTCAGTTCAGTTCAGTTCAGTTCAGTTCAGTTCCCATGGCAGGAAGAAGTTTGTATCTAGTTTTCTGGAAATCAATCCACTGGAATGCAATGCGATGGAGTAGATGATGATGATCACTTGTGTATTGGGTTTCATACTTGAAGAAGGATAATCATCAAACCTTTCAAAGGCTCAGGTTTCTAGAGCTTCTTGCATAATTCTCCATTTTGGGTCATGTTCCATCTTTGCATACTCTTTTGCATCACCTACTGGTAAGAGCTCAGAAGAAATTCATGGCAGGTGGGATAATTAAGCAATTTAATGCTCACTTAATCATTTCCATCACCTGTTTTGTTTTAGACCCTTAATGAGCAATTTCATTCTTTGTTTGGGATACTTTACAAATAACTCTATTATTATCTAGACGATTCATCGGTTGATGCCCAACACTTGAAATTTCTTAGATCAAAATGTGTGTTTTTTTTGTCATGTTCATGTTTGTGTTGGCCATTCCAAATTTGCTTGTTATGTTCATGTTTGTTGTGACCATTCTAAGTTTGCTTGCTATGTTCATGTTTGTTTTGGCCATTCCAAATTTTGCTTGCTATGTTCATGTTTGTTGTGGCCATTCCAAATTTTGCTTGCTATGTTCATGTTTGTTGTGGCCATTCCAAATTGCTTGCTATCTTCATGTTTGTTTTGGCCATTCCAAATTTGCTTGTTATGTTCAAGTTTGTTGTGGCCATTCCAAATTTTGCTTGTTATGTTCATTTTTGTTTTTGGCCATTTCAAATTTGCGTGCTATGTTCATGTTTGTTTTTGGCCATTCCAAATTTGCGTGCTATGTTCATGTTTGTTGTGGCCATTCCAAATTTGCTTGTTATGTTCATGTTTGTTGTGGCCATTCCAAATTTGTGTGCTATGTTCATGTTTGTTGTGGCCGTTCCAAATTTGCTTGCTATGTTCATGTTTCTTTTCGCCCTTCCAAATTTGCTTGTGGCCATTCCAATTTGCTTGGTGCCCAATACTTGTAGTTTTTGCATCACAAATTTTCTCTCTTTTTTTCTCCCCCCTATTTTCATGTATGTTTCAGCCTTTCCAATTTTGTCAAAGGGACAAGAGCCTTTTAGTTCAAGTTTTGTGATTTGTAAATAGAACTCAAAAAGAAATGAGCAAGTTAAAGGTAAAGGAAAATGACCAATATTTTACACTATGAAGTGGGTAAACAATCCGGTATACTATTCATCAATTTCCTTACATGTGTATGTATACATATGTAAAGGTAGGTATAATGTATAATGTGTATAATACGTGTACATATAAATCACATTTACAAAGTGGGGGAAAAAAAAACAAATTGGTTATGATTTTGGCATTTCTAACATGAGCAAAAACATCTTTTTAAGGGGGTGAAAAATACATTCGGTTATCTTTAGTAAGACATGCATATAATGACAAATGATAATACAATCTAAAGTTTCCAAAGATATGAGGTAACAAATAGTGTTTTTTTTTAAAATAAAAATTGTGAAGTAGGTGAGTTGGTTAATCATGCACAAGAGGACTTAGTGAAGGACTTTGGTTAGAGGTCAGATGGGGAAGCAAAATAAAAATAAAAATAAAAATTTAAAAGGTAATTCCTCCTATAATTTGACAACTTGTTGAAACCTATTTTTTAGGCTGAAATTTATAATCATATTTCTTACATTGTTTTACATAGCAGCTTAAAATCATATAAATATATATTTATTTATTTTACACTTACATTGTTTTATGCGGTTGCTTAAAATCATATAAATATATATTTATTTTTTACACTTACATAAAAATAAATTTACATAATTATACACTTACAAGTCTTGTGTTCTTTTACATTTAGAGAGTTACTCCACCACCCAAATGGAAAATCCTTCTTCCATGACATCATAAGTATTTGTGTCACAGCCAAACTGAACTTACAAAAAGGAAGAAATTTTTTTTCAAAAAAAATTTGCCTCTGGAAAACACTAGAGTACTTCTCTTCTAGACAGATTCTCATCAATTTATGGCAGTCATTTCCAGGCTCTTTTTTGCACTTTGTCTTTGCTCCTATTATTTATTATAAGTTAGTTCATTTACTAGCTTTTGCAGAAGCAAACAGAACTTGCCTGGGCTCTCTCACCCATCATTTCATTGCTTCTCACTTACTCACTCAAGCTTTTGTTTTTTTTTTTTTTTGGGTGTCTGGAAATCTCAAAGTTTTGAATAAAGAAATCAAATGATGCAATTTTCTCTGGAAAGCTCTTTTTTTTTTTTTTTAATTTAAAGAAGAAGAAGAAGAAGAATGTTGTTAATTTGAACCAAACTTTAATTAAGAAAAAGTACCAATTCCAGAAAGGAAAGGAGGGAATGTAAAAGAAAGAACCAACACCCAAAGCCGAGACAATGCACAAAAGCAAAAGGAAGGTAAATGCCACCAAAACCCGAACCCTAAAAGAGTGCCAAGCCTAAAAGAGGCCTTGTTGACAATTTACTCCCTTTCTTGTTTTACTCCATTCCTATGCAATTTTGATTTGATTTGATTTTTTTGTTCTCATGCCAAGGAATACAAATTGTTATGTATAAAGTAAATGAGGTAATCTGAGTAGTCTTTTTTTTTGGGCGAATTTTCTCATTTTTTCAACCTGAAAAAAATAAATCGACACATGCAAAGGATTTTTTTTGAAAAAAAAAAAAATTGTCTTAATTTTCTTGATTTTGAAATAATTAATTAATTCTTCAATCCTTGTTATCAATCGTAGTATCGTACATTGATCCATCTTAAATCCACAAATGTTGTTCTATTTTATTTTATTTTCCTTTTATAAATGGCCATATCTTGGCCAATTACAAATCCTATTTTGTGCCTTGAAAACAAGAAAAGTATGCTCAAACAAAAATTCAAATTGGCCTTTGCAAATTACTAGATACCCATGGTACATTACATTGTTACATCTTGGGATAAATTTCTTGCTTCAAAACTAATTGATTGAAAAATCAATCCATGGTATATGTAGAAGGGGACCTCTTGTTGTTGCAATTGACAATGAGTTTAGTATCATCTTCTTCAAATATTCACTATGATTTTCCATGTAAGATGAGGTAGCTTAGGTCATAAATTTGAGGTCTAATAGTTTCATATTATTATTATTATTATTAAAAAGTCCTCAACCCTAAAAATCCAAGGAAGGGACATTTTGTATTGAAGTATTTGAACATTTTCTTCATGTTTTGTTTCCCAAATAGAACCAAAACAGATTTTGTAATTAGTATTAGTCCTATGATGATGTTGAGTTTTAAGGGGAAGGAAATAGTAGTTACCTATAACCATTGAGTGTAAGTTATATAACCATAGTACCTTGGTGGCTTCCACACTAATTATATTATTTTCCAAAAATTTGGAAATTTTCAAAAAAAAATAAAAATCCTTTTCAAGCAACAAAATTTTGTGAAGGAAAATAGAGAAACTTTTAGAGCATTATTTTGAATTATTTTGAATTATTTTTCAACAAGGAACCCTAGTACCAACTAGACTCACCCAATTGGTTATTTGTAGGCTCACCACAAACATGATTAGTGATAGGGTGATTGTTGGGATGGCATGCCTATAGGATGGATGTTCACAATCTAATACCTGTGTAGTAATAATGCTTGAAATAATGACCAAAAGCTCTTAACCTCATTGGACAATAGTGAAGTCCTATCACCTAGTCAACATTTGGTATCATAGTGTAAAAGGATAATAACTCAACCCATAATGTAGAACACAAAGTAAGCGCAATGTATAACACAAAGTAACCACAATGTATAATGCAAAGTAAGTGCAATGTATAATGCAAAGTAATCACAAATGTAAGCTTGCCCACTTTTAAATCCTTAGAAAAAATTGTCACATGGATAATAATTTGGAAGACCCAATTGATGGCAACTCATATATTTATTTTTGAAGTTGCATGTTGTGTAGGATTTCATAGTTGCAAATATAAAATGTATGGAAACACACATGTATGCACGTTTTTTGCAAAGCATGATTTATGGAATTGAGTTGAATTGAATTGAATTGAATCGAATGGAATTGATATGATATGATATGATTGGTAAAGGAACACACTTGTATATGCATGTATTGGCTATGTAAAGCATTCTTTTTACAAATTCGTGAACAAGGAATTTGCCATCATGGGTTCTGTAGGTCTAGAAATATGAATTTGGGTTCAATAAAAATAGATCTCTGATTGAGAGATACTTTAAGTTTTTTGGGTCAGTGAAATTCTCATAATATTATTGATCATGATCATATCATATAAGAAGAGCATGACATAAAGCTGGTAAGCCAGAGCCCACTCACCTCACCAATTTTTATTTTTATTTTTATTTAATTTTCCCTCCCTTTTTGGTCTGGCTAAATATTGAAATACAAAAAGACAAACATGGTTTACTAGAAGAAGAAGAAGAAGTAAAAAAGAAATGGGTATTTATTTGAAAGGAAAACAAACAAAGAGAAATTAATGCTAGACTCTGCAAAAAGTGAGACTGAACAGAGTGAGGAATATATATTCTAGAATGTAGATTTTGTTCACTCAAGCGAAAGTATTAATTATTTGGAAATAATAATTATTGGAATGTGATATAAAAGTGTGTACCAACTTCCAAGTTTCCAACCCAAAAGGCTCTATTTTTTATATCTAAAATTAGATGGTGAGGGAATTGAACTAGGGTTTTTTTTTTTTTTTCCCCCGATTTTGTGATATTAAAAATATGATGAATTTTCCCCTTCCCCCCCGCCCAAAAGAAAAATTAGTCAATTTCACACTAGGAAAAATAATTTCACTAGGGACAATGTCCATGTGATGTAGCCATCTTCCACTAGACAATTTAGCCAAATGTGGCTACCTATTTGGAACCTATTATAGTTTAATTTGAGAATGTTTTTACTTTTTCTCCTCGAAATCTGGCAAACTTTGTTCATTTTTTTTTCATTAAGAAATGCTTGTGTAAAGATCAAAATCAGATTTCCAAGTTGAAAAATTTGCAAAAAAAATTGAAAAAAAAAGAATCGTTGGTCACACCATTATCTATCCTATGTTCTTTCCCGAAAAATCTACTCTTTTAACCTATATAACCTATATAGGTAGGGCAAACAGAACTTTTAAGGTTTTTTTTTCTAATTTGGGGATGTCCAAAAATTCTACACCTTCTATTGTGATGGGCCAATCAAAATGGCCCAATACCTAGAAAAAAGAAAGAGCAATCTTTCAGTGCAACCTTAAACAATTATACAAATCATACTAAGTACCCAATACTAGGCTCACTTACAAGGCCAAGGAGTGAAGTGTAAAGGACCTCCAAACTAAATTAACCTAAAATGCCAAGGCCATAACATCCTTAAGATGATTACACATTGATTAGTTGTGGGTTTGTCCAAAGTTCCATTTTCAACAAGTAATGAGCTTGTTTGATTGACCCATCACTCGTGATGGTTTTGGGAACTTTGGACATACACAAGGCAATTTATTTTGGTAATTCTAGTTTTCCATTTGGTCCAGCTAGCCATGATTCAAAAGAGTTAATTTTTTTGCCAAAGGATATGGGACAAGTTAGTGGTGTTCCCTTTTGGGAGAAACGTTTTTAAATGAGGAAGCAACTTTTTGGTTTCTTTTCTTTGGAGCACGTTGGAATAGCCATACTCAATAGACCCTGTAACAAAACAAAGTGGGAAGGTTTACATCAAATGCATTCCTTTGAACCATACTTCGATTCACATCCAACAATCCATTCACATTCGACATAAAAGAAGAGAAGGAAAAAAAAACCCTATCAATAAAAATCAAGGATGGGAACCCATCCATCAAAAATACAAGGAAAATGAAAACACAAGTACACACAACCCAAAGAAAAAACAAAAGCAAACAATCAACAAAAATCAAGTGAAAACCTTATGCAAAGAAGACTCATGGCTACAAAATGAAAATCAACAATAACAAAAAAAAACCTATGACAAAAGAATTGTCATGTACCAAAATCAACTAATGATGAAGGTGCACTAGCTATGATGTGTGGAAGAGATGAGGAACCTTGACCAAGTGCAACAACCGGTTGAAAAATCATTATGACTTGCACACATTACAAGGCTATGAACACGCATTGTTGATAATAAGAAACAAACATCAAAGGGACTAAAGAAGGTTGATGATAATTTACGATAGTGGTATGTGCACAAATGGTCAAAAATGAATCAAAATGAGAATGAAGACATTCATACGTCCCAATAATAATGGGAATGAAATCATCATCTGGTGCTCACTCAGTGTATGACCATGTTTTCTCTTAAACATCCATCATTGATGCATGTGTTGTCGCCGATGATGTTCCATGCACCATATATGTCCAGATTAGGTTAGCAATGACAGCATTTTCAAAGTTTAAAAGTTGTTTCTAGTGATAAAGGATATCCACTCGTTATTAAGTGTGGCAAAGGAAAATGTGGGAGACCTCCCTCTAAACATGTGCTCCACTTTCCAAAGCAATAGTTACAATAGTATCCTAAAATGTATCATGGGATGTTATACATTCACTTTTGTAAGGGCACCAAAACAAATGGATACCTAAATTGTGAATGGTATGACCACACTCACATCGCAAGAGATTAACAATTGTAGGATGTCGCAAGCCAAGACAGGTACATAGCGTTGAAAGAAATGGGCTGGGGATAATCAAAATGCAGGTGTGGTAGGATGAGCTAATAACCAAGTGCATGCCCTTGAACCCACACAGGAACGAAAACTTGTTTGCATGATATTTGAAAGAACGTCTATTAAAAACGAAACAAACTCCTACTCATGTAATCAATTCACTAAAAAAGCCTATAACTAGGGATAGGACTAAACCACTAAACTCTCAAACGGTGGGATTTGAAAACAAACAACCTGGAATAACAGGGCTTTGGTGTCCTATAGTGTTATTTAGAATGGGGAAATGTCAATTTCAACATGTGTTATTGCATCCAAAAGAATAGGGTGATCATCTTGTTAGAAGCGAATGACAAGTGGGAACGACCAATGCCCAACATCCCAAAAATGCAAAGGTAGCAATTTGAACTATAAAAGGGAAGCCAAACCTACCCAAAAAAGCAAGAAGAACGGTCTAATGATGAACTAAATGACCAATAGAACCACTTAAAAATCTCGCACCAAGTAATTTTTCCAACGTAAGTATAGTACAAATATTGAACTTAACGTAATGTTGCAAAATACTTAGAAATGGAAACACTGTATGAAGCAAATAGCCAAGATGTTGTGCATAGCACAATGAAAACATTGCAAAAATCGTTTGAAGATCTACAAGCATAGGAGATTAAATATCGTCCCAAGATCTTCATGAAAAACCACAACCATAAATGATTCAATGAATGATCTAGATCCCACTAGTGTGCCCAAAATATGAAAACTTAAATTGGGAGTAAGGAAGTCAAAAGGAAATGATATAGAATGTTCCAACCCCTATGGAGACCAAATTATGCATTTCATTGGCTACATTGAAAGCCCCAATGCTAAAAATTCATGTTGTAATTGTAAAAAAATAGGAACCACATCTAATGCGAGACCTATTATATGTGTATAATTTGCTAAAAATGAAAAACACAAGTACGTTCGGCTATTGTTGTAAGGTGAAGAGCGCAAAGGTGAGCCAAAGCAAACAACGCTCCTCCCAATGGGTGCCCTTGTTGTGTACCTAATTTCAACAAAAGGACTATGAGATCCCCATGTCGATAAGCCTGAGAAAAATATAATGGGGATGGGCATACATAAAATCATTGAACAAATGGGAAAATTTAATCTAGAGAATCAGATGAAGATCATAACTTTTAAAACATGGGTCACCACAACATTGAATCGAAAGGTGTTACGAACATCTATTTATAGCACCACCCAATTTGGATGTAAATCTAACATTATTCAAATGCCATGAACCGTTGTCTCACACATGCCATGAGTTGTTACACCAAATTAATGAGGACTAAAATGCTTCATGAAAACATCCCTAAATTGAATAGCTAGTGTGTGGGCAACTACGTAATACATCACTTCACCAATCACAATGGGACATATGCTTTTAAATTGTTTTTCCAATAGTAGGAGTTTATACACAAAAAACAAACACAATACTAATGGTGGAACATGACCTCAAACAATGTGCCCACATACTTTAAAAAAAAGGTGAAATCCACTCACAAAATCATTTAAGACAAAACAATTTTGTAAAAGTTCATACACCATACCTAAAAGGGCCACCAAAAAAAGGACATGGTGAATGAGTTAAAGCATAAATAAATACCTCCCGATCTAATGTAACCTTTTTCTTAGAATTGAAATCATCAATGAAAAGGGGAAATCAACTGTAACAAGTAGATGGAAAAGTCAAAAGACTAATGTGGTCTTGTCAAATGGGGCTACAAGTGTGTTAAAAGTTATTGCATGTAGTATTTGAACATATTCCCCTACATGAGCGAAGGCATGTGCACGGTGTAATTGTGTTGATGGAGGTGGGGTAGGATCTAGAATCGACTCCAAACATCTATGAAAAGCTAAAGCGAGTGCTCTAATCATGTGCTTTTCTATAATGTCTCTGAATCGCCACCCATGTATTGACATGAACGAGCGCAAGTCTCTTGGTGGCCTTTTTCACCTTCCCATGGATGAAAGGACAAACACTAAAAAAGGAATAACAAAAAAAATGTCAAGCTGTAATATTGGAAGGATTAGATGTTAATCGATATAAAGGGATATGCAAAGCCCACTGAACATCAACTCAAAGAGCATATGGAATATGATGGTATGAACAAGGATGAGGTAAACCCAAATGGAAAACATCAATGATGTCTATGGATGTAATCCATGTCCATGTTGAAGAAGGAAGATAACATGGTAAAGTCAAATGTCGTGAAACATATGACTGCTTATGAGCGATGCATGAAAGCTGAAACCATGTTGAACCCCCCCCCCCCCCCCCCCCCTTTAAAATTACACACAAAAAAAAACAAAGAAGGGGGGGCCCCCAAAAAAAAGACTTATAAAATAATTTGTAGGGGGTTTTTTTGGGGGGGGGGGGGTGGGGGGGAAGGGGGGCGAG
>Ga0116227_10013079_pt1 | contig 13229 bp, 6 predicted proteins | sample S1TSphgellanicum_FD_89693 | JGI IMG/M metagenome (GOLD analysis project Ga0116227, IMG submission 89693) | Host-associated microbial communities from peat moss isolated from Minnesota, USA - S1T2_Fb - Sphagnum magellanicum MG | ecosystem: Host-associated > Plants > Peat moss > Unclassified...
AACCGTCGGTTTTCAATGGTGGTTCCCACAAGTCTATTTTCATAAATCAAGATGTTTTGCTTTTTATATTTTATTCATTTTTTATTGGGTTTTCTTTGTTTTTCTTTTCTATAATCGTAATAAATGATGAACTAAGTAAATTAATAAATGATGGAAAATCATTTGTTTTAATATAAAAAGTTCATATCTACAATTTCCTCCCTTTCAAATTCCTCCAACTCCTCTTCTACAATTTTGTCCTTCTCTATGAATTCCACCAAGGTCGATGGCATATTACATCCCACCCTAGGATCATTGGGCCAATTTTGACTAACAAAAACTAATTATCTAAATTTTCAAATTGTAACCAACATTTCTTAAGGCTTCTTAAAATTCTAGCAAGAGAAAAAATGATTTCAATCTCAATTTGGGAACCTACAATTTTAAAATTTTCTTTTATAAAAAAACCAATTACAAAGAATGTAAATTCATGTTTCTCCCACCATTGGAATGTGATGCACCCCCAAACTCCTTGTCAGACTCAAATGCAAGTTTGAAGGTGAAAATAACGAAAGAAGGAGTTGGGCTGCGCTCCCTAACTTACAGCATTTTTGAAGATAAAAAATCATGTTGGAGCTTCGAAAAAGGGATAAGGATGAATGACAAGCGGGTTAACTATTCAAATAGGCCTACACAAACCAAACAACAAGTTGGTTAATGCGTTGTTGTAGCATTATTGGTGCACGAACAAACCACGAGCATACATTAACTCAGAAAACTCACCACGGCCTGGACTTGGGGGAAGCCACCACCTTCGCCCTTAAAGTATTCTCTATGCCTAGCCACATGGCCTGCCCTCAAATGTCATTTTGTCTCGAGATTCCCAAGTTGAAAGTTTTGATATTCCCGAAATTGGGCTTCCTATGACTTTGGAAGCCCGCAACTTTTTTTTGGTAAACCTTCGATTAAGGTGAGGTCTAAAACAAAGTTGTAACCCTCGTCAAGAGCTTTCCAACAATATGTGACACACCACCTACACACAATTAAATCACGGCGATTCTCGACTTTTAATGGTTGGGAGTCAAATTGGCAGTTTGACTTTTGGCCCTTCTTTGGGCCATAACTTATGTTTTAAGAACCCAAATGTGTCATACGAACCCATTTTAAACATCTACGTCTCAAAAGTTTTCCCATGGTACAATGAATTTTTTGATCCAATGAGTTTTGACCCTTGAATGCGCTCTCTGAAAATTTGAAAGTCCACTGGGACTCTAACTCCCAAAGTGGGAATGCACTTAGGGGTGTGTGGGTTCATTCCCTCACACTTTCTTCCACTCTCGGGAGAATGAAATGTGACTCATGGGCTTCATTTTCAACTCCCACCTTTGCAAGCCCTTACCTTAGTCGCAAACTCAAGGTTAAGGTCACGACAAAAAAAGTTTTTTATATTTTTCACATCCACATGAAACCTCCTAAAATCCAACAACTCCCTTGTTACAATTTCCTTTGCAATTTCAACGTTGTTGCTAATCATCTGGAAAATATTTAATCCATAATCTTAATCAGCATCATAATCTACAAAACCATAACAACATCTTCAACAAGATGTAAATGATTGTATGACTTGACCAACATGGGATACAACGTTATCCTGTCATACTCTCCACAATATACATTCCTTGTTTTTTATCAACATATGAAAAAACAAAACGAAATTTTTTCAACCTAAGGTCAAACATCATAGACAACATGTTACATGTTTTCTTCTCTTCATATGTCTTCAAGAATGAAAGGAAAGAATCTAAAACCCCAAACACTTCCAATTTAATGTAAGAAACAAAAGTTGTTAACTCTAAAAAAAGTCCAATGTCATCATCCATGAAGGCCTCAAATGCATTTCATCCCTGGCTTTAAAACTCATGGTAATAACAAAATTCAAGGCATCTAATAATAACCAATGTCCAATAGATTAGTTCAAGATGCAAATAGAAACAATCGGGTTTAAATAATCAACTATTGTTTGACAAACGAACCATGTAATAGGAGGAAAAACATGGCCAAACATTCAAACATTAGTTTGCTTGCTATAACACATAATAATAGTTCCATGTAAAAGAAACACTTCTTGAAATAATATTACCCTACTTGCAAACTTACAAAAAATATATATTAATTAATTTTTAAAAATTGGAAAAAAAAATTATTCAAAAAATAAAGTAATCAACATAAAGAGATAATAAAGAGATATTTACCTTGTCTTAACATGTGTATTTAGTTTCCTTAATTGAATTCCAAACTCAATACAAGTTTTCGTCCACTTTTGTCTTCCCTTTTTAGATTTTTTTGGCCATGTTATACATTTCTAGATATCAAACTATGCAAACTTGATTGAAACATACTTAAGATTATTGCATACCTTTTTTTCAACAATAACATATTAACATGTGAAAAATGCATAACCAAAACAAATGTCATTGAAACTTTCTTCCAACCACAAAACCTCACAATTAACAACAGATTTGAAAGCTATGGTCATAGAATTGAAATTTGCCCTTCATTTTTGACATAAGTAATGATCTTCTTGTTTAACCCATAAGAATCCAAGAGCTCTTTCAAATTTATAGCTAAAGCTTGACTTATTATTATTTTTGCTTCAAAAGGACTAATTGTCACCTTTTTGGATTACCAATTTTCATGCAAAAAAGTTAATGACCGAAGCGAAAATGTCATAAGTGCCTTTTGACATCCACAAATCAAAACCTGCAATAATTGACATACATCAAGATAATTTTGATAAAACATAAACATGTTTTGTTTTATGAACTAAATTTGGCAAAATCTCATGTGAAAAACATTTATGGAAGGAAAGATAAAGTAAAGGTTCAATTGCAAAGCAAATCATTTCAACCATGGACTTTCCAAAAAATGTACATGCAAATGACTCTTAACAATTAGCAAAGCTAGATCTTCAAGAAATTATTTCTGTTGCATTTCATCCTTCTTGTAAATAAATTTTGTAAAGATAAATTTAGAAATTTCAAATGAAAATACATTTTGCCTTTTTTTAGTTCGTTGTCTTTCAACTTGAATTTTCACTGAATTATTCACTTCTTTGTCAAGTTCTTTTGCAAGCAAAATGTGTTTTGCATCCGCATGTTTTTTCAAAGTTAATATCCCATTAGTCTTATAATATGAAATTAATCCCTTCCTTAGTTTTGTTCTTAAATTATATAACACAAGTGTTTTGGAACACAAATGATATCTCATGACTTGAAGAATTTTTCCATCCACTAGTTTATTGTCATTGATCACATAGAAAGCCCGACAGATGGCATCTCTATTTTCAAGCTTCCAAAATAATCTTTAGCATGTAATTTTTATAAGTTTAATATGAATCTTTCATCATTACTTTCAAAAGCCCTACTCACTTCAGTTTCGAAACTCAAATTGTCAATTGAAGTTTTTATTATAGGTATATCATTCATCAATTTTTCATTTTGATAAAGTTCAATTTCAATTTCCAACAACCAAAATTTAAGATACTACAAGTTATTTCCTTCAAATCAAAAAGATTTTGTAATATTTTTAAATACATTTTCTGTTTGCAGATTATAAAATTAATGAACAAAAGGCACCAAAGGTAAAGAAATAAATGAAAGGTCAAATGGAGTGAACATTTACAAAGATAACAACAAACTCACTTCTAGACCTAATGCAAAGAATAAAAACAAAATAGAAACTATAAAATATTATTGCCCCCTCAAACAAGCACCAATCTCCTTCCAACAACCACAACTAACTTACAAACAAAATAAATGAAATGTTAAAAACAAGTTTAAACAAATTAATAAAACAAATTATTTACAAAACTACATATCAAATACAAAGGAATGTTTTTATAAAAAAAGATCAAACAAAGAAAAGGAAAATAACTTAATGGATTAATTTTATTTATAAAGGTAACTGATTAAAAACTAGAACTTACAAGTTTTAAAAGCAATTTCTTCTTTTTTTTTTTCCTTTTACAACAAAATCAAAAATAAATAAATTATATCATATTATACAAAAAAATAAAGAAATTAAAGCTAAAAATAAAAAACTTTAAAATGATCAAATAAAAAATTATATATATATATAACTTACATGGCTTACTAGTTTTTGCTTGTTGTTTGTAGCTCCAAAAACTACTTGCAAAAGCAAAAAAGGAAGAGGGAGTACCATCCAAGGAAACACAAGCAAAAGCAACAATAGGCAAGTAGGGAAGATCAATAGCAAGGGGGCCCAAAGGTACCTCAAAAAAGTGGGAGCAATGATGGGTAGGGAACAATAACGAGCGGGGAACAACAATGGGGGAGCAGCAATAGGCGAGGAGCAACAACAAGGCAGCTACAGGCGGGGAGCAACAACAAGGCAACAACAATGAGTAGGGAATAGCAATGGGCGGGGAGCAACAAGTAGGGAACAACGATGGACCAAATGCAATGAATGAGGAGTAGCCCTAGTCCAAGAGCAACAAGCGGGGAACATCAACACAAATAAGAGCAATAACACAAGCAAAAACAAGCCAAAAACAAAAAAAAAACACAACTTAGAAATTACAAACTACAAACCCTACAAAACAAAACAAAAAACCAAATATAACTAAAACTAACACAAAACATAAACCAATTTTTTAAATTAAAAAAAATTCAAAAAACCAAAATGCTTGAAAGTATAAGAAAGCAAAGATTTAGATGTCTAATAGTGAGTAGGAGCAAAAAGGACTGGAGAAGGAGCTTGGACTTTTCTTAGAATTAAAATTAAACCCTAACCTTAAAAGGAGGCAGCCATCACATTAAGGTTAGGGTTGATGCCTAAACCCTTAACCCTAATGTGGCGGTTGCCTCCATAAATAATAAGTTTAAATATTTATTTTTTACTTTCATTAATGGTAAGCTTTTTTTTTATAAAAATGTACTCTTATTTTTTACGTACTATTTATTTATTTTTACTAGTTTTTTTACTATTACTCATACTTCTTACTTATTATTTATTAGTATCATTTATTATTTATTATTTATTATTTTAAAAAAAATTACCATGAAAATCAGACCTTTTTCAAAATATGAGAATTAGTTCAGTTTTCAAATTTGATGCCCAATGAGATCATGGGTGGTTCTCACTAGGCGATTTTCATCTATGATGAAAATTGCGAAGTAGATTCTCATGGTGATTTTCACTAAGAAACAGATTGAAAATTGATGTTGATTTTCAATTAATGGGTGAAAACTGCCCAACATTGGTATTAACTACTAACCAATGTTGAGTAGTTTTTTTTTTCCAAAGAAAGAACCATTGGGTAAGAACATTTCCATTGCAATCCACCAAATTCCTTTATAAAATCAAAAGTGTCAAAGAATTTGATGGATTTACAAAGGTTTAAAACCACGACGCCCCATTGCAAGCCCATACCACAAAACTTGCTAGACTATAAACCATTGCATCGTGGACACATGCATTTCCATTCCAAATTACAAGCACTTCTCATGTAAAGTTATTCAATGGTTCAAGAATTTTTCATGTTTCATGGCTACAAAAGTTGCAAAAATATTGACAACTATTGTCCTTCAAAGTTTTAAAAGAAAAAAGAAAAAAGATCAATTTTTTTCTACAACCACAACCACAACATTTGATCTCCATGCTCAAAAAACATTGAAAAGAAAAGGTTGGTTCGACACTTCTTCAAAGAATAAGCTCAGAAAAGCTTTGACCAACAACATACGAGTAATAACATGACTCCTTCTGAACCAATGGTAATGAATAATTTCAACCTATAACCAACACTAGTGCTAACAAGCAACACCATTACTAACATTTATGAAAGCTTACAATAGCCTTTTGTTACATAACATTGCATTGTGGAAACATGAACACATGTGCATCACATATGAATGCTTATCTAGGAACACTCCCAAACATCGGCATTCTACTATGGAACGTTGCACCATAAGGCATAAACACATGCATGTCATTTATGAAAGCTTGTTTAAGAGCATTTTTCAAATGGTAACATTTTAGTACAAAACATTGCACCACAAAGGTTCACATAAAAAAACAAAATAGAAACAAAAGTTGTTCTTGCTCATGACGTCACAACATTTAATGATAATGATATATAATGTGCGTTGGTGTCAAAGCAAATCTCAAAAAATGGCAAAGCTCTTACTTAGTTTTAATATTGTAAGCATTGTAATGAGGATTGCAACATCATTAATTTCCATTAGTTATTATTGCATGCATGTTTAGGGTATTGTGTTAGAGATGTTTTAAGGGTCCAATTGTGTAGACCTTGAACTAGTGAGTAAAGGTTTACATATAAGCCTATGTGACGGATGTGAACATTAGACACCATCTTCCAATAAATGGAATTCATCCATAATGTTCATCCATAATTCTTAGTTAAGTCTTAATTAATTTTTAGTTAAATCTTAGTTAACTCTTAATTAAAATCCAGTTAAATTTTAGTTAAGTCCAAGTTAATTTTTAGTTAAATCTAAATGAACTTTTAGTTAAGTCCAAGTTGAATTTTAGTTAATTTTTAGTAAAGTCCTAATAAAGTCTTGTTAATTCCTAGTTGATTTTTAATTAAGTATGAATTAACTTTTAGTTAAATTTTAGTTAACTCATAGTTAACTCTTAGTTAGGAAGGTTTTCAATAAGCTTCCTTACTTGATGCACGCATAAAAGCCTCCTTGAAAACTTATTTAAACTAGGCCCCCAAAGGGGTATAAACACTACTAGAAATATTGTTGTTTACAACCCATCCTTGTGCAAATATGTGCAACCAAATGTCATCTGCAATTACAAATGGTTGCCTATGCAACTACTTTTCAAATTTGGATGAAGTTTGGTCTTCTTTTCAAATAAGTTACGACTATGACCTATTTCATCCTTCAATTGTGTTTTTTTTATAATGTCTTTGTATTTTTTACAACATTGTATATATATTTAGTTGCAAATGTAACCAATATAGTCACATGCTAGTTATATAAAATATCTAGGCTACTTAGCAAGGATGTACCTAGACATATATATACCTACTTACTTATTTATTAAGTACCTACCTACCTACAAACCTAGGCCACATGGTACCTAACCTAGGTTTCATGACATGTGGCATTGCCTATGTCTACATAGGCCTAGACATGACATGTGGAACATAGGTTAGGCCTAAGCCATGCCACATGGCACTTATGCTAGGCCTAAACCATGCCACATGGCATCTTTGTTAGGTTTAGGCCATGCCACATGGCACCTAACCTAGGTTGTGACATGCCACATGGCACATATGTTAAGACATGCAAGGTGGCATCTATGCAAAACATAGGACATGCCACATATGTTAGGTTTAAGCCATGCCATGTGGCACATTAGTTAAGTTTAAGTCATCCCACATGGCACATAAACACGACATAGGACACGCCACATGGCACGTATGCTAAACCTGAGCCATGTCACGTGGCACATAAGCTAGGTTTAAGCCATGCCACATGGCACATAACCTAGCCTAAGCCATGCCATGTGGCACTTAAGCTAGGCTAAAACATGCCACATGGCACCTAAACTAGGCTAAGACATGCCACATGGCACATATGCTAGGCCTATGTCAAGCCATGTGGCATCGAGGTTAAATTTATCCATGTCACATGGCACTTAGGTTAGGCCTATGACATGCCATGTGCCATTTAGGCTAGGTTATGTCATGCCATGTGGCACATATGTTAGGCCTAGCCATGCCACATGGCACCTAAGTTAAGCCTAACCAAACCATGTGGCACACATGTTAGGTCTAGGACATGCCATATGGCAACTAGGCAAGGCTTCGACCATGCTATGTGGCAACTATATATGACATGGCATGTGGCACCTATGTTATGTTAGGACATGCCACAAGGCACATAAGTTAAGCTTAGGCCATGCCATGTGGCACACAATTAACCATTTTTTCCATGCCACATGGCAACATGATTAGATTAGGTGCCACATCATAAAATGTGTTAATTAATAGGCTAGGTTAGTAAGTTGTAAATTAAGTTAGAACTAGTAGGTTAGGTTAGGTAGTCACTAGTAGCCCAAATAGTTGCACAACTAGTTGCAAACTACAAAATTAATCCCATATGTTTTGCTTCCCATTTTCGTTTTGTCAACTACATAAAAAGGTGCCCCAAAAGCACAATGTATAAATTAAAATGCAATTGCATTTTGGGATGAGCCAATAAAAAAGGCTCAACCTTATTAAACCTAAAAAAAAATGGTATTTTTAATAGATGCCATGTGGTTTAAGTTTAGGCTTAACCTAAGTGGCGTAAGTCTAGACCTAACTTAGGTGCCACATGGCCTAAATCTAAACCAAACCTAGGTGATCACCTAGGCTAGGCTTTATGGCATGTGGCATATGTCTACACCTAGATGCCACATGGCATATGTGTAAACCTAAATAAGTTAAGTGCCATGTGGCATCTAATTTACGTGGCACCTAAGTTTAGAAACATGCCATGTAACATATGTTTAAACATAGGTGCCACGTGGCATATGTTTAAACCAAGGTCGCGTAAACTAAATGCCACATGGCTTATGTCTATACTTAGGTGCCACATGGCCTATGTTTAAACCTATGTGCCATGTAAGCTATATAAATTCCATGTGGCGCAGGTTTAAATGGGTGTCACATGGCAGAATGTAATTGGTCACCAATATAGTTACAATTTTAATTACAAAATCACTCATGTATACATTATTCGGTGGTCATATACATATTCGATGAAAAAATATTTCATTCGTCACATGTGATTGGTTTTTACATGCAATTTATTGTTTGTTAATATAACCAATTTAGTTGCAAATGTTGCTTGTGATAAAAAATTTGTTACAAATGATAGTTACATGTAGTGGTATTTCCACCAAAGAAATAAAAGTAAGACCTTTCATTTCCTTCAATTTATTCAACACCAGTCTTAGGCACAATCTTGCACCATATTCTTGTCATGTTCTTTTCATGTTCATGTTTGCATTTGTTAGCATAATAAATATTTATTTTCACGTTTGTTTTGCACATTTCATGTTTTTGTTCTTTGTTTTTGTGTTATTGTTTTATAATCGCATAATCTTGTCTTGTTCTTTGTTTGGAAATTAAACTTAAACCTTTACTATAACCTTTGTTCTCATGGTTCTTCGTGTCCTTGATAACTTCAATCTAACATGTAAAGCTCTAATGTACAAACCACTATTAAAATTCCTAGCTTTTCAAACGGTCCAATTTGACTACATGGTTTTTTTTATTAACAAACATGTTCATTCTAACTATAAACCAAGGGCTTGAATGGCATGTGTAGCTTTTGACTTGTCAAATTGACTATTGTGACCTATTTGACTACTGTCAAATGAGACAACTAATCAAATTGGACAATGAAAATACCAGTATAATCAATGTGGACAATGGCTTAGTCAAAAGGGATATCCACTATTTATACTAGTAAGTATCCTTGGTCAAAATGTCCATTAGCTTAGTCAAAATGGTTAGCTATTGCCTATATTGGCTAAGTCCCTAGGTCTTTTAATTATACTTGTACATGACACATTTGCCTTTGTGGTTATCATTTGAAAATCTTTAGAAATTCAAGCACGCCATCTAGTAAACCACCTTGTAGTTAGAAAACCAAGTGTTTAGAAAAAATGGGCTGGAATAAATTGTTTTAAACTAATTGTGGCAATTCAATTTCAAAATGTCTTAATGGGAGAAAAATTGGTCTTGTAAATTTAGTTGAACTTTTAATGTGATAAACAATGTCCATTCCATTTCATTATAATTGTTTACTGTGTATTACCCTCAACATTGAAAGTAACAAGATTTGAACAAGCACATGAAAATAGTTGATAAATCATCAAAGCTTCAAAAGATTGATATTACATTTTCTCACATAGTCCACCATCAATTGGTTCAAGTACCTTATGTAGAGGAAAAATAATAGCAATCTTAATGGATTTTCATCAAAATGATAGGAACAATGATATGTTTAGTCCTATTGGATTTTCAATCTCCTAGACCTTTGGTGAGAACCACATGAGCTAGATGTGAACATGCCTATCTAGTGATTTAACAAGTACAATATTAATGTTGGATCATCAAACCATATATTCAAATTGACTAAGCAAACCTAAAACAACTAGATTTTTCTACCTTTTATGGCAATAGATGAAACCTATCTAAAGTTGATGGAGTGCTCATTTCACCTGTAGCAACACAACATCCTCTTCCCAAGCAGTTTGCATTGGATGGTATACATGGGTAAAGGTTTCAACTTGCAAAACACAAACACAAAAATAGACATGCATAGGCCTAATTTTAAATTAGTAGCACAATACCAAAATATAGTATATGGGATGATCATATGAAACATGCATCATAATTTCCACATCCCAAATGCACACACACATTAAAACACAAGATGCAAAAGGTTGTATTCTTGAGAGATTTGATGAAGATGGACCACAAGATAACAAGAAATAAAATTTCAATGAGATCAAAAGCACTCATGGAGCCCTATTATCACGTCGTGTGGTGGACTTTTAAGGCACATCTATTTCTTGTCAACACTTTAATGACTAAAAGGGTCCATAAGCCAAAATCATTCATGATGCCGGGGGGGGAGACTAGTCAAACAAGTAAAAAATATGTGAGTAAAAATATAAGATGCAATATATTGGTTGGTGGATAAAAATTAGAAGTTAATAAGATCAATTTTATTCAAATAATTAATTTAATTATAACATAAGACCTGTAGTAGTATGAAAAAATGAATTATACTTAATAGAAAGTGTTTTAATATGTATATATTAAAAAATAAAATAATAATAGAGTGATAAAAAAAAGGTTGAATAATTATTATTTTTTAAATGATTTTTTGATGCACATAAATCCCAAAATTTACACAAAGTGTCCCCCAAGTAAAGCTTTAAATATTTTTTAATTTTTGTATACTTTTGGTTGGGTACATACATCGAATATATTTCTAATGGTTTGTTGCCCAATGGCCAAAGCCTCACCCTTAGTCAACCTTGCTACCTTAGTTAGTCTAACTTTGAAAACTCATTAATGAACCGACCTTGGAGTTTCAATAGTGAGTTCCTTTTGAATTTGTGCTCCTTTTTAAGGTTCATGACATTCACAATTCCAAAATTTGTATTGTCTCGTTTTTATTTGAAAAAAAGAGTATTTTGAGTTTGTTTTTGTTTTGGATAGCTAACTTAATCATTGTGAGTGCCGTATTAAAATGCATGCATTAATACATGTCAAAAGTTATATTTGGGCACATGAAGCATCAAATCCAATGTTGAGTAAAACTTGCTCAACCTTATATGAAGTCAATCTAGCTTTGCTATCTCACCTTCCTTTGCTTGATTTTGGTTAAAACTTTTATCAAAGAATTATGAGTTTGTAAACTTTTGAATCTAAAATTTGAACTTGTACTTGAATTCATGGATGATCAAAATATCTAACAAGATTCAAATAGAGGTTATATAGTTTTAAAATGAGCTTAAGCTCTTAGGGGTTAACCTTTCTCATCCTCAATGAAACTTGAACCAGAAAAAACCCCCCTCCCTCTTAAAATGGGTCAAGAAAAACCCAATTTACGATTGTTTTTTCTCAATTGTGGAGGTAAACAAATTTAATTTCCCATCTATACATTTGTCACAAGGAAATCTGAAGAACCTTCTCCTCCTCCTCCTCCTCCTCCACTGACATTTCAAGAAAAACAATCCAAGCATTTCTAGACAAATAGTTTTAAGACGACCAATTGTTCTTTCTTTCTCGCTTGAGGAAACAAATTGAATTTCCCACCTATGTAACAATTTGTCACAAGAAAGAAAGACCCTCCTCCTCATCCTCCTTCTTCTTCACTTTAATTTATCAAAAAATTAAAATTCAATTAAATTCGAACATTTCTTGACAATAGTTTTAGATTAGTTTTTTTTTGGTTTTGGGTATGGTGAGTGAGTTTTCTCACCCTCAAATTTTTCTTTCGTGTGTGGATATAGTAAATTCAGATTCTTTCATAAATGGGCTAAAGGTGCATTCACACCTAAATGTTAAGAAGTCAGTGTTAAGTGAAAATATAGGTGGCATCTTAGGTGGCACCCAATGTTAAACGGGTGATTGTTTAATATTAATTAGTGAATGTTAAACTTAACATAAAATCTTCATGGTAAATAGGTTTAAGTTCTAAATGACTAGCTTGGTGTTAGGGGGACTTAGTACTAGAGTCCTTAACACCAAGTGTGAATGCACTATAAATGAACTTTCTGGGGGAGGTGAGAGAGCTGGCTTGTTGTTGGTTGTTTGTTGTGATGAGTGAGGTGGGGTCGTCTGCAAAATGCTTGCTGGCTTGAGAGCTGTGATAGGTTGAATGTCGTCAGTTGTGTGTTCAGACATGGCGGCACTTAATTGGCTTTCTTGCAGCCCAAGCCAAAGGCTATAACAAGAGCTCATTCAGCCTTTGGTTATTTCTCAAGCAACTTCCCACACTCGCTTGCTTGCTTGCTTGCTGGAAACTGGAGATTGCCTTTTCTCAGGTTGGACCTTGAGCATCATGTACCTACCGCTCTCTCCCCAGTACCTCCCCTAATTTGAGGGCCATAGCCGCTATAGCATAGGCCCTACCCTAATTTGAGAGCCATAGCCTCTATGGCATAGGTCCTACTTTAATTTGAGAGCCATAGCCTCTATGGCATAGGCCCTACACCAATTTCAAGGCCATAGCCTCTATGGCATAGACCCTACCCTAATTTGAAAGCCATCGCCTCTATGGCATAGGCCCTACCCTAATTTCAAAGCCATAGCCTCTATGGCATAGGCCCTACCCTAATTTCAAGGCCATAAAATTAGGTGAGGGCCCTTGCCTTCTTTCTCCCATGTGAAGTACAAAAAGATCTGAAAAAATTTGAATGCCCTAAGGTTTTTGCATGCAAAGGTGTCTTCAATTGACCAAAGAACATTTGGTGCGAAGAAGCAAGTGCTGCTTTCAAATACAAAGAAACAAAAGAAACTTTGGAGTGTTTTGGGAAAAGGTAATGCTTCTTCTCCCCAAGTGTTTTCAAATACAAAGAAACCAAAAAAAAAAAAAAGCCAAGGTGTGGTTGGGGTAAAGGTAATTAATTTTTCTTTCTTCCCATCCAACACAAAATAATAGCGATAGAATAGTGGTAACGTCCTT
>Ga0116227_10013080_pt1 | contig 13229 bp, 12 predicted proteins | sample S1TSphgellanicum_FD_89693 | JGI IMG/M metagenome (GOLD analysis project Ga0116227, IMG submission 89693) | Host-associated microbial communities from peat moss isolated from Minnesota, USA - S1T2_Fb - Sphagnum magellanicum MG | ecosystem: Host-associated > Plants > Peat moss > Unclassified...
TAACATAAAAGCTGGGTCCACCATTAACTTTACGTCACCGTTGCACAACACACACGCACCCACACACACGTCGCTTTGGACCAAAGCGACGTGTGGCACTTTGTTCCAACCGTCGCTGGGTGTCTGAAACCTTGTAGTCAAGAAAGCGCGTCCCCAAGGGTGGGGCTCAGACGTGGCTTTGTGACTGGAAAAGGTGGGAAGGCACCTCCACGCCCGGGCACACCGGTGTTGAGGACGACGTCAGTGGTGAGGGGAGGGAGAGAGGAGGGGAGGTATGGATGGTGATGTATAATTAAAAGACAAGAAATTTTCAAAAAAAACTTGACATTTTATGAGCAAGCAAAGTCAATCTACATCAAACATATGTGCACATATTATAGCATTGGCTTTGTCTTTGGTTCCACCCCCACAAATTCATGAACACGAAAAAACTATGTTGAAAACAAGTATATATTTGCACGTTGTGAGACAATAGAGTAGGAAGGAAGATACATTCCTCTATGAACAAGTCAAGAAGAATGATGCAAAGTGTGACCACCCATTTGGTGTCCTCTCCTACACAAGGCTACCAAGTACATAGATGGTGAAATCTTTCTAATCCTAAAGGGGGTAATATACATGGTTGGTCATCCTTTCTCCCCTTATGAATCAAAAGGTTTTTTTTTTAACAAGTTGAGCCATCAAAGCTCATAAGTTTCCCAAATTTACCAAACTTATGAGTTTGGTTGGCTCAACTTGTTAAAAAAATTTATGGCTTTCCCAAATTTCCCAAGGAACCTTTGTTTTGTTATTAAAGTAGAGGTGTTTGATATGTTGAGTAGTGCATGCATTTAAAATATCTATATTGGTCCATTTGAAACTTGAATATCCATTGTCTAACATATGGTCCAACCAAAAAGTAGTTTGATCGTGTATTACCCACACATACAAACCCTAATTGATTTACCTAGCATAGGGGCCAATTTTAATTCAAAATTTTCATTATTTATGTCAAAAGTTTTCGCAAAATTTAAACAAAAAAAAAAAAAAAAACTAGCAAACTTAGTTGAACTTGCACTAGAAAATCAAGAAAATGAAAAAAAAAATGTCAATTTTTTTGTTGAATTTTTTTTTTAAAATTGCCAAAAAAAACACTTATAAGGGGTGCTAAACGTTTAATAGAAATGATGCACTATGATGTAATTTGAGGTAAATCCCTTGGGTGGACCACCTATCTTATATTAAGTGCATATTTTATAACTTGACTAGTATTTGATCAAATGGGCAAAAGACAAATCCATCACATCTTTATACAAACCTTATCATTCATAAGTTAGGGGAATAGAAATTTCCCACACTTTGACAAAACATTGGCTATCATTGCCTTATTGACTTCAACACATTGGCCTAGTCAATAAAGGGCATAAGACACACATCCCATGTTTTTACTTTGTACACACTTGGGTGACTCTTGTGTATTGAGTTTCAGAAAAGACATATAACTCTTGTTTCAAAAAAATTGGACACTCAAACTATCACCAAATGCAAAGAGAAAAATGTGCCCATAATTTTCATTCCGACTTTGCTAAATCCCATAGTGAAAGAGAGCTCGAGCAACATATAATGTCCCTCCAAAATCTCACTATGTTGAGCACCAAATTAGGTTTATTTTGTTTTGTTTTGTTTTGTTTGGCAAAATGAATGGGAAACTCAAAGAGGTATAACATGTTATGATCTAATGCAAAACCCATTTCCTTTCTCATTCCAACTTTTTTATAAAACAAATCAAAGGCTTTGGTAGAGGTTTGAAAATTAAATGTTTTTCTCAAGGCTTCAAGGAGATCTACATGTAGACACGATGAGCTCCCAAGAGGAGAAGTTTACATCTAAATGTAAAGTTGAACTTGTAAGTATGTAGGTTCAACTATTATTTGGTGGTGCTTGCAAAGATCTTGATTAGGGTTTTAAAAGGAACATTAAATTTGTTTACAAAATTTCAACAATTCAAAGAGATGATAATTATTTTCAAGGTTTGAGTCTTAAGAAATAAAGTGTGAGCAATCAATTTATACATAAGGAGTAAGATGTTGTTGATGGTTAAAAAAATAAACAAAGTTCTGAAACGATTTATAAAAATCTCATATTTAAGAATTTAATCATTACTTTCAAGACCTCAAATATAAGCATTGGAGTTCCAATTAAATTTTTTTATAGGCTTTGATGTATTTTTTGTAATATGAATTGAGTTAGTTTGTAAATTATCTTTTTTGAACACCTTGATTTTGATTCCTTTTTTTTTTCTTGAAGTAGCGAATTTTGTAGAAAGTTGTTGAGAGTTGAGACCTGCAACAACACCAAAGATGATCTAGATATGAATACATGGAGAACAATGCACAATTTGTGAAAATGTAAAACATTGTTATGGATGTTATGAACAATGTTTCCATGCATTTGCATAAGGAAGGTTGCAAAAGGATTTGAGATGCTTTGTTAAGTTTTGAGCTCACAACCTTATGCATGTTTATTGAGAAAAAAATTTATTATTTCATAGCATCAATATGTAGTTCAAGATTTGAAGGAAATTTGTGCACATTTATCATTGTGTAAAAGGCACACAAATACATACACCATGAAAATCTTGTATGAAACATCATAAGAGAGACTCAAAGAAACCTTCTATGAGATTTACAAATATGTCATATGGACCTAAGGTTTTTCATATGAGGTTTTCAATTGTGAAACAATATTGGTTTTATTTGAATTTTTTTTTTTGGCAACACTAACATGTAATTGGTTTTTAGGAATGAAAACTTGGTAATAGGACCAAAAATTGTATCAAACTAAATGAATTCAGATTTGCAAAGCTAGAAAAACTTATGAATATTTTTGTGAAAATACATAGCTATATCCCTCACTCCCAATTTGAGAAGGTCATTTTACACATGAAATGTTACATGAAACAAGGCTAAAATATATGCTTCTAAAGGCATGAATGATGAGCTAAAATGAAATGAAACTTCACATGCAAGCTTGTTGTAGCTTGAGTGAGGATATTGTTAACAATTTTACATAGTTATATGGTTTTGATTGCTAACCCAACATAGTGACATTGTTTTTTTTAAATGTCTTAAAAAATTGTATAATGGTTCACCCAAACTATTAGACATAAAAAAAAATTATTCATCCGCATCCCAATGGGTACCTAGTATTTGGCAATGTCTCATTGCCATTTGCAATGAAGGTGATCGGTTGATACTTTGTTGTTGATTTTCATAAGGTTATGTCCACCTTCATTTGTCATGTTTAGTGTTTTTTTTTTTGGTGCAAAAATTCACATTGTTGCAAAAATTTAAAAATTTTCATTCATGTTGCATATTTACTATTTTTGGGGAATTTTTTTTGCCAAATTTCGAAATTAAAAAATTCTGAATTTTTTTGGTCACATTTGGACTCAGATTTTTGTTTGATAACATTTCTCCTGGCATTTTTTCTAGGACCCTGTCCTGACCTAAAACCTACTTGAATATCTGCTTCATGATTTGGCTAAACCTTCCTAGGGATGATAGTAGATTTTCTTCATCACAAATTTGCCCCCTACTAATAGAAGTAACTATCATCCCTAGGAAGATTTAGCCAAATCTGGCTATACACCAGATATGAAGTACAAATTTTTAATCATCCTTCTTTATTTTTTTGCTACATACTGAAAACCAAATATAAAAATCTGGCGAGTTTTACCTCCTCCCCCCCTCGTCGCCTTTTTTCCTTCATGTTCTTGCAATTAAAACTCGCAAAAATCACTTATTTTCCAATTTTTTTAGTTTTTAATTTCACTAATTGACAAATTTTCACCCACAAAAAAGAAAACATTGTAATAGAAAAAATTTACAACTATGTTACAAAATTTCTCCAAGATTACAATTACCCCTTCCCAACCATTTTTGCTACATATTGAAATCCATTAATGGAAGTGTTTGGAAATAGATTACAATTTACATATCTTGCAATTTTCCCTCTACTCAAAGATACAAGAAGCAAGCAAAAATTAGGGATTTGGACAAAATGTGTGAACATACTTGATGAAGGAAACAAAACACACAAAGTATGTTCGTTCTTTTTGCAACATGGTACCAAAGAGGAGGTTATCTCCAATACCCAAGGGTTATGTTATGGTGTCATTGGTCCAAATTTTTGTCCCTATTTACTAATTTACCAAAACCAATTTATGAGGTATGGTACCCTCAAAGCTCCTTAAAGGTTTGTGATGGAAAACTAATTAACTCCCTGTCATTATCACAAGATTGTTTCGATTGAAATTGTCAATCTAAGGATTATGCTAATATTTATCGAATATGTTATATAGCCTAGATATGCAATCCATCTACGACATTTGTTATAACCTAGATATTTAATCCAAGTATGAGCTTAATTTTTAAGACTTGTAAATAACATCATAAGCAAAAGCAATTGTACAAGTGACATAAACGTGAAGTAAACACTAATTGTAGATGGATCTTATTATGGTGTTGGGTTGTGAAAACACATATTGATACAACATTGGTGTAAGATGTTTTTCAAAGCTTTGTATTCAACTTCCAACTTCAAAATGGCAATATCAATATACCATAGCCTGGGGAACATAATGGGTTTAGGGTTTAGGGTTCTCACACACAAAGAAATGAGCCAAAAGATCGACTATGAACTCCAGCAGTGGCTTAAAGAAAATTAAGTGGTTGAGAAATAAATGCTTGCAAAATGCTGATTTTCTATCAGGACAAGCTGGTGGAAGTCCTTGCTCACAATTAGGATGAACTTGGGAGAAACACAGAAATTTCCATTCGGTGTTTCTCTTTGCCAAAGTTCAGGTTGGGAATGAAGTTGTGACTTTTGGGTAGTCGTAGGATGAATGAACAACACTCCCAAAATTTCATGTCATGAAGCTGCAAAATTCCCATTGAACCCTTCAAATTGATCATTCTCTTCTGGGAGAAAGTTTTAAGCAAGGCCACTGCAAAGTCCCATTGAGAAGCCTTCAAATCTTGTTTCACTCACTCTTATTTGCTGCATCTTCAGCTTGAAGTAAAGTCTCCTTGAACATCCCACCAAAGTAATCATCAAAGTAATCCTTTGGCTCTGACACGAAGCATCCAATGATATCACGCAATGTGACGACACCAAGAAGTTGGTTGTTTTTGTTGACTATGTGAATCCTAGGAAGGTTTTTGCTTGCCAGTGTGTCTATCACATTGCCTAACTCTGCTGTGTTCTCACAAGTAGTTGGTGGTAACATCCCTGTCTCTGGCTCTATCTCTGTCACCATCTTTATGAAGTTCATCACTGTTAGCTTTCTGCTCATGTCAACACACACAAAACAAAAAAAACCCATCAGCCATATCGATTTTTATTTTCTCCTGTGTTTTACATTTCCATGCCTAAATTGACAGTCACATATACTAAAACCCAATGACAAAAATCACCAAAAATAAATACTTCAGAACCAGTGCTAAGAGTTAGACCTGAGAAAGAAGACATTGAGCACTTACTTGCGTTTCGCAAACAGTTCAGGCTGCAACAGCAGAAAGTGAACATCACGTACACTAATGTTTCCAACGAGGTGCTGTTCAGGGCCTTCCACCACAGGGAGCCCCCCTATGCGCTTCTCCTTCATCAGTATAAAAGCTTCTAGAACCAGCTTGCTTGCATCAACTGAAACCACCTATTCTTCAGTCATACCATAAACTTGCTGTTAAATTTCACAACCTCTTTCTCTACAATCTCTATCATTCGTCACAAAATTTGTACCCACTTTTGCGCAATCAAGGCTTGAACAATAAGGCCATGATAGGTCTATCCTCTGCACAATGGGTTTAGGGTTTAGGTGATTAAAAAATGAGAGATAAGCAGGTGGATCCTGGGGGCATTTACCTGATTGGGCTTCATGACTGGGAGACCCAGTTGATGTAGTGATTTTCCTGCAAGGTTGTCATACCAGTCACGACCACGGCACTGGGAAAGGCCAAGTACAACACCAGACTGAGTGATCATATTCTCCACAATGTTGTTGTCAATATCAACCACAGGGATGCTGCGAAGCCGGAATTTAGACAGCATCAACAGCACTGTGAGCATGGAGTCATTCTGCTGAATGGGTAGAAATGGAGCCCATCTGTATGATCTCGTAATCTCTGATACCTACATGTTGATTTGCCACCAGCATGTCCCATAAAATAGAAACGCTGATCAGTGAGCACATAGAATTATATAACATTACAGAGATTGGATTAGACATATACTAACCAGTTACCAATCACATGGAAGAATTTTGCTCTGAAAAAGAAGAACACAGCAGCAATTGAACAATAATACTGTGGGTAGCCTGTGCTTTGTCAAGAGTTCATCACTGGGGAATGGGAAAGAGTAAAACCCCTAAAACCCTAAGACCCTAAACCCTGTACAATAATACCCAAAACTTCCCTTGTGGACCACAAAAAGCAAGTCTGAAATTGCTAAGACAAACAACAACCCACAAGTTTGTTAAGCAATCCACTTGCTTACCTTAGTGGATTTAAAGGGCTCATTTTCAAGTATAACTTTGTAAAAGTCTTGGCCAAGTGCATCAGCTGCTGAGGATGCACTTTTGGCCCCACGTGCGTCTGCCACTACCCCTCCTGCAAAACCAGAAAATTTACCAACTTGCAACAAGTCTAGTTTACACAAGTCCAAAAGTAATATAAATAAATAAAACTTCCAGCACACAAAGAAAACCAGAAAACTGGACATGGATGCTCAAAAGAAATTTACAGTTACATACAATGCAGCTAGCTCCCGATCAATCAAATATGGACCAATGATTTTCAAATCTTTGGACCTGCAATTGCAGCCCCGACAGCAAAAGTGGTGAGCCCAGCAACTGCAAGAGGGCCAGAGAGTCCAAGAACAAGGGCCCCCAATGCTCCCAATGCTCCAGCTCCTACACCTACAAATGTAGCAGAGCCTGTGGCTATGGCAGCAGCAGCCAACTCTGCCTGCTCCAGAACCCACAGTATAATAGAGGAGTAATCCACAATGCCAATATATTGCATTGACAAGCTGCTGTCTGTACTACTTGCTGATGGGTTTCTAACCGGAGCTGAAAATATGTTGAATTCTGCAAGCAGATGCACAGCTTCGGAAATAGATGCATCCCCAGAGATCTCCAGGACTGCACAACAAACACACACCCCCCAAAAAAGGAAAAAGAAAAAAAGTCTTGATCACAAATATGTTTTGGTCGAGACTTATTCTTTTGCACATCACAAGCAAAGTCTTGATCAGAAGTGGTCACAAACATGTCCCCAAATCATTCTTCACATCTGTAGTGCTCCTAAAAGCTCCCATGACTGAGTGATCTATGGAGTGATTTGACAACAATTCTTCATGAGAACTTGCATCCTGAATCTCTTGTTGTATGCTTTCAATGGAAGATTTGGGGAGCAGAGGGTGAGTGAGGAGGGGGGAATAATTGATTATAACCTTTCCCATTAGGAACTTTAGGAAAAGACAAGACTGGCACTTGAGCAAATGCAGAGTTGAGGAGATCTCGCACCCCTTGTGGCACTCCTACTATCATTTCCCCTTGCTCTTCCCAGAGCGCCTGAAGCTGTTCTTCCATGGGTTTGTCATCACTTCTTCCCATTTTTTATATGAAGAACCAAAAACACTTTGTTCCTGGGTTTTGGACAATGCAGGATCCAAGATCAGAATCGTGTGAAAACAATTTACACCACTGAAAAGGAGCAGCATGCTGGGTACACAATCTTTTGACCGCAGTGAAGTTGAACTTGTAAGACTTGCAAGAAAACATTCTTCATCACATTGGGTCTTAAGAATGCGAAGAGGGCTCTGCAGTGGTGTCTGCAACCCCCACAGTCTCAATGAGCACTGTTTTTTTTTCCCCCCCTTCTCTCCATGATTCGTTCACAAAGCTTTTTTTCCACTAAGCTCCTCCATCTTCCAATTTCTAGCTAGCAAGCTCACTATAAATCTTAAATTGGGGAAACTATACTCGATAGATTTTCTACACAAAATGTAGCTTCCATCTGCCAGTTGCCCATGCATCTATAATATGGGTGCAAGTGAATTTCTGGAGAAGAAGAAGCAGAAGCAGAAGAAGAAAAACAACATGTTCTCTACTGATGGATCTTGAGAGTATTCTGTCTCTTCATTCCTCATGGAATCAAGCATCAATTTTCCGGCTGCAACATGAAATTTTCCTGCTGAAGTTACGAACCCAAAAATATCAAATTATCTGACATCTGATTCACAATCCCAAGCAAAAAGATTCTAAAATATAAGAATAAAAATCAAACGGATGACTGTACAGTAGCAGCAAACAGAACAAAAAAAGAAACACCCACAAGAACTTCTTCTTCTTCGAATTACCAACACCCATTCGTAGTACACAAGGAAAAACAAACCATGATAATCACCAACAACCCAGAAAAAAAACACAAAACAATGGGTACATCAACAATGAAGTTTCACAGGCAGGCTCTTGATCTCCATAACTGCAACACCAAAAAACAGGGAAAAAAACTCCAACCTAAAAGAGCTCACCTTCTTTGCAACACGCAGAAACCCACCAACTTGAACAACAGCAATTGGGAATTGGGTTCCAGCTCAAAATCAAATTACTTCCAGAAGTACCTCCTCCTACTCACTCAATACAACAACCACAATTGCTAAAAACACACACAAGTTTTGATTAATTCTAGATAGTTTTCTTCTGACAATCTTTGCACATTCTCTCACGAGATCAAAACTCTCTCTCTCTCTCTCTCTCTCTCTCTCTCGATCATCCCAGCACAATTTTGCTTCCTGCTGAATAAACCCAATAGCAACCGACACTTGACAAAGGCTTGCTGCGTGGGATTGGATGGGATGGGATTTACCCAACGTGACTCAGACAAGAGTTTGAAACTCAGTGTCGGAACCTGGGGAACTCGCAGTGCGAGGCGGTTATCAGAAACAGGCGAACAAACCAGGGCTGGGCGGTTCTGAGAACGAGGAACGTACGCCTTCCGGTTATCATTACGGGTATATATATATATCCAGTCACCCTCCGGTCCTCAGCATTTTCAAATAGCCGCTTGTGGTAGATTAACCTCAATTCTCAAATTTATTTATAAAAAAAACCGAAGAGCAGGCTGAAGAACCTCCGGTTCTTTGAGGCTTTTGAAACCCCAGACCCAGCAGTTCTTCGATGCAAAATAATGTTGTTTGTTTTCATGTGGTCCCACTGTGTGAAAGAATGTTCTTCACCAAATAAGTTACTTGGAACTTGTAGAGTTCTCAGTTCATTCTTTTGGGCACTTCCCAGAACAGCTCCTATATTTTAACTCTTGCTGGCTGGAGATTTGAACCCGTGTGGGGTGGGTATTAGAAACTGCACAACACACCCTGCTGGGTATCAGGGTGGTTTCTTAAGGCTCATAACTATGGTTCTTTACCAAATCAAATACCTGATTTTTGATATATAAGTTCTCAATTTCTTTTGACAAAGTCAAATAACCACCCAGAAACCCGCTGGTTCTTTGCCAATTATTTCGCAAAACCTGGAGGCTCTTTGAGGTTTTTGAATAATCAGAACCAAAGGTCCTTTGATTCTGTTTGTTTTAAATACCCAGAACCAGCAATAATAGTGCTATGAATCTGAGAAAAAACTAAATCTAGAAGCAGCAACATCAAATACCCACCCAACACTGGCTTGAACTTGGCATATGGCATTACTGCTTGATGAGTTGCTTGTTTAAGCCATTCTGGTCTTGGGGTCCAGATGAAGATCTGGTGTATAAAGAGCCATTTTGTGATGTGACCCCTCATATAGTCTACGGTAAGCCATTTGCTCTCTAAATTTCTCCCAATTGGATCCTTCACCCATTGCATACTTGTGAAGGGTATAGAGACCAACAATCCACTTCAATTTTGTCATCCTTCTTCTGTGTGCAAGACTTGTCAATTGTTTCACATTATAGTTCATCGCTCTCACTTGAACCTCACTGTCCATGCACCATCAAACTATAGACCCAACTTCATCCCAGCTTTCACTTCTGTATGCAAATAGCTTCTGACACTTTCTAAAAGATACCAACTTTGTACGCAATTCAACAGATGCCCACTCTCTTTTTCTGTCATACTTTCAAGAGGCTTGCAACATGATGTGTGGATTGAAGAAACAGTGCACAGCCGCATGGAGAGGTGTGCATGCATCACTGTGAGCTGATTGGCAAAAGACAGGCATTCTTGTTTCAATGTGAACCAAGCACATCTTATTTCACTGCTAACATTGAGGTTCAACAGTAAAGAATTATAAGCCCCTCAAGCCAAACTCCCAGGCCTGCCTAGATGAGCCAGGCAACTCAGATCAATCTTCACCATAATTAGTGACACATCTGCCTATTTCCACACTAAACAGAGACACAATACAGGGCTCAAACTTTCATGCTCATCTTATGCCACAAGTTGGTAGTGCACCCCCACAGGAGTCAGCTTTGCTCAAACCTGATTTGCTAGATTAGTGTTTTGCCCATGAGGCTAACACATAATATGGTGTCAAAATACAGCCACGTTCCATGCCACCAGAGCTACATCACCCACTAACCTTCATAAGTTCACAACATCAGGGGCTTGTATAATACAGTAGTGACATACTTTGAACGAAACCGATTTGTTGTACCTAACACAAGAACTGTGCGAGAGGTTTTACCTTTTTCAACATACAAGTGGTTCAGAATCACATGTTGTGGCCGAGGTAAGGAACCAGCTGTCTCCATAACCTGGGGCACATTTAGCAGTGTCAAGTGTAGGTGAGGTGGCACTGCAGGGGGTTCTTTTGCATACTCCTCAGGTCCAGGCATTGGGTCATTGTAGGAGGATTCTGGTGACCTTGGTGGTTCAAAACCTGCAATGCTGTCCAGATTTTCTGGAATGTAGTCCTGCAACAGACTAGTTTGCATGAGAGAAACCAGGATTCCTTTGTTGCCAATTGCAAAGTGGAGATCATCCTTAAATTTGATAGTTTTCTATAGTTGTCAGAGGGGGCACAAGCAAACAGCACAGGAAATGCACCTTTTATTTTCCTTAATTCCCAAGGCTGATATCAGGCCTAGTGTAGTTGCCTTGTTGCAAAGACATTGGCAATGAAAACTCACTTGCACATCCAGTATGTTGTTAACATTGTTGGTATCATCGGAAACTGAAGGCAGGTCTGGGGAATACGTCCACTGGCCATCAACACAAAACTTAAACTGATAGACGCCTGAAGGGAGGACCTTTATCAAGGTGAAATCTCTCCCAGACCTCTGGAGTGCTTGCCTGCCCCAAACCAATTCCATACTCAGATGCTCAGGAAACAGAAAGGCAATCTGACAACCATTGTACAAGTACTCATGAGTGAATCATGTCAACTGATGAAAGAAAGTTGATGATGCTACAGGGGACAAGGTGTACCTTTTGGACCAATTGTCCCAGGAGCCTAAAACTGAGACACTGCTGCCCCCATGGTTCCACAAAATCATGGTGGGCACCCCCCGTTCAGGCTCACTGTATAAATCCGGTTGTTGGTAAAGGGCCTGTGCTTGTTGGTAACCCCTCAATCCCATCTCATCTGGCTTGGCAATTGGAACCATGGGTACCTGCATAGTTTTTAGGAGTTCCACACAAAATTTTCAGGTTGTCAATATGGTGCATAGCACTGAATCAGCTGCACCCTCACCTTCCTCAATACCTGACCCAAGTCTAACAAATGCAGTTGAGACTTGGGTGCTTGTGAGGTGCACCTCAGAGGTGCATGTGACCAGAACTACATTTTTTGAGCATGAGACTCAGCAGTGATAAAATTCATGGTGCAATCAAGCATCAGCCTTTAGAATCCATAGCTATTGCTGTTATTCATAAACTTTGAGTAAAAACCTAGCTGGTTCTCAAAAAATTCAGATCAACCTAATTACTGAATCCTAATCATCATCACAGAAATCAGCATTCAAAACAGACAACCCTGAACTTGTGTACTAGATTCCAGCAAACAGCTTACCAGAGCTACCACACACAGTGATGGTAGCAGTCAGTTCAAAGTAATATTTTGTTAGAGTGGAGCATGGTTGCATAGGTTCCAAAGTGAAGGAGGTAATGAGGCAAAGATGGCATTACCTGGGGTGTGAACATAAGAGGAGATCGAGCAGCACTTCCAGGGCTGTCAGAGGGGCTATGGCCCATGGAGTCTGCAGATGCAACATGAGCGATTTGGGTCGGATCTCGCATGGTAGTGGGATGGTGGTGGTGGTGACCATAGGGAGGGACAGGGTACTGTGGCAGCCTGTTTGCATTCCCTCCCTGATTCCCATGTCCTGCACCTGCTGCTCCTTCTGCTCCTGGTACCACCTGCCCCTCTCGACCGCTGGTGTTCCCCATCACCCAACCCAAAAAGAAAGAACACGCTCCTCCAAAGCTTGCCTTATGCAAGGTGAATTGCTGTTATGGGGAGCAGATGAAGCCCATAAGCACTCCTCCTCATCACCTGCTGAGCCATCAGATTAGGGTTACACCTCTCTCAATTCCATATGTCATCTCTCTTCCTGCTTCTTTCTGCCAGTTGTCCCACCTCTTTGCAAGCTTTGAGAAAACACCTTGAACTCCTTCAACCATATCACACATTTTGAAACACAACAAGAATAAACCAATTGTCTCTTTCTCGAATTTTACCACCTCACTTCTATGAACAGAAGCCTGAAGCAGAGTGCATCTTCCTCTTGACCCCAAAATTGCAGCCAGAGGTTGGGTACTCAAATGAAACCCCAAAATAAATAAATAAAATTACACATTCAATTCTTCTTTTTCTGCTTCCCTAGAAAATGAAATAAATCTCTACACATTAAAGGCCACATGATCCCTTGGAACTGTTTTCTAGAATTTTCAGAAACTTAGGTCTTCAAAGAGATGAAACCAATCTCTGGTATCCCTCCAGAATGTATGTACTCCATGAAATTCCTTCTTTCCAAAAGCTTGGAAGGAAAAATAGGCCAAATTTTCTCCAGAAAAACAACAAAACACCAATGACAAAAAGAAGATCCTTATCGCTTTTCAGTTGCAGATACACAAACAAACGCTCAACCAAGCGCAAGATGCACAAAACAAAAATCCCACAAACAAACCCCAACCCAAAAAAAAACTTAGGTTTAGAAAAAAATCAACAAGAAGACGAAGGAAAAAAAAAA